>Ga0307374_10001221_pt1 | contig 47965 bp, 43 predicted proteins | sample OX3MG_FD_202532 | JGI IMG/M metagenome (GOLD analysis project Ga0307374, IMG submission 202532) | Soil microbial communities from Risofladan, Vaasa, Finland - OX-3 | ecosystem: Environmental > Terrestrial > Soil > Coastal area > Acid sulfate soil | place: Finland: Risofladan, Vaasa | collected...
CCGCAACCTCTACTGTAAATTCCGGCACGACTTGCGAGGAAACACGCCCTTCTTTGCTTAAAAAAAATGTCTCGTAACCTCGATCGGAATTCGCAAAGCACTCGATCGAGCGATCCATGGGGTCCACAATCCAATATTCCCGCACACCCATGCGCTGATAGGCATCCTTCTTTGTTTTGAGATCGAAGTATGCATTGGAAGGGGAAAGAATCTCGATTACAAGATCGGGCGCGCCATGAATGCCGTCCATCTTGATGATGGCTACGTTCTCCCGGCGAACAAAAAGAATATCCGGCTGAAAAACATTTTCGTCGTCAGCGTAAACATTTACAGGCGAAGTAAGAACCTTGCCGAGTCGATTTTTCCTTACGATGACGCCTAATGTTTCGGCAAGGAATTGAAGAATATCCTGATGAAATGTGGTTGGTGGTGGTCCCATAATAATTTGTCCCGCGATGAGCTCATACTGTTTGCCATCGTCGGGAATAGAGGTCAGATCCCGGACCGTCTTATGTTCGCGTTCAAAAATATCCAGCATAGTTCTTTTCCTAACTCTGAATCTTCGGCTTTTCGTTCGGATTCGTTGCGGTTGATGGTATCACTCCGAAATCTGCAATACCGCCAGAAACGCCTCCTGCGGGACTTCTATTCGCCCCACCTGCTTCATGCGTTTCTTGCCCTCTTTTTGTTTTTCCAGCAGCTTGCGCTTACGCGAAATATCGCCGCCGTAACATTTTGCCGTCACATCTTTTCGGAGCGCGCTCACCGTTTCGCGGGCGATGATTTTCGCTCCAATGGCTGCCTGAATGGCGACTTCGAACATTTGACGAGGAATTAGCTCCCTAAGTTTCGAGCATAATTTTTTACCCCAATCGAATGCTTTATCCCGATGCACGATCGTGGAAAATGCATCGACGGGATCGCCATTGAGCAAAATATCGAGCTTTACGAGATCGCTCCGGCGGTATTCCAGAAATTCGTAATCGAGCGAAGCATAGCCGCGCGAAATGGATTTTAACTTATCGTAAAAATCGAAAATAATTTCCGACAGTGGAAATTCGTAGTGAATGTCGGCACGAGTCGGATCGATATAGGTCGTCGTTTTGTAAATCCCGCGCCGGTCGTTCGCAAGCTTCATGATCGAACCGACATACTCGCTTGGAACAATGATCTGCGCGTTGATATATGGCTCCTCGACCCATTCGATCTTCCCTGGCTCCGGCATCGAGGAAGGATTATCGACTGTAATAACATCGCCGCGCGTCGAGACTACCTTGTATTCCACGTTCGGAACTGTCGTGACAAGCGATTGATCGAATTCGCGTTCCAGCCGCTCCTGAATGATCTCCATGTGGAGCAGACCGAGAAACCCGCAGCGAAATCCGAAACCCAGCGCGACGGAACTTTCCGGCTCGTAAATCAGCGAAGAATCATTCAGCGAAAGCTTATCGAGCGAATCGCGAAGCGCCGCAAAATCTTCCGCCGATTGCGGATAAAGTCCCGCAAAGACCATCGGCTTCGAGACCTTGAATCCCGAAATCGCTTCCGTCGCGCCATTTCGAAAATGCGTAACGGTATCGCCCACGCGGGTATCCTTCACATCCTTCACGCCGGCGATTAGATAGCCCACATCTCCCGCCGAAAGCTGTCTCTTCTTTTCACGCCCCATTCGGAGCGTACCCACTTCCTCGACGCGATACTTTTGCTTTGTAGCCATGAAGAGGATCTCGTCGCCCTCTTTAATCGTGCCATCGAACACGCGCATATAAACGATGGAACCGCGGTACGAATCGAAGACCGAATCGAAAATAAGGCAGGTGAGTGGCGCAGTTACATCGCCTTTCGGCGGAGGAATTCGCAGCCGTACAGCTTCCAAAATCTCTTTTATTCCAATCCCCGCTTTCGCGCTCGCGAGAATAATATCTTCGCGCTTGCAGCCAAGGAGGTCCATGATCTGATGGCTTACTTCTTCGATCATTGCCGATTGAAGATCGACTTTATTCAGCACCGGAATTATATCCAATCCGGCATCGATGGCAAGATAAAGATTGGCGATCGTTTGCGCTTCGACCCCCTGCGTTGCGTCAACCACGAGCAACGCGCCTTCACATGCAGCGAGGCTGCGGCTTACTTCATACGTAAAATCGACGTGGCCCGGCGTATCAATCAAATTATAAATATACTCTTCTTCCTCAACCCTCGCCCCCGGGGAGAGGGCAGGGTGAGGGGGAGTATATTTCATCTGAATGGCGTGCAGCTTAATCGTAATGCCGCGCTCCTGCTCGAGCGCCATGTCGTCGAGCATCTGATTATTGGTCATCTCGCGGGCTTCGAGCGTATGCGTTTCCAGCAATAGCTTATCGGCCAGGGTAGATTTCCCGTGGTCGATATGGGCAATAATGCAAAAATTCCGAATCTTGTCGAGAGCCACGCTGGAGAAGTATGAAATATGAAGTATGAAGTATGAAAGGGGATGAAGCAGATTTCTAATTCATACTTCATACTTCATATTTCATACTTTTTCCGTTAAGGCCGGTGCAACAGAGGGGAGGGGGGAAATGCTCCGAAGACTAACCATTTGGAATTAAAAATGCTGGTCTATTGATTATAAGCATTATGAATCTAACCGATCGCATCACCATCGAACCGGATAAGCGCGGGGGAAAGCCGTGTATTCGCGGAATGCGAATAAGCGTTTACGATGTCCTCGATTATCTGGCGTCCGGCATGTCCGAGCGCGAAATTCTCGAGGATTTTCCCGACCTTGAAGCGGACGATATTCGGGCGTCGCTCGCCTTCGCCGCCGAGCGCGAGCGCCGGCTTATGGGCATGGCCGCATGAAGCTGCTGCTCGATCAAAATTTATCGCCCAAAATAGTGCGAGCAATCGGGACGTTCTTTCCCGGCTCTCAACATGTTCGGAATCTCGGAATGCGAGATTCAAGCGATACGGAGATATGGAATTATGCTCGTGAAAATGATTTTGTCATCGTTTCCAAGGATGCTGATTTCCACCAGAGAAGCTTTACGAAGGGATTTCCACCGAAAGTAATCGGAATATTAGGGGGAAACTGCCCTACCTCGGCCATCCGGGAACTCTTGATGTCTAAGCAGGAAAAGATCAATATTTTTTGCGTAGACACGGAAGCTGCGTTTTTACCACTTGTGGTGGTGCGGTCCTAAACAATGCAATATCGGTGCGTGCAACAGAGCGGGAGGGGGAAATGCTCCGAAATTAATTTCGGTTGAGCGGGAAGTTATAGAGAGTACCGTTTACAACCCTGACCGTATCGGAGGTGGATCCATTATCCTTTTGAGCAAGGAACGTGAAGGTTCCCGCAAGACTTTTCTTTGTCAAATCGAACTGTGTAAGATGCAATAATCCGGTATGAATTGAATCCGTCCAATAAACCGACCACACCGTATCCTCAAAAAGAACATCAGCGTAAGAGGCTACAGTGAGCAGATACGTTCCGGTGTCAAAACAATGTGCAACAAAAAACCGAATCCCCTTTCCTGATATCGAAAGTGAGGAATCAAGATCGAACCCACTTAATTCAAAATTACTCGGATCGCCTGCCATTAAGCTGTCGTGAGCAATGAAGGGAACTCCATTAATCGAATACGAAATATAGCCATCGCTCAGAAGGCTGCCTTGCCCTTCGGTGCTATTGATCCGACATGCCTGCGCAAAACACGCAATAAACAAAACTGCCGTGATAGATAGGAGTTTCATGGAATCTGAAAACATGAATAATTTCCAAAAGTTCGAACAGTTACCCCACCACCGATCCGCACGCCCTGCATTTCCTCGCGGCAGCAGGGATCTTTTCGAGGCATTCGGGGCAATCCTTCATCGCGGGTTCCGCTTTCTTCGGTAGCAGCGCTTTCGTGATAAGGAATACCACGGTGGCGATGATAAGGAAATCGAGGATCGTGCCGGCCAGGTCACCGTATTTGAACGAAGTGACCGTGATTTTGCCGGCGGCATCCACCGAGCTTTTGAGCACCACTTCCTTTTCCCGCCAGTCGCCCGCGGGAAGGACTAAGCTGATGATTGGCATGAGCAAATCCGCGACGATTCCCGTGACGAGCTTGCTCGTCGCCGCCCCGATAATCACACCGATGGCCAGTGCCATGGCATTGCTCTTCGTTAGGAACTCTTTGAATTCTTTGAACATAATTTTATTACCAGTCCATCGTTTCTAATCCACTAACATGCTGAAAATGGCCATCGCGCGTAACGAGCTGAAGACCATGCTGCTTTGCACAGGCAGCAATCCAAATGTCATTATCTGGAATGGGACGACCGATCCGCCTGAGTTGCGCTTTTATTTTGCCGTATTCTCGCGCCGTTTCCTCATCACATCCGTGAATCGGATTTCGCCCCATCAAAATGTCGGCATCACGGAGGTTATCATCCACTCTTGCGGAATTGAACGCGCCGAAGCAAAGCTCGCCCAGCACGACTATTGAGAAATGCAATCTTTTGTCCCTCAATGCTCTCAGGATGTCCGGATTTCGCTTCAGCAAAGCAATCGCAGCATTAGTATCGACAAGACTCTCTACCATCGTGAAAGATCGATTTGTTCGCAACCTTCTTCAATAATTTCTTCCATTTCGCGCGCACGCTCCTCGTCCCAGATGGGCAGGTTGCGCAAAACATCTTCGAGCGTCGGCGCTTCCGAGCGATGGTTGGTTTTCATCGATCGCGCGACTTCCAGCAGCCGGCTGCCATTTTCGGGAGTCAGTTCCTTCAATTCATCGAGCAATGCGTCTTGAATGTTTGCTGGTACCATTTTTTGCTCCTCCTCTTTCTTTAAGTTATACCACATTATGGCGCGGTTTCGTTCCGTAACACTTTTTCCCATGTCTGCGCCATTCCCTCTGGCCCAAAGAGAACAATTGGCTCTTCGAAGATAAGTTGAAATCCGAAATCTTCGTATAAATGCCGGGCGGCATGAAGAACATCGTTCGTCCAGAGCACGATCTTCTCGTAGCCAGCAGACTTCGCAAAATCAACACACTCCTGAAGCAGTTTCCGCCCTAAGCCGATACCGCGTGCGCCCGGTTCAACGAGAAAAAATCGAAGTTTCCCGGTATTCTCCCGTTCCAAATCCTTGACGAGGAAAATGGAACCGGCAAACGCCCCGTCCAATTCGGCAATCCAGCAGCGTTCCCGCGCGGGATCGAATTCTTTTAAGAATCTTCCGGCGCCCTGGGCTACCAGTGATTCGAATTGCTCGTTCCAACCATATTCCTCGGCATAAAGCAGCGCATGGCGATAGATGACCCATCCGATATCGCCGATGCGGTGGTCGCGGAGGGTAAGGTGCCTGTCATTCATAAATTTCGGATGGAATTATGGGAAGTTTTTGCGGAGCTCGCGGGAATGTGTTATTTTTGTAAATTAAACTAAAAACCATCATGTCAAACAACGCCTTTTTCAAACCGTTTATTCTCGGTTTCGCCGTGTTTATTATTTCGTGTGGCAAGTCCGCAGCGCCGCCCGGCCCCGCGGATGCCGTGCTTGCTACCTACAATGCACTGGAAGCTCAGGACACAACCGCGTTCCTTGCCTCGCTCTCGCAGGATAAAGTGGATGCTTATACGATGTACCCAGACCGGATCGATACCATCATGAAAAATTGGAAAGGTGAGCACGCCGAGGTAAAGGTGCTTTCGGTTAAGCAAAATGATTCTACGACCGCAACCGTGCTGTATAACCTGACGGTAACCGGCCCGCGGCCTCACTCCCATGATTCGATCCATGCAAGTCTTGTGATGGAGGGCGGCGAGTGGAAGCATGGATACTAAGCCGCTCCACGTTAGTGAAGTGAAGATCATGCAGTGACCCATTGGGGATACAATTCCGTCCCGAAATAATTCAGCACGCCCTTTGCGAGTACTCCGCATAGTCAATTTTCTTGTACTATGCGTAAGTCACTCGTCATCAGCTTCTTTATTCTTCCCGCTGCCTTTCTGTTCTCTTCCTGCGTCGGACCGAACGAGCAGGATACGCCCGCGAACGCTATCGTGCGGAGCTATGCGGCCCTGAGCGCGCAGGATTCCGCGAGCTATATGGAAACGCTCTCGCACGATAAAGCGGAAGTCTATGAAGCGCTTCCGGCGGCTCAACATGCGCTGTTCGATCGCTGGAAAGGGCAACACGCGGATGTAAAAGTACTTTCCGTCAAGCAGGATAATGGCGTTGCCACCGTGCTCTATAACCTGAATGTGACAGGACGCGAACCGGCCACGCAGGATTCGCTCGTCGAGCGAACGTATCGGGAGGACGCCGGTTGGAAAGTCGGCTACTAACCTTGAACCCGGATTACGCGGATTGGATGGATTTTCTGGATTACTATTGCTCTCTCAAATTTAGTAGAATCATCAAATCGAGGATATAACCGCGTATATCCAAATGGTCGCTCGAATTCCCGTTACTTGAATTTTCCGATACTAATCCAGAAAATCCATCCAATCCGCGTAATCCGGGTTCGGGGTTAGATATGGCAGCTTGCCAGCCCGCGTTTTTCGAGATATTGCTGGTGATATTCCTCCGCGCGCCAGAAATCGGCGGTGGGAACGATTTCCGTCGCTATGGGCCGGCGGTAACGGCTGGATTCGGCGCGCTCTTTTTTCGATTCCTCGGCGAGGCGCTTCTGATCGTCGTTGTCATAAAAAATCACGCTGCGGTATTGCGTGCCCACGTCGGGGCCTTGCCGGTTTACTTGCGTCGGGTCGTGATTTTCCCAAAAGACGTTCAGCAAATCCTGATAGGAGACTTTGGCGGGATCGTATTCCACCTGCACGACTTCGGCGTGGCCGGTTTTATGAGAGCATACTTCCTCATAGGTGGGATGCGGCGTATTGCCGCCTTCATACCCTACCAGCGTATTCTGAACTCCCTTTATTTTCCGGAATTCGGCTTCGACACCCCAGAAACACCCGGCTCCAAATGTTGCTTTTTCCATGATAACGATAGAAATCTCTAATTACATTATTTCTTACCGTCATTGCGAGGAGAATCGAACGACCGAAGGGAGTTCGATTCGACGAAGCAATCCGTTGATTTTACGCGGGGGATTGCTTCGTCGCATTTGGCTCCCGTTGGTCGCCAAATGCTCCTCGCAATGACATCTTAAAAGTGATTCAATTCGAACTTCGATAAGTTCCGGATGTCGGAACGATAGTAATACGAATCTCTCCGTTTCTAAATACGCCGAAAATGCTCTGCGTGTTTCCCGCGATGTATTCGAAGTTCACGCCCGTCAGCACCGTCGGGATGCCAAGCTCATCCTCGATTTCTCGTTCCATCTGGTTGTAATCTTCGGCCGTACCTTGCACGAAGCTCGTCATCTCGAAGGGAAAGTGCAGCCGCGTGGAGGGGTGGCCGATGTAGGGAAGATAAACCTGCAAAAGAACCGTGCTGTCACCATCCATGACCGCCTCGACCAAAGCAGGAACCCCTTCGAATGTCACCGGCTCGAAGAGGAGCATCCGCAGGTTTTTGCCACCCTCGTTCGTCACAGTGGAATCGCTAAGGGAATGCGCGCCGAGCGTTTTCATAATCTCCGCGCGCGGCATTTTTTTTAGGAGCGATTTGATGGTGACGCTTTTCGGGGATTGCCTCACCCCCAACCCCCTCTCCCTGCTGGGAGAGGGGGCTATCGATATAAAAAAAATCAGGATAAAAAGAAAAATTCTATATGCTCGGTTCATCGATAGCGGCTTGACTCATGCCAGAACGCCGGAAGGCTGATAAGCAGTTGCAAACGATCCGATCAGAGGATAAAAATCGCGACCGCCGTTAATGTTGCCGTGCTAAGCACCGCCAAAAGGACCAGACATCCGCCGCCGTTCCTGGTAAGATAATCGAAGAAAAACCACCAGAGAGCAATGCCCCCTACCACGCCGATGGCCAAGACTGCCAGGAGAACATCGAGAAAAGGGTTCGTGTGAGCAACGGATATTTGCGCCTGCTCGACTTGCGATAGCGGAATCGTGTCGCGCGCTCCAAGCATATCCACTCCCTCGATATACGCATGTTCGGCATCATACCAGCCACGATCGGAATTAAAGACGATGAGCTGGCCGCCCTTTAGTTCCACCTGCTCGATGTTGGGACTGGAAGAGGGCCGCAATTCCTCGCGTGGAACCAAAGCGGTGGACGTGGAGGAACACGAAGCAAACAGAACTAAAAGAAGCAGCAAGAAAAAACTCCAAGCTGGACTAAATTTCGTTCGATGCAAAACATTGTTTTGGAAGGGCGCGGGTTCAGCAACCGAAGGGAGGTTTCTACACGTACGACTTATAGCTCGGTTCATACATCTGCGACTTGACCCAGCCGAGAACGTCCGGCGGTTCCTCAACGGTTGCAAGCCCATCGCGGAACGCCACCTTTGCAACCGCTGCCGCGATGACGGCGGAGACTTCGCGCACGCGGTCCAGGCCGGGAAACACGCGGCCTTTCGATAGGTCGGCGGAGCTTACCGTTCCGGCAAGTGCTTTTGCAGCTTCGTAAAACATTTCCTGCGTTACGCGGGTGGAGCGGGAGGCAATAATTCCCAGGCCAATTCCCGGAAAGACATACGCATTATTTGCCTGCCCGGGCGTGATGGTTCTCTCGCGCATTCGCACATCGGGGAAGGGACTGCCGCTCGCGAATATCGCGCGGCCTTCGGTGAAGTGGTACGCTTCTTCCGCCGTGCATTCCGATTGCTGCGTTGGATTGGAGAGCGCGAAAATAATCGGGCGCTCGTTTTCCTGAGCCGTCGTCGAGAGCACCGCTTGCGTGAAGGCGCTCGATTTTCCTGATGCGCCGATAAGCGCCGTTGGCCGCAGCGACTGGACCGCGGAGAAAAGATCGGGCAGCGGTTCGTGCTCGTGCGCGTAGGGGCGCTTGTGCTCCACCAAATCATTTCTGCCCGCGACAACCAATCCTTTTGAATCCATAAGCCAGCAATGGTGGCGGGCTTCCTCTTCGGTAAGACCTTCCTTCATCATCGCAAAAACGATAAGGTCGGCAATGCCCGTCGCGGCTTCACCGGCGCCAAAAAGGAGAATCGTCTGGTCGGTGAGCTTCTTATGCGTGACCCGAATGGCCGAGAGCAACCCAGCCAGCGAAACTGCAGCCGTGCCCTGAATATCATCATTGAAAAGACAGACCTGGTCTCGATACTTCTTGAGCAAACGAAACGCATTCGCGTTTCCAAAATCTTCGAGTTGGATGAGAACGTTCGGGAAGCGGTCGTTCGCGGCGCGAATGAATTCCTCGATGAAACCGTCGTAGGCTTCGCCGCGAATCCGCTCGTGTGGAAGGCCGAGATAAACCGGGCTTGCCAATAGTTCCTCGTTATCGGTTCCAACATCGAGCGTCACCGGCAGGCATTGCGATGGATTGACTCCGGCACATGCCGTATAGAGTGATAATTTCCCGACCGGAATTCCCATGCCGTGCGCGCCCAGATCGCCCAGGCCGAGCACCCGCTCGCCATCGGTGACGACGATGACGCGCACATCGTCATTCGGCCAGTTGGCGAGCACTTCGCGAATATGATGGCGGTCGCTATCGGAGACATACATGCCGCGCGCGCGGCGGAAAATATGGCCGTATTCCTGGCACGCCTGCCCGATGGTTGGCGTGTAAATAACCGGCATGAGTTCCGCCAAATGCTCGATCAGGACGTGATAGAAGAGCGTCTCGTTGCGATCCTGCAGGGCAATGAGGCTGTTGTAGCGGTCGAGATCGGTCTTTTTCGCGCGGACCGTGGCGATGACGCGCGCGGCCTGGTCTTCGAGCGAAGTAATCCGAGGTGGCAACAGCCCGCGAAGGCCAAGCGCCAGCCGCTCTGCTTCGGAGAACGCCCGGCCCTTATTCAGCGATGGGTCATGCAGGAGGTCGAGGCTCTTGGGCAGCGGGTGCCGGCGATCGCGCGCGAGCACGCTGCTTTCAAGAACGGCATGTCCATTGCGAGCGGACTTATCGGAGAACATAATTAGATCATCTGTAACGCAATAAAAGCTGACAAAACTCCGCCACCTCCATGATGATGAAGGTTTGGGAGGCGGTTCAAAGCGAACTTAGTGGCTCGGCTTCGGCTGATGTCTTGGCTGTCCCATAAGGGTATAACCAAAAAGCGGCGCAAAAACGCAGAAATTAAAGATTCCCGCAAGCAGCGGCACGAAGCCGATGATCCCGACGATTACGCTGGCGCCGCCCCAGAAACCCCACCAGATGAGGAATAGCCCGAGGATGATTCTAAGGCCGCGGCCCACGCCACTTCTCATAAAACTAATGAATGGATTCATAAAATACTCCTTCTTTACCATGGAGAGCGTAAAGGGCGTGCCATAATCTGGGATTTGCCAATTTTTGAGTAATTCCGGCAATTCGTAGAGTCTATCTTTGAACAAGCGTAAAGATGGCCCGAAGGCTGTGTAAGAAAATTTTCCGGTCGAGGAAAAAACGAAGCACTTAGCAACTCTTGAAAATCGCTAATGCTGAACCCTACCATTTATCCTCAATCGCTTTCACCAAGGAATTTTCCAAGCGTCTTTTCCAACTCTTCGCCTCGAAGCGAATCATTTTTTGCCAATATCGTCCCGTCGGGTCCGACGAGGATGGGGTTGGGAATGAACGCGATCTCGAATTCCTTCGCGATACTTCCGTCAAAAACGCCGGGGGTGAACGCATTGAGCCATGGCATCGGCCATTTTTTTCGGAATGTTGGGATTTGGCTTTCCATCCCGTCCATCGAGAGCGAAAGAATTTCAAAACCTTTCTTTCCCTTGAAGCGAGCATAAGCTTTGTGCAAGGATGGCATTTCGCCCACGCAGGGGCCGCACCAGGTTGCCCAAAAGTCGATCATGTAATATTTCCCAAGCATCGAGGTATCGCTCACATGAGCGCCATCCAGAAGCGTTACGCTAAATGGCGGAACATGCTTTCCGACTTTTGTGGGAGATTCGGGATCATATTCATCGAGAAGGTATTTGATTTGGCTGACATCACCATACTCCTGCTTTAAGCGGCCATAAAGTGCATTCCCTCTGGCATCATCCTTTCGTTGAAACGCATCCTCCATTTCATCTCCAACCGCATACGCGCGGACAATGTTTTCGGGATTGTTTTCCAAACCGTGCAGATACATTGCGGACTGCGTGGAATCTGCGAGCCCCATCATCAATGAAGCGTACATTGGCTCCATCGCCCAAAAAGGGGATGAAGATGGCACCGTACGGAGGATCAGGTTCGCAACATTTGCTCCGAAGGCCGTGTCTTCACCGCTATATTCTCCGGCGAGCGCTACTGCCTCAAATTGAGCGAGTTCGCTATCGCCCGATGCCTTCGCCTGGTCGATGTTGCTTTTCATGTAGTCGATGAGTTCCTGATATTTGGAGGCAGACATCGTGGCCGGGCCGCCCCCGCCGGGGAAGGCGCGGGCAGCTGAGTACATGGCGTCCGCCTTTGCGCTCACAGCAATCGCCTTTTGGAGGAATGGATCGTTTTCTACATCAACTTTTGGCAGCGCATCATTTTGCGTATAATTCCACTTCGAGGGATCGAACGTGATGGTAACCATTTTTCCAGGTGTTGCGCGAAGCACGGAGCGGTAATCGCCGCCGCCATCGTAAGCGAAATAATCGGCCTGCGTTCCATTCACACTGTGGGAATTGGCCGCAACGCCCAGCAGTTGGTAGGCGAGTGTATCGCCCGATGCCTTTCGGGTATAGCTATAGATCGTTTTGCCGTGCAGGGTCGTGGGCGTCATGGTGTCCGCGGTGGCAAAATCGAATTCATTCCAATCGCCGACGATGAAGACTTTGCCAATCGTTTTGGGAAGCGAATTGGGTTTTAGCTGCACACGAAAATCAATATTCTTATCGCCGCTTCGGACCACGAGCGGAAAACTCGCTTCTTCCTGGTTTACCGCGCTGACCCGCATTTCGTAAATTCCCGGCGAAAGATGGAGTTGGAAAGTTCCTTTAGCCGTGCAGGGATAAGAGAGACTTTTATGCATATTCCCATAGAATTGGCCAAGGTGGACTCCGGCCTGGATGGGAGCGCGCCCGTTGCCATCCGTAACGATTCCGCGGATTACCGTCTGGGCGGTCGCAGAGACGGAGAAAATACAAAAGAATGCGACTAAGACCTTTTTCATACTTGTTATAGGAAAAGTGAAGGCACAAATTTACAACAAAATCGTCCTCGCCTCGCAAAAAGCAGCGGAATGGTTTGCCCAAAAAACAACCCCGGCAAATCGCCGGGGTTATTGAATTCAATTGTCGAAATTAGTTACTTCATCTCGACTTTCGCGCCGGCGTCCTCGAGTTTCTTCTTCAGGGCTTCGGCGTCGGCCTTGGAGAGCGCTTCCTTCACGGTCTTCGGCGCGCCATCGACCAAGTCCTTCGCCTCTTTCAGGCCCAGACCCGTCGCTTCGCGAACGGCCTTGATGACGTTGATCTTCTGCGCGCCAGCATCGGAGAGGATGACGTCGAATTCCGTCTTCTCCTCGACTGCCGCGGCCGGAGCCGCGCCGCCGGCGGCGGGCATCATCCCCATCATCATCGGGGCGGAAGCCGTCACGCCAAATTTCTCTTCGAGCGCCTTCTTGAGATCGGCGGCTTCGCCGAGCGTCAAGGCGCTGATCTGATCTACGATTGCATTAATATCTGCCATGGTTGTTTACGGTTTTAATTGGTTAAAAGTTGTTGCTGAACTGTGTAGCCGTGACCTTTAGGTCACGGTGTATTTCGGAGTGCCGCGCTTCGCCACCGTGACCTAAAGGTCACGGCTACAAATTACGCCGCGGCTTCCGCCTTTTTCTTCTCGATCGCATCGACAAGATAGACAATATCGCGTTGCAGCGCGCCTAAGACATTCACGATGCCCTGCATGGGCGCCGCGAGGCTTCCGACGATGCTTGCCATTACGTCCTTCTTTGTCGGCAGTGCCGCGACTTTCTTCAGATCTTTACCGGGGTAGATCGTACCCTCGAGGTAAGCTATCTTGAGCGATGGCATATCCTCGGCGCCGGGAACGGCGCGGTTCTTATCGATAAAGTCTCTGAGCACTCGCGCCGGAGCGACCGGATCCTCGAACCCGAACGCAACGCCCGTCTGGTTGACGAGCGCCTTTCGGAGATCTTCGGTCAGGCGTCCCGATTCATCGAGTGCGCGGCGGATGAGCGTGTTCTTCGCGACCTTAAAGGTCAGACCGGCATTTCGAAGCTCCCGACGCAGGCGCGTGGTTTGCTCGACGGTCATCCCCTCGAAATCGGTGAAGTACATGCCCGACGACCGGTCGATGACTTCCTTCAGTTCCGCAACGACTTGCGCTTTTTCTTCGCGTGTCATTGGTTATGTAGCGCAAACTTTAGTTTGCGATTATGGTTTAAATATTGGCAGTATGTTATTGCCATCAATGGAGTTAGAAGCTCTCCAATTCTGACCGTTTTGCGAGGCAAAGAAAGCCCGTAATAACTTCCCTTGTGCTCTCCGCTGGACAAAACATTGGGAAATTCCCAATACCCGCCCCTGCCAAACAGCGCGGCGTAAACTGGAAATTATGGGAGATAGTTCGGAAGGTAGCGCAAGCATGTAACCGTTTTCTCTCCTCGATTTTCAAAGTTCGTGCGAACGCATTTGTTTTTCATAAACCGTAAGAATTCTTTATAGTTTTCTTCCTCGGCGGGATACGTTTAATTTTCATTTTGGGCATTCCTCTGGAAAGAAACTCTTTGGTTTTCTCAAAAACAAATAGAGCCTGCCCTGAGCTTGTCGAATGGGTGCTCATCATAGTCCCTTCTAACATACGCAATAAAAATGGCAATGTCAAGCGATTCCAAAAGATTTATTGAAATATTTTCTTAGTCCCCCCTCCCGCACCAGCGGGAGGGGCCGGGGGAGGGTGTGTCGTTTTATTCAAATGTTTTAGTTCACCGCGACACCCTCCCCTAACCCCTCCCGCTGGTGCGGGAGGGGAATAATTCAAATCCTTTCAGGACTATGGGAACCTAAAACGAACGCTAACCCAGCATTCCGCTTCGCCGCAAGCGGCTACGCTCCATGCTGGGCTGCGAGTATTCCGTCGCTCCGCGACTAAAACGGCAACGAGTGTACCTCCGAACCTTCAGGTTCGGAGGATTATCACACCGAGCCTGAAGGCTCGGTGCTACACGCGGCTTGCGGGGAGCGGGGAGCGGCGTGCGCGGTTTTTTTAAGTGCCAGTAGCCCGGCGGGACGGCACAATCCGCGCGACCGTCTGAACTGGGATGCGTGGAATGCATGGGATAATTGGAATAAATTCCCATCCCATAAATTCCATGCATCCCCAAAATCCCAGTTCAGACAATGTGCCAGAGGCCCGGCGGGACGCCACAATCCGCTTGGGCGGGAAGCATTACGACTACGCATCGGGGTTACTAAGGCTCATCATCATGCAAATATTTCTGAATGTAGATCGGCAAATAGTAATCTCGCCATTCACAATTTAATCCTTCGGCTACTAACGCGTCTTTCAAATCACTATCGGTCGTGATCAATACCTCAGCTTCGACTAAGAAATAAGATTGTACAAGATAATGGTCATCGTCTTTTACCGTGGCTTCAAACTGTTTGGGTAGATCGGGAAGCTGAGATTGTTCAACTTGCAGAAGATTGTCAGAGTTGAAAAAAAATTGGCTCATGAAAAAGCTCATCAGTTCTTTTGCTTCACGGTCGGGGCGATTGCAAAGATCTAATGCTTTCTTCAGAAATTTACTTCCTTTGACTGCAACAATAACATCGGAATTCTGAGAAATCGCTCGAAGGAATTGGAAGGCCTCTTTCCCTTTTTCCGTTCCCTTATGGCGTGATAAGTCTTCCCATAGCCATTCGTCAACGATCAGGTATGCCATTCGTTTTTCAGGATATTCCGAAAAGCGACTTTAGGTCTTGCATTTGTGATTCGACGAACGCGGTTAAACCACCTTCGATTTGACCGTCATCGTTGACCTTTTGTGGCTGAAATGTGGTGGCACTGCCGCTCTTCTCACTGAGGTAACACCGGATGTGGCTACTCGGGAGAATCCCTTCGCTAACGGCGACGAGTAGTGAGGCAACGAAATCGGCCGAGTGTGTTGCTAACATGACTTGTTTTTCCTGATCTTTCTCCTCTACCAACACCGAAAGATTGTGTGCAAAGTTTCTGACGATTGATGGATGAAGATGCGATTCGGGTTCCTCGATCAATTCAGTTCGAACTTCCGTGCGCAATATCTTCGCCCAAAGGTACATTACTTGATTAATGCCGTATCCATCATTTACAACATCAACAGGAATTCCTGAATTGATATCTGTCGTTTGAAACTTAAACTGTTGGGTTCCAGGAACGTTCTGGGCGCGAAAATCTCGATCGCAAATCTTTCGAGCGTAGTGTGAAATTCTGGCGGCGAGATATTGATTATTGATTATAATGGATGCAACCTCGTCTTCCGAGGTAGGCAATGTGGAAAGCGTCGTTGTAGTGTATTGAGGTTTAAAAAACCCCCTTCTGTGCGGTGCGATATCAAGCGAGTTCAACAACTCCGATGTTTGGTTTAATCGAGCGGCAAGACTCTGTGCTTTTTGCTGAGAAATATCGGACGCTTGCTTCGGGATCACTGTAGATGCGAGACCTGTCCAATTGACTGTATATTCTTCCTCGCCCTCGGAGAATTCGAACGCAAAAGTTTGATTCAAAGGGTAGGGAAGGGGCACTTCACCTTTCATGCGAAAATCTCCAAGACCAGCTGTTATCACGGCGGAATCTTTCGAGAAGCTGACTCCGTAAAATAATTTTTCTCCTTTGATCTCGCCTGAAAGTGAAATCTCAATACTCTTACTTATGGAATGATCGAAGATGCAGGCTTCGAATCCACCCAGATCCATAAATCCAAGGTTAAAAAATGCGTTAACAGATTGGCCCGGGTTCGTCACGAAGTTCCTGAGCACCAGAGGGGCATACAGAAGACTCGACTTGCCCGATGCCGTCGGCCCATAAAAAACCGTGATAGGCGCAAGCTCAAGATCCGCCGATCTTATCGACCGAAAATTCTTAACCGATATTTTATTTAACATTGTTTTAATAGTATCTTGGGCCGCTGTAACACGTTTCGGTGCAAATATGTCTCACCCCTCGGTACTAAGCATGTTTTATAATAATTTCCCCTGTTCTCCGCTCACATCCTCCACAGCCGCACGCTTGAACGTAGAGCGGCCTAAAGATAAATCCGGGAACCGCGGCCGTTCGCGGCCATCCATCAATCCCTCGATGGTGAGGATTTGCAGCTTCGGGTATTCGGTGCCCCACGCGTCCGCGTTGTAGAAGCCGGCGGCAGTGGCTTCCTCGCGCATCGGGCGCGCATCATTGCTGATGCTTGGTTCGGCGAGCGTTACAAAAAATCCCATTGCGGCTTGTTCGCGGTCAAAGCATGAGCGATCCTGCATCGTTCCTTTGAGATAGTTCAGGGTTTTAACATCTATCGAAGTATCGAAAGTTTTCTTGAATTAAACATGGCATCCCCATCTACGTCCATTGCTTCCATTTGACAAAGATAGATTCCATTCGGAATTCCTCGAAGATCGAGCGTCATGTTTCCCGAACCTTCGGTAAGTGTTCCAGAATATTTCGTGAGGACTGTTTTTCCCAACGGATCGATTAATCGCACCGTCACATTCGTAGCCGCCGGTAGACTAAATCGTATCTCTGCTTGCGTTTGAGCCGGATTCGGATATATCTCGCTTATTATGAAGTCCGGCTCGCTCGATGGTTGCGACACGTCCGAAGACGAGCATGGCAATATGCCGCCATGGCCCACGAAAAATGCGAATGCAGCCACGAGCACCCGCGTCGTGCCGCTCGTAGTATCGCCTTCTCCCCCGGGAGAAGTCTGAATAGCATCGGCCCAATCGAAGGCATAAAAAACGGTGTTGATGGAATTGTTATTATACGAAACGCCGGCGCCGCTATCCCTCGGCGTCGCTGGATGCTTATGATACGAATAGGCCGTCTCGTTCACTTCTGGCCCCACCTGCGCGGTATGCAGCGCCGGTCGCACGACATTGGGCGAGGCGGAGTTGATGGAATCGGGAAATTTCCAATAAGCCGGTTGGTCGCCGAGGATCAATCCATGATACCCGCCGATCGCCGGAGTGTTCGCGACAAATCTCACATGCAGCCAATGCTGCAAAAACGTGGTGTCGATGTCGGGGCCGTTCGGCATGAGCGAGCCATGCTGGTAAGCGATATTCTGCCCTGCCATGACAAGCTTCTTCTGGCAATATGGGATACCGGCTTTCAGGAATTGCTCGACCTCGCCGATTTCTTTCGCGCTGAGTCCAGCTTGCCCGGTTGCTTCGCCCGCCACGACCGGCACAGTAGGATCGCCCGAAGACCAAATCAGGATTTGCCAGGGCGTATAGTCCATGGTATCGTTCTGATTGCGGTCCACCGAGTCGAACGCAACGCCGAGCCGATGCAGCGCCATAACTACCGAATCTCGGTTATTGCGCCCATATTGCGTAAGGGCATTGTAGCTAACCACAACCATCGGAGCTTTCATCTGCGCCCGCACTGGCAGTGCAATTCCCCAAACGAGGAGGGCGATCGTAATCCATGGTTTCATGTCTCTTCTATTGACCCGGCAACACCCCCGAAAGTTACATTGCCCATAAAAGTTACACCGCCCATAATAGTGGGGCTGCTTTAATCCTGAGAATCGATCAGCGTAATCCGGGTTCTGGGGCGGGAGAGGGTTCGGGCACAACGCTGACGAGCAGGAGCGCCTTTTCGTCCTCGAATAATCGCGCGGCTTCGCTATCGGAGATTCGCTTGGAGTGCGGTTTGGCTTTCGGCATTGAACTGCAAAAATACGACTGATAACAGGCGGGATGTCGGAACTGGGATTATTGGGATGCATGGAATGAGTGGGAAATTGGCTTAATTTCGATGAGCAACCGTTTTCTTGCTTTTTTTAAGAACCCCATAAAAAAGTGACAAAAAAAGTTACCACATTTTAAAAAAAGGCGAATACGGCTCGCTAAAGGCACAGTTCATGAAGCACAAATGCGCGCGTAGCTTGAAAATAGTTTTCTTATAGTTGTTAAAATAGCCACGGCTTAAAGGTCAATGTAAAATATTTTGGAAACAGGGAACCGGTATTTTTGCCCGAAAAAAATGCGCGCGTCCAGCGTTCCGCTTCACTTCACCTTGGATCAGGTCGAGGGCAGGCTCTGGGCCGCGGGTACTTCGCGGCTCCGCCGGGAATAGTTAATCGGAAATCGGGGTTAGCTGTGCGGGGTCTATATTAGTATCGTCCATCTAAGGGATAAAACCCTTCTGTTGCAGTGACCCTTATCCGGCGGAGTGCGATCTTTTGCCGGACGTATCGTTGCTATGAATTCTCTTTGCCACCGGTATTTAAATCAGAATATCCTGCCTTTTGTTGGGCGGGAAGGGGAGTTGCGGCGTTTACAGAATTTATTTCGTGAATTTTTGGATGAGGGCGAGTCCAAATACATTCTGATTGCGGCGGAATCCGGAAGCGGGAAAACGCGGCTTGTGCGCGAATTCGAGGACCGCCTCGCCGAGGAATTCGGCGAGACCTGCGTGATCGTTCACGCCCGGTATCTCGAAAGTAACGTCGCCGCGCTGACGCCAATCGTCAATGGCTTCGAAGCATGCCTGAACCAGCAATCGAACCTCAAGACCTACCTTCAGAAGGCCGGGCTGATTCCGGCGGAACAGGTTCCGGCAGAACAGGTTCCGGCGGAACAGGCTGAGGGATTCGTTTCCGGGCCGGGAGTGAGCGTTGGCGATCAACCGCAGACGGGGCCACCACCGCTGCAAGTCCTGCTGGACTCCTTCAGCGAAATTGCTAAGCGGTTTCCCCTGGTCTTGGTCCTCGAGGATATTCACAATATGGATGATCTTCCGGTCTTCGACCAATTTTTTCTGGGGTTGAGTTCGGCGTCAAAATTCGTTCTGGTGACCGAGCGCCGGGAAGGCGCATCGTCGACGATGATTGTTTCGGGAAGCGCCGCGGTGAACGCCGCGCCGCTGGATCGTGGGCGATCGGGCCGGCAATCCTCCGAGCATCTCTTGCGGGAAGTCGCGCTTCGCGAAGAACGCACCAGCGACGTTATCGTGCTCTCCGATTTTGCCACGGAAGAAACTCGGCATCTCTTTAATATTCTCTTCGACGTGGTGCCGAGTCAGCAATTGCTCGACACGGTCTACGCTCGAACTGACGGGCGCCCTCTCATCCTTCGAACCATGCTTCGGCAGCTCGTGACGACGGGCGTAATGCTCTATGAAGATGGCGGCTGGCATGAAGATCCGGAGGCTGTTCTGGATGCCGCGGCACCCGATACCGGGGAACAGGAGATGCTCACACGATTTCAAAGGGAGGTCGAGCGGCTGAACGAGCACGAGCAGACCGTGGCCATGCATGCCGCCCTGCTCGGCGAACAGTTCGATGTTCGGCTGCTCCGAAAACTCCTGTGGCATCGTCTCGGAAAAGAGGCGTTACCCGACGAACTGTTTCATCGCGCGATAGACCTGCTAACCTTCAAGTCCATTATTCGTCATGCGACGCCATCGATTTCCTTTTCGACGGGCACTTCCCACGACGCTTCCTTAGTCGATCCCTCGCTGCCCTGGGGAACGGCCGGGACTTCGTGTTACGAATTTTCCCACGCGCATTTTTGGAATACGATTCTTGAAAGCGCGCGCGATTCGGTAGCCCACGAACATGACCTGATCCTTGCCATTGTATGGATTGCGGGCACGGAACGGCTGCCGTTATATAGCAGCGCGTTTCTGAGCATTACGTCTCCTCCGTTTGCATTGATGAAAAAATCCTCGCAGGTTGATCGTGGGCGATCAGACGATAGCATGATCGATCATGCGCGTTCGTTCGAGGAGGATCGATCGGCCATGCTGGTCGAGGTCGAGCATTTTTTAGGTTGGTCCGCGCAGGTGGTTCGCTCGCTTTGGTCGCAGGAGCCGCAGGAAAGCCTTCGCCTGCTTTTGGGAATTCGTCCGATGCGCGATGAGATCGCGTGGCGATTCGGTCCGGACTTGAGCGAGGCGGCGATGGGTGCGCTGCTCGATTTGCATACGATGCTCGTGGAAGCCCATCTTCGAAATGGCTTCCCCATCGAAGCGGAGCGGGATCTGGAGCAGGCGGCCGTGCTCGAGAAATTTATCCATGCGCGCACGATCGATCCGGTGGCGCGCGTGGCCGATCGTGCGGGAGGGAAAGATAATCGCTCGAGTCCCCCGCGAGCTTCCCGATTTACCGTGGAATTCCAGGGAATCACGCGGGGCCGCATTGCCGCACTCCGGGCCATCATCCATGCGGGGCGAACGTCCTATGCGGAATTCGAGCGATGGGCCAACGAGGCGCGAACCGCCCTCGAAGCAGTGCCGGAAGCCAATATGAACGAGCGGTCCAACCTGGAACGAGCCTATTTACTGACGCTGCTCACCCGCACGAAAGGCGAGGCACTGCTGAATGCCGGGCGGTTCAAGGAAGCCGATGCGCTCATCGAAGAAGGAATGCCGACGGCCCGATTGCTGGCGGACGCTCGATTCGACGAGTACTCGCTATACTATCGCCTGGCGGTAAACAGCAAGTTGAAACAGGACCAGAACGATCAGGCGAGCGAACTAACCAGCCAGATCATGGGGCGGGCCAAAGAGCATGGCAATACCCTCGTCGAGACGGTGTTCCTGATCCCGGCGGCGCTCGCCGCGTTTAGTTCCGGCGATGTCCGCTCCGCCATGGCCCACTGCGATCTCGGAATTGCCAACGGCCGCCGCTATGGAATACGGTTTGTCGAAATCATGAGTTACCTCTGGCGCATGATCATTGCCGGAGTGCAACAGGATGCCGAAACGGTAAAAGAATGCTCCCAGCATCTTTCCACGCTGGTCGAGGACGCGCGGGTCGTGGCGCAATCACCCAATTTATTGCAGCGTATTTCCCTTATCGAAGGCCGCGCGACAGCAATGAACTTCCTCGGCCGGTACCATGCTGCGCTGGAATATGCCGAGGAAGCGATCCAGCTTGCCGCCACCCACCAACACGATTCATTCGCGGCATGGGCGCAGAACGAGAAGGCGCTGGCCCTGATCGGGCTTGGGCGCTTCGAGGAATCGCTCGCGGTCGCGAATGGCTGCGTCGCGCTCTCGGGGGAGCAGCGCCTCGCGGAACGTACCGCGCGGACTGCCCTTGTCATGGCGTATGCCGGGATGGGACGATTCGAAGAAGCTCGCCGCGAAGCGGAAATCGTCCGACCGGAATATAAAGAGCAGAATCCCTATTATCTTCGGTTCGCGTTGGCCGAATCGCGCCTCCTGCGCCTGTTGAGCGGGCGTGCCCGGACCTCCGCGGAACGGCAAGCCCTGCGCCAGAGACTGCAACTCCATGTGGAGGAAATGTTGGGGTTGGTGCAGGCGTGGGATGCGCCGCTCCTCGAACAACAGATTCGAAAAGAGTTCGAGGAGGTGCTCCCCAAACGGAACGGAGCAGGAACGGTGGATGATAGTTCCATGACCGCGACCCTGACGAACCGGGAACAGGAACGAATGAATGGATCAGGACGCCCGGCCATTCGTTTGTTTTGTTTTGGGTCGCTCACGCCCGAATCGGTCAATGCCGAAGAATCGGGCGGCCTGCATAACAATTCAAAATCGGGCGCGCGCATGATCGGTCATGCGGACGAGCGATCCTCGGAGCGGTCTTCCGTGAGGGATAATAAGGTACGGCAGGTTATTTCCCTACTCGTCGCGACGCGCGCGGAAGCCATCGAAGGAAGGGCCGGACGCGCTGCGAAGGGCGCGCGGACGATCGCTCATGCGGTGTCCCGCGAGAACTTCATCGATCTCTTATGGCCCGATTCCAACGCAGCGAATGCTAATGCGCTGCACAGTACCATTAAACGCGCGCGGGCATTCTTAGGGAATCCCGAAGCCATTCTTTTGAATGAAGATGGCTATATGCTCGGCCCAACGGTCGAAACCGATTGTGAAGAAGTACTCCGGCATTATGATGAAGCCCGGCAAGCCCGAAAGCGAAATGCCTTGTTTTCCATTACGTTCCATTACGAGCAGATTGTGAAACTGACGGATCGAGGTTCCTTTATGAGCGGACTCTATGGTTCGTGGCTCGATGGACTCCGAACGCGCCTCGCCACGCTTCGCCGCACGGCGGCCGTCCGGCTTATCGAAATCGAGCTGGAGCGCGGCTTGCTCGAACGCGCCGAGGAAATGTCCCTCAAGTTGCTTGCGCAAGACGAATTCGACGAAGAGGCGCTACGCGGACTGCTTATGATAAACGCGAGAAGACGGCAAACGACCAATCTTGTACGCCTCTTCGATGACTATTCGAAAAAGCTGAAGACCGAACTGCGCGCGGAACCCTCGAAGGAGTTGCGTTCGCTCTATTCGAGTCTCATTGCATCGTAGATCCCCATGTAGCGCAAACTTTAGTTTGCGATCCCGCACGAGGTCGCAAACTGAAGTTTGTACTACAAGGTCGCAAACTGAAGTTTGTGCTACAAGGTCGCAAACTGAAGTTTGCGCTACAAGGTCGCAAACCGAAGTTTGCGCTACACTCGCTGGCCCGTATGCAGGACGACCCGCGCATCGAGCGCCAAACATCCTCCATTAGATACGAGGAGCGGATTGATATCGATCTCTTTGATCCATGGCTCGCGGGTCACGAGTTCGCTGAAATGCGCGAGCAACGATGCAAGCGATCCGGCATCGACCGGCTTCTTTCCGCGCACGCCCGTTAGCGCGGGCCAGATACGCAATCGTTCCATCATGCGCGTGGCCAGGGTTGCATTTACCGGTGGCAGTTCGAGGACGGTATCCTTCATTACTTCCGCGAAGACTCCTCCCGCGCCAAGAAGAATTACCGGGCCGAACTGCGCGTCGACGCTGCTACCCAAAATCAGTTCGAAGCCATCGCGGTTTATCATTTTTTGGACAGAGACGCCATCGAAATCGCTGGCGTTGCCCCGAGCAATTACGGAATTCTTGATTTCCTCATACGCATTGCGGACCGCTTCTTCATTTCGGAGATCGAGCTTAACTCCACCAACATCCGATTTATGCGTGATCGTCTTCGATAGCAACTTTACCACGACCGGGAACCCAATTTTTCGCGCCGCCGCGGCCGCTTCTTCCGCGTTGGCTGCCGCGAAGGTTTCCACAACCGGAATTTCATACTCGGCCAGAAGCTGCTTCGATTCCACTTCGGTAAGTATCGTCCTTCCTTCGCTTCTTGCCTTTTCGACGATGCTCGAATGCTTTGGTTCCATCCCGGCGCGGATACCGGAAGCGTCGGATGATCGCCCACGATCAAACTCCAGTATTTCTAAGGTCTCCCCAAATTTCCACATATAATTGAAGACGCGCGCGGCATCGTCGGGGAACGCGAAGGTTGGAATACCGCCCCGGCTCATGATGCCATCAGCCGCTGAGACATCATCGCCTCCCATGAAGGACGCTATCAACGGTTTGCCAAGCTTGGTGGCATGATCGGTCATCCACTTCGCAATGTTCGTTGCCATCGTTTGCGGACGCGCCGCCACGAGCGGAGCAGTGATCGCGAGCACGCCATCCGAGCCTTCATCATTTAATGCTAATTCGATCGCGTGTTGGTAGGTGGCTTCGGTAGCATCGGCAAGCACGTCGATTGGGTTCCCATGACTCCATTGGGGCGAGAGTATTTCGTTAAGCGCCTTCATCGTGTCGCTCGAAAGCGTTGCGAGCGTGCCGCCGCCTTCCATGAGCGCATCGGCGGCGAGCACGCCCGGACCGCCAGCATTCGTGACGATCGCAAGCCGCCGCCCTTTCGGACGCGGCTGTTTCGCGAGCACTTCCGCAATGTGGAAGAGATCGCCGATCCAATCCACGCGCAGCACTCCAGCGCGCCGGAACGCCGCGTCGAGCACGGCATCGCTTCCGGTCATCGCGCCGGTGTGGGAGGCGGCGGCTTTCGCCGCAGCTTCGGTTCGCCCGGCCTTGATCACGATAATCGGCTTGCGCATCGCGACCTTTCGTGCCGAGGCGAGAAACTTTGGTGCATCGCCAATGGACTCCATATAGATCACGATCGACTCCGTGTTCGGATCGTCGCCAAGATAATCGATTAGATCGCCCCAGCCGACATCGAGCATCGAACCGACGGAAACGAACGCACTGAATCCGAGGACTTCCTGCAAACTCCAATCGAGGATCGCCGTGCAGAGCGCGCCGCTCTGGCTGATAAACGCCACGCTCCCGGGCAGTGCGGATTTTCGTGCGAAGGTAGCGTTCATTCCCGTGATCGGATTCATCACGCCGATGCAATTCGGGCCGATTACACGAAGCTGTGTTCCCCGAATGCGTTCGGCAATTTCGCGTTCAAGCGCTTTGCCTGCGGCGCCTGCTTCGCGGAACCCAGCCGAAATGATGATTGCCCCGCGAACGCCGGCCGCGATACATTCGCTAACGATATCGGGAACGGTGGTGGCGTGGGTGACAATGATTGCGAGGTCGATTGATCGCCCGTCCCGAGGCCGCGAGGGATCAACCGAGGCCGGAACATCCGCGATCGAGGCGTAAGCCGCACGTCCGGCGATCTGCTTGTGAATGAGATTGACCGCAAAGACTTCGAAGCCGGGCGCAATGAGAGCAAATAGGTTAGCTGTAATTGCTTGCCCCGGACTTCCGGCACGGTCCGAAGCGCCTATAATGGCGACGCTCTTCGGATGGAAGAATACATCGAGTGGATGGAGCGGCTGGTCAAGACCGGCCGCTCCGATAATTTCTCCGGCAATTATATCTGCCTGATCGTGGGCGATCAACGTACCGGGGCTTTTTGTTTTCATCGCGCTGTGTATCCTCCGTCGATCACAAGCTCGGAGCCGGTGACGAATTTCGATTCGTCGGAAGCAAGATAAACAATGCCCCAGGCGATGTCGTCCGGTTCGCCGATGTGGCCGAGCGGATGAAGGGCGGCGAGCGCTTTGCGGGCTTCGTCCGCGCTGCCGGAAGATTCGGCGAAGTTCTTGACCATCGGGGTCCAGATAAATCCGGGATGGACGGAATTGACACGAATCTTCTCCTTCGCGTATGTGATCGCATCGTTCTTTGACATTTCAGCCACGGCCCCCTTCGAAGCATGATAGGCGGGCACGTCGCCCGCACCGATGATGCCATAGATCGAGGAGAGATTAATAATACTTCCCGCGCCTGCTTTGCGGAGCCAGGGAATCGCATGTTTCGTGCAAAAGAAAACGCCTTTGACGTTCACGGCCATGAGTGCATCCCACTCCTGCTCGGTGAGCTGGTCGGTCGGTTTGTTCACACCGGAAATTCCGGCGTTGTTAACGAGGACGTCGATCTTGCCCCACTTCGCCGCGACTTCGGACATGACGCGCTTTACTTCGGCTTCTTTCGAAACGTCGAGATGCCAAAAGGCGGCGTCGCCGCCTGCTTTCTTGATCTCCGCTACGACGGCGGCTCCGGGAATGTCGAGCACATCGGTGATGGCAACGCGGGCGCCTTCTTCGGCAAGTCGAATGGCAGTCGCCCGGCCAATGCCCAGCGCGGCGCCGGTTACGACGGCTACTTTGTTTTTGACTCTCTTCATGATGTTTTTCCTGTTAGATTTTTAAATATTCGAAAAGTTTGTAGATCAGCATCGCCGGCCAGAAGATGGACTTGCCGATGCCGAGCACGCCATCCCAGAATGTCGTCGCATGTTGAATAAAATAGACCAATGCTCCGATAAACGCAAGGCCGTAAATTCCGCCCCAACTATTATCCATGATCGTCTTTTTTTGAATGATAACCGGTGTGTTCGTTTCCTGAGTCGTTTGCATGGCTATTCCTCGATGTCGAAATCATGGTGGTGGTCCGCGTGCATGGCGAGTGCTTCTTCGGAAGCGAGTTCGAAATGCGTCGGGTACTTCGCTTCGGCTCGGTTGATATTTTCGATCCCACGGAGCAGCGCATCGGGATTGAAGGAGATGCTGTCGATATGCTGCGCGACGAGGAACTCCGCGAAATCCGGATGGTCGCTCGGCGCCTGTCCGCAAAGGCCGATCTTGCGATGGGCTTCGCGAGCGCGCTGAATGACCGTTGCGATCATCAGCTTCGAAGCTTCGTTCCGTTCGTCGAAGAGTTCGCCGATGATCGTCGAATCGCGGTCGATGCCAAGCGTCAGTTGGGTGAGATCGTTGGAGCCGATGGAGAAGCCATCGAACACTTCGGCGAATTCTTTCGCGAGCAATACGTTGCTCGGAATTTCTGCCATCACATAAATCTCCAGGCCATTCTCGCCGCGCTTGAGTCCCTGCTCTTCCATAATGCCGACAACCTTCCGTCCTTCCTCGACGGTGCGGCAGAAGGGAATCATCAGCTTTACGTTGGTGAGTCCCATCTCGTCGCGAACGAGCTTCATGGCCTGGCATTCAAGCGCGAAACCGGCGCGATACCGGTCGTTATAGTAGCGAGAAGCGCCCCGGAAGCCGAGCATCGGGTTTTCTTCTTTTGGTTCGAATTCCGTGCCGCCAATGAGATTCGCATATTCGTTCGTCTTGAAATCGCTCATGCGAACGATCACGTCATTCGGATAAAAGGCCGCCGCGATCGTCGCGACGCCCTCGGCGAGTTTCTCTACAAAATATTGCTTTTTATCGCGGTAACCTTTCGTGAGTTTTGCGATCTGCTCCCGGGCGCTCGCGTCTTTCAGCACATCGTAATTTACAAGCGCCATCGGGTGAATGCGGACGGAATCGGTGATGATAAATTCGATCCGCATCAGCCCCACGCCTTTATTCGGGTAGAACGAAAGCTCGAAGGCGCGGTCGGGATCGGCGAGGATGAGCATCGGTTTCGTATGCGGCATGGTGACCTGGCTCAAATCGCGGTCTTTGCGCGAAAACCGCAGCGCGCCACGATAAATCGTTCCGCGCCCCGCGCTGTCGCAGACGACTGTAATCATTTCGCCATTCGTTATTTTCTCTGTCGCATCGAGCGCGCCGACGATAGCGGGCGTTCCGAGTTCCCGCGCGACGATCGCGGCATGGCTTGTCCGTCCCCCTTTATTCGTTATGATGGCATGCGCCCGCTTCATTACTGGATCCCAATCGGGACTGGTAATGTCCGTAACGAGAATTTCGCCATCCACGAGCTTATCTTCATCGCGCGGCGAAGCAAGGATGCGCGCTTGGCCGGTTACGATCCTATTCCCCAAACCCATGCCGCGCGAGAGGACGATGCCTTCTTCATTCAACTCATACTCGCTGACCGTAATATGTTTTTCTTGCGATTGAACGGTTTCGGGCCGCGCTTGCACAATCCACAGTTCGTTGGTAATACCATCGAGCGCCCACTCGACATCCATCGGCGCGTGGTAATGCTCTTCGATCGCGAGCAGCCAATCGCCAAGTTCTTCCAATTGCAGATCGTTGAGCACGAAACGCTCGCGAAGTTCCTGCGGCGTATCGAGATTTTTCGTTCGCTCTTTATCGTTCCCATCGCCATAGATCATTCTCTTCTCTTTCGCGCCGAGTTTGTGCGAGATCACGGCTCGCTTGCCATTCCTGAGCGATGGCTTGAACAGAACGAATTCATCCGGCTCGACGATGCCTTGAACGACGTTTTCACCCAATCCCCACGCGCCGGTGATGAGCACAACCTTATCGAAACCCGAATCGGGATCGAGCGTGAAGGCCACTCCCGACGCGCCTTTATCGGAGCGAACCATCCGCTGAATGCCGACCGACACCGCGACCGTATTATGGCTCAACCCCTGATCTTCCTGATACTTGATCGCACGGTCCGTGTAAAGCGAGGCGAAGCATTTCCGCACTGCTTCAAGTACCGCCTCTTCGCCAGTGATATTGAGATAGGATTCGAGCTGTCCGGCAAAGCTTGCACCAGCTAAATCCTCCGACGTCGCGCTGCTGCGGACGGCAACGCTCACCGGCTTTCCGCCCTTCGAAAGCGCGCGATACGCCTCCACGATCATTTTCTGAACGGCCTCCGGGAGCGTGCCGTGCAAAATTTCGGAGCGAATGTGTTCGCCAATGGCATGAAGATTCGAGAAGGTGCCGCGGTCCAAATCTTTTAGGAGCGCTTCGATTTTCGAAGCAAGGTTATTCATCTCTAAAAAATCACGGAAGGCATCGGTCGTAACCGCGAAACCTTCGGGAATGCGAACGCCGAGCGGGGCGAGCGCCTTCGTCATTTCGCCGAGCGAGGCGTTCTTGCCGCCAGCCTTGGAGACGTCCTTCATGCCGATTTTGGCGAAAGGAAGTATATATTCGTGATCGAGGGTTTCGTTATTCGTTGAAGTGCTTAGTTCTATCGAGGTATTCATTGTAAATCCATGATGTGAATTGGTGAGAATTGCTTGAACTATTTTCGCCGCCTGGTTATCGCATGACCGGCATCATGCGCTGCTAACCCCCATCGCGCGCTCGTGGCCGGGCCGCGGAAGCGCGGCAATACCCCGCCGGGAGGGAAGCATTGGAGATTCCTGTACGTTGCCATGATGCCGAAGCGTCTGGACGAGCGCGGCATTAACGTGATCCATTTCGGAACGATTGTAGTCGCTTGCGGCGAGCGCCGTTTCGTTGATGAAGAGCGTCTTAATGCCGCCCGAAGCGGAGAGCGAAAGGATTTCGTCAATATCTTCCACTATGCTCCCGTGCGCGCGCAGTTCTTCGAAGCGATGTTCTTCCGACAAATCTCGTGCCTCTCGATCGGAATAGAGTTGCGCGCATATATGCCAGAGTCCGGAATCGAGCGCAATCGGATTACCGACGGGAATAAGCATGCGTTCCGGAGCAATCAGAATATTCCGGTAGTGAAGGTGGTGAATGCAATGCGCTACCAGTTCATCGGTTCCCGTAAGCACGAGCGGAAGGCGCATCGTCGACGATGCTTGCTCCTGCTCGAGTAATTTATCGACCGTCTTCGTGAGGAGCACGAGCAACCTCTCGCGTTTGCGAAATTCGCCATCTCGCGAAGCGCCATCCGGAATGATATTACCGTGATGCGCGCCGTTGGAATGCCCGGCCGTATGGAACTGGCGAGAATGGATGACCTCTTCACCATTCACCATCGCTTCAACTGACCAGACGTTCTCGAGCGAAACCGGAACCGAGAATTGCGGATGCACTCGGACCATGAGTGGAGTTCCAAGCGATACTGCGAGCACATAAAAATGCTCGGGCAGCGAGAGCAGGTGAATGAGCGGGGTAATTTGGAAATCTTCGTTCACCCACAGCCCGCCCCGGATGGGCAAGGGCAACGCGTAATAGCGGAGCAGCGAGGCGCTGACGAAAATCGCGTAGCTTTCGCTTCGCCGCTCCCATAGTTCATTCGATTCCACGAGCGAGCGAAGATGTTCGAGGATCGCCCGGCGCATCGCGTCCGGAGTATGGATAGTCTCCAATCGCGCGGCAACGACCTGGATATTCGCTTTCAGTTCCGCGCGTCCCATCATCGCGAAATCCGAGGACTGCGGCACGGAGAAGTAAAGCGAGATTTTCGGGCCGGCGGTCCTCGATTCCTGCTTGATCATATCGAGCAGATTCTGCGTATCAATGGGAGAGTGATGTTCCATGGGCGTTGAGAGTAGTATGTGGAAGGACGAGAGCATCTGGTTTATGGCGCGTAATGTTCGAATGCTTTTTGCCGGCATTCGTGGATGAGCGATCATTCACTGGAGCTTTCGCCAGCTTTGGTTCCGAGGCCGATTTCGTGGCTGCTTCCGGAGGGCATAAGCCAAACCACTCCAGCACATCCCGTTCGAGTTCGGCCATGCGTTCCGGCGGCAGCTTTTTGAGGCCGTGCTGCTCGACTAACATGTGCATCGCGCGGGCAAGCGAATCAGCGGCAAGTTCGAGATCGGCTTGCGCGAGTTCGTATTTCCCAAGCGCCCTGCGAGCTTCTTCGAGCAGGTATTCGTGCGCCACCGGAGAGGACGTTGGAGAATTATAGAGCGCCGCAAGCGCCGCAACATCAATGGTGGCGGGAAGCGCGGTCAGGCATTCATCTTGCCGTCTTATCGTCTCCACTTTTTTGACGGATGGTCGATCATCCTTTTTAGCCAGCTTTTTCATACTCCCACCTTCCTTTGTCTTTCATCGTGTACCGAAATAGCGGGCGCATCCGGATGCTCCATCGGATTACCGGGTTCGGGCCGAGGCTCGATGTCGGGAAGGAATCCGGGCGTTATCATCGCGCGTCCGCCGGCGGATAGGTTACCGCCAATGGCGTTGCCGAATGCTTCGTCTTCGATGTCCCGGTCCGCATCCGCTTTCGTGGCGTGAACGCGGCCATCGAGATGGTTCGGCGGCGCATAGATCGTGTAAATCTTGAGCGGCACCGATTCCGTATTCAGCACATTGTGTTCCGTTCCGGGCGTAACGACTAACGCATCGCCCTCATGGACCTCCTGCCGCTCGCCATTCAAAATTGCCATGCCACCGCCGCTCAAGAAGAAGAGCGTTTGCTCGACCGTATCGTGCGTTTCCATGCCGATCTCACCGCCCGGAGGAATCGACATGACCACCAACTGCGATTTCGCGCCCGTGTGCAGAACGGTTCGGAAATTTTGGTTTTCGGTGGTACCGTAAACGATATTGGTAAGATAGCTCATAACCGGCCTCAATGTCCTATTCTCGCTGCCCCTCGCTTCGTCGTTTCCGTCGGTTTTGCATTGGCCGAATGCGAATAGTGGATAATCGGCCCTACATACGCGGCGGTAGCAAAGATGGCAAAAAACATGTATAGAAAAATAAAAAGTAATATCATAAGATTCCTTCCTCCGAAGCTTAGTGAACTCCTCGCGAATGGTGAAATTTTTTAAGATGGATGAAATCTTCCAAAACCTGTTCCGTCATTTTTTTCCCTCCGGATTGTTTTCGGCGTTTCGCCGCCATACGCAGATCGCTCGGGCGCATGGCGTCGGCCCACGGCTCGACATATTTCGAAACCCACCTGATGGCCAGCGCGCACACTATCAAAAACAGGATGAAAAGAAAGTCGAACATTGTAAATGCTCCTAATTTACTCCGAGCTGGCGGTCCAAGCTTGAGTCCATCCGGTTGCCATGCCGGTTTGCGCGAAGCCGCGTTACACGCAGCAGGTTTGGATGATTGCGATAATGGAACTCGACACTTCCAGGTATAGCCTGTTTTTCCTCATCGAGCAATTCTTTCGGGTTCGTTGCATGTCCGAGGAGGGCAATTAACTCGCGATCACCGATTCCTGCGCCTGGATTGATGCTGATAGTTTGCATTTTATTATCTGCTTCTGCACTTTTGAACAAGATGAAATTTTACGTTTTTCCGCAATACCCAGCCACTCCACTCCATGCGGGGTGGCTGGGTTCGTCTGCTTCCGCTCCCATCTTATACGAGACCGCTTTTTCTTCGGATTTAATATGCCCGTTTGGCTTCACGGATGTAGTTTGATCGCCTGTCCGGAGGGAGCAGGGATCACGCCATCGCGGTAGCCATTTTCAGCGGTATTTCTCTAGCGAAGGGGATCGCGTTCGTGATCTTTGGGAGGGTGAGTTCGAGAAGGCCGTCGTGGAACGTACCCCCTATGGCTGATACGTTCACGTTCTTAGGCATCGAAAACGTCCGGACGAAATCGCCAACCGGGCGTTCGATTCGGTGATGTATTCGATTTTCCTTCTCTTCTGCTCTTCGCTCCTTGTGGCCGCTCATGGTGAGAGCCTGGGCGTCCACGGTCACGCTTACATCATCGTCGTTCATGCCCGGCAATTCGGAGATGATGTAAAAATTTTCGTTATCCTCGGAAATATCGACGTTCGGCATGACCAAATCCTCCAGACTCGCCGGGCGGCGCATCGCGCCAAGCATGACGCGCTCGACCGAGTTGAATGGGGATGCTATCCATTGGATCAATGCCATCGTTACCTCCTGATTTCTGGCTTGTTTCGGAGGCGAAAAGCGTGCCATGTAAAACACATCCCCAAATTCGCATGAAGGAGCTATCTCGCACTTTTCTACACCATCCGGCAGTAAAAATTATTAACAGAAGAGCGTAAGAATTATCGGTAATTTTATGAACTCTTCTCAAGGCATATCGCGTCCGCGCGCGCTATCGACATTTGCTTCGCGCGGCTTGGATTTTGCAAACCGCCCTGCACACAAACGTTTATTTTTTCTTTAACTACACAATACAAATCTATGAAATCGAACGAACAACTTCAACGCGACGTAATGGACGCGGTGAAATGGGAACCGCTCCTGAACGGAGCCTCGACCTTACGTGCGGACATTGGCGTAACGGCCGATTACGGCGTCATCATGCTGACGGGCCATGTCAATAGTTATGCGGCGAAATTAGCGGCGGAACGCGTAGCGAAGGGCGTGCATGGTGTGCGCGCCGTGGCGGAAGAACTCGAAGTCCGGTTGGATGGTAAAAACATAAAGACCGATTCCGAGATCGCTAGGGCCGCGGTCGATGCGCTTCGCTGGAATACTTCCGTTCCGGATGACCGGCTCACTGTGAGCGTCGAAAATGGATGGGTCAAGCTCGAAGGAGATGTCGAATGGCAATTCCAGAAAGACGAAGCCCGCCACGAAATCGAAGACATCACGGGGGTGAAAGGAGTCACGAATCTCCTCACGGTGAAGCCGATGCTGAAACCGGTGGAGATCAAGGACAAAATCCAGCGCGCGTTCCAACGTTCCGCGACGATCGACGCGAGCAACATCGCGGTCGATGTCAACGGCAGCTTGGTGACGCTCAAAGGCACGGTCCATTCCTGGGCCGAGCGCGATGATGCCGAAAGCGCCGCCTGGGCCGCCCCCGGCGTGGCAAAAGTCAATGACCAGTTGACGGTCATGGAAGAGGTGTACTAAGGGATCCGCCTCATCCCTGCTCCCCTTCTCCCTTCCGGGAGAAGGGGAAAACTTTCGCAGCCTTGAAAATCTCTCGGTTTCCTTTAAGGAAGGTCAGTGCCGCGGAGGAACTAATTTATAGTGCCCAATAGAAGCGTGTAATATTAATTCCTTTTAAGCGTCGGCGGAAGCTTTGGTCACGCTGATGATGTTATGCTTCATCACTCACTCACTATGGATTTTATAGAATCCACTCCCGCCCCGGCGGTACTCGCAACCAGCGTGAATAAGAACGGCGCCGCGGCGCCGCCGAAGATCATGCTCGAGATGCGCGACCTCACGCGCAAATTCAGCGCGTTCACCGCCGTAGATACGCTGAATATTTCGATCACTCAAGGCGAAATATTCGCATTGCTCGGCCCGAACGGCGCTGGCAAGACGACGACGATCAAGATGCTCACCACGCTGCTGCCGCCCACCTCCGGCGATGCGACGATCAATGGTTTCAGCATCTCGCACAATGCTTCGAGTGTGCGCGCGAATATCGGCTATGTTCCACAAATGATCTCGGTCGATGGAACGCTCACCGGTTATGAAAATTTGCTCCTCTTCGCAAAACTCTATGGCCTGCCACGAAGCGAGCGTCGCCCACGCATCGAGGAGTCGCTCGAATTCATGGGCCTGGCGGACCATGCGCGGCGACCAGTCCAGGAATACTCCGGCGGAATGATTCGCCGATTGGAAATTGCGCAGTCGATGATGCACCGGCCGCCTGTCCTCTTTCTCGACGAGCCGACGGTGGGCTTGGATCCCATCGCGCGTAATCTCGTATGGCAGCATATCATCGAACTGCAGAAGCAATTTGGCACCACCATCCTGCTAACTACGCACCTGATGGAGGAAGCGGATGAACTCTGCGACCGCGTCGCGTTCCTCTCGCAAGGGAAACTCGCCGCGATCGGAACGCCGGAGGAACTTAAGAATTCCATGAAGGATAAAAACGCGACGCTCGAAGACGTCTTCATCCATTATGCATCCGAATCGCTCGATTCGGGAACGCGCTCCACATTCCGGACGATCAAACAGGAGCGCCGCACGGCGGCGCGGGTCGGATAACTATCATGTTCAAATTTTTTCAAAAAACTTCGGTCATCGCGGAATTCGAGATCATCAAGGTCTTCCGCGATCCGACGGAAATTTTTACGCGCTCCGTTCAGCCGGCGCTCTGGCTGCTGGTGTTCGGTCAGGTCTTCGCGCGGATGCGCATCACCGGCAACGTCAACTATTTGGACTTCATGGCGCCCGGTATTCTCGCGCAGAGCGCGCTTTTCGTTTCGATCTTTTATGGGATTGCTATCATTTGGGAACGCGATCTCGGGCTGACGCACAAATTTCTCGCAACGCCAACCCCGCGCGCGGCGCTCGTCCTCGGCAAGGCGCTCTCGGCCGGAGTGCGATGTATTCCGCTCGCCGTGATCGTCTATATCCTCGCGGTATTGCTCGGAGTGCATATCGAGTGGTCGCCGTTCGATCTCGCCGGAGTGCTGCTCATGGTCCTGCTTGGCTCGATTGTCTTTTCGACGTTCTCGCTTATCATCGCCTGTCTCGTCAAGACGCGCGAGCGATTTATGGGAGTGGGGCAGCTCATGACGATGCCGCTTTTTTTTGCGAGCAATGCGATCTATCCTATCAATCTCATGCCCGGCTGGCTGCAGGCGATCTCGCGCGTCAATCCGCTTTCCTATATGATAGATGCCCTGCGTGACATGATGACTGGCCTGCCCTGCCAGTTCGGCCTTCCGCTCGATTTCACGGTGATCGTCATCAGCGCCGTGATGCTACTTGCGATTGGCGCCGTGCTCTATAAGCGGGTTATTACATAAACTGCTTCCCGCCGGTGGTAACTCAAAAAAATAAGGGCGCATCATTCGATACGCCCTTACTGTAATCTCTGCTTTTATCCCACTTACTTCGTCACTACGACTTGCTTCGAGATTCCGAAGCCAGGAGTGGAGACGTAGATGGTGTACAGCCCGCTTGGGAACATCGAGGCATCGAGGGTTGCCTGATAGCTGCCCTTCGCTTGCGGCTCGTTCTTTATCAGCGTCGCAACCGGTTGGCCCAGCGCGTTGAAGACTTGCATCGTTACCGGCACGCCATCCTGCGCGACGGTGTAATGGATGCTTGCCGTTTGCGCGATCGGGTTCGGCACGATGTCCTGAATCGAGAAGGCCGGCATTCCGCCATGCAAGTACATGCGGAGCGTTGCATCGCCACAGAGGTTCTGTCCATAGAAACTCGTGGGCACGCTGCCGTTCGATACCCAGCAGACGGAGGATTGGTTCTGATCCAAGAACATAACGTCCTTGACATCGAACGGCGAGATGGAATCCTTGCCAATGACATACTGCAAGTTGACGGTAGCTACCGTTCCCGAATTAATGATTGGCGCGCCGGTATTGCTCTTAAGATGGATTGTGAGCAATTGGTAGTTGGTGTTCGTCGCGTCATCGGAGGTATCCGCGCTCACGACCTGCAGGTCGCTTCTCGGCTGGACCGAGTTGGCCCCAAGGAATACGAAGGCGTCCCGGTAATACCGGATCGTGAACTCCATTCCATAGACCTGCGCGATGGTGTCGAATGGCAGCACTAACTGCACTGGCATAGAAACCTCATTCGCGGTCACCGCCGTGTAGGTGTTGCTCGCCGCCGCCGCGGGTTTGCTCAGGCTGATCGTATCGACCGTCTGGTAGCCGATTCCGCTGATTTTTCGAGTATCCTGGAAGAAGCGAGTCTGGCCACGTGAGGTGTCCTCCCAATAGAAGATGGCCTGCACGGAATCCATTATGCTATACGCCGGCGTAAACCGCACGGGGAACGGTACCGTTTGCGCGCTATCTACGACCAATCCATTCGGCCATGTGATAAGCTGTGAATTGTTCGACGTAAAGGCGAACTGGTTCGCAACAGGGGTTCCTTGCTGATAGTCGACGATTTGCACGCTGTCCAGAAGGACCGCCGCCGAGCCTCCCGTGCCTTCATTGGTCGCGGTGAGCGATAACGAATCGTTATGGCAGATATACGTGATCGGGTAATTCACCGGTGTTTCAGCTACGGCAACGCCCTCGGATAAGCCCGTGGAAAGAATCGTCTCCGTATTGCAATAGGAATGGTCACCTCCGATGTTGATCGTCACCGCGGACCGGCCGCCATTCTGTTTCGCTGTGTATTGCAACACGATCGTATCGGTTTGGCCGGGCTCAAGTGACGAACCTACTGCTGGCTCGCTCAAGATGGCGAAGTCCGAGCCTGTAAGGTTAAAGCCCGTATAGACGAACGCGGTATCACCGGTATTGGTGATCGTGAACGTATGCGTAAGCTGCGAACCCGGTGCCTGCGCCCCGAAATCGTACGTTGGCGGATTAACCGTGACGATCGCATGGCGGACGATGCCCACGCATTTAATGGTATCCGTGTAAGTTGTGTTCGCATCTGAGATGTTCACGCCGTTTGCAACGACGTTCGCGTAGCGGTCAGCAAACCCATTAGCCAGCGTGGGCTTGAATTGCAGATCGACAAATTCAGAGCTATCTTCCGTAAGTTGAAACGGTGCGAAAGAGGAGAATGCGTTAGCGCCGCCATACCTCTCTCCATAGTCAAGAATAGTGACATCGCTCGAATCCGGGCCAATCACCATGAGTTCCTTCACACTGATGTTCCCGCCATTGGTTCCAGATGAGGTATTAATCAGATAGCGACGAACGGTATCGTAAGATTCACACTCGACGGTAAGTGTATCGGTGTAACGGTCCCAACCCATACCCGGCGTAGAGCCATATCCCAGCAGAACCGTGGAGTCCTTTTTGTCGTGCTGGTACAGGCCATTGAGGTTCGTTTCCCAATTCACTACGGTGCCGCTCGATCCCGTTGTGCTTGGATGGAAGCAGAAGCGTAAGGTCTTCTCGGTTGTAATTCCTCCGGGCATGATGGTATCCGGAATCGGACCCTCGAACGTATAATCCGTGGGCAGGTTTAACGCATAATGGTAACTACTGTCGAGAATAAGATTCCATGCACCGATGTTTTCAACGGTAATCTCTTTACATACCGTATCTCCGACCGGCACATTTCCGAAGTCCCAGTTGCCCGCCAGGATAATCGGCGTTGCTTGTTGCCCCATTAGTGGGACGGTATCATTGAGGCACCCGGTGACGAGATCGAGTTTGTCGAAATGCCGATTGGTGTCGATGGAGGTAAAGGTCACGGTAAACACGACGGAATCTCCGGCTATCAGCGTTGCCGGCAAGGTTGGATTCGAAGTGATCGTAAAGTCATTCGCATTCTTGTCGAGGTGCTCCAACACCGCGGTGGGTACGTATATCGAGGGGTAGTTCCCCGTCGAAACAACGTGGAAGGTAAACGTGGAAACCTGTGTGTCGCCGACCTGCGTAACTGGGAATGCGATCGTATCTTGCGACGTCGCAAAGGCAGTGGGGATATAGTGGAGATGTAGCACGGTATCGTTGCCATCGCGATCCACAACATAAACATACGCGTCGGCAGGCTGTGTGGGGTCATCAACCTGAACGTCGAAATCAAGGCTCGAATCGCCGACCTCGAACGGCAATGCCGTCAGAGGGGGCTGGGGGCTCGTGCGGCAATTGGTACTGACGCGCGCGGGCTTTACAAAAAAGCCATCCGGATCCTCGAGAAATATAACGTCCGCAAGGCCATCGTTTCCAGTCACCTCGGGTTCGGAGATATGAACATGCCATGCTCCGCAGCTTGGCGTAATGTCCGCTTTCGGAGCGTTCGGCTGGGCATTCGTTCCATATACTTGTCCAGAGGGAGCGGCATAGCCAGAGATCGTCTTCGCGTCCGGTTCCGTCCGGCCATAGCAATAACAGGCAAACGGCGTGTTTCCATAGATCAGGTAATTGCCGGAAGCTAATTTGTAGGTAAGACCGACCAGCTCGGGATGCAAAGGTATTTGATACGTCTTAATCGCTTGCAGGGCAAGCGAGAGGGGACCGGTCGAAGTGCTATTGAACGTTACGGATATCTTCGAGAGCGAGTCCCTGGTCGTGATAAGATTTATGAATTGGTTGCCATTGTAATGGCTGTTATGAGGCACCATGAAGACCGTGCTCTTCTCCCAATGGTCGATGGGGACCAGGTTCATTTCATTATCGGAACGGTAACTCACCTCGCCGGAGGCGACCCATTGGAAATAATGATATTGGAGCGCGTACATTTTCTTGATGTGTCCGCTGGCATCTCTCGATGACGAATCGGTGAGGAGATCGACCGGGTTTGTAACATTTTCCCAATCGGCGGCCGGCGCCTGATACATGGTCAATGGCTGCGGTCCATATTTATTCATCCCGGACTGACCTTCCGAATATCCAGACCATGCGCTATTTCGCACGTCGGCGGTAAAGAAGCGATATAAGTCGCCGTCGCCACTGGGATTGCAACTTGAACTTCCCGCCGGCATGGTCGGAATGGAGGGATAGTCCGTTCCCCAGCTTTCGAGCGGCGTCATTTGCTCGACCATTCCATCTCGAGGATCTTCGTCGGCCCAACTGCCCTGGGCCTGGGGATCGTTCATCATCCCGCGCTCCTGGCCACCCAGGACGGCGATCGGCTTATCGGCGGCGATCGTCGTTCCGGAAAGGTCGTTCGATAAGGCCGTCGGCTCCGAGCGGATCCAATAGATCTGACCGCGCTGCAAGGTAATCGTTATCGGATGGGGCGAGCTGGTGTAACCCGCTCCAGTATTGTAACCGGTCACGCCGGCATAGGTGGTCGAATTTGGGATGATCGTCACGTTCGTATTGTCGTATGCCGCGATGATCAAACATTCGGAACTCGTGGAATCGGGATTATCCGAATTCGGCGCGTCATCGTGCGGGCAGTCATTCCATGCGGCAATGACGTAATTCTCGCCGAGCGCCGCCGTCGGTATTCCCTGATACAAATTGCCATTGCTCGTTCCTTCCCGATAAAACTGCACGGTGATCGGATAGGTGGAAGTGATGTGCGCCGATTTCCATTCGATCATTTCACCCGGCTTGGTGGGGGTCATGCTATTAGGATCGATGGAATACTGGATGCACTGCCCTCTCTTCAAGTTGGTGAAAGACTTTCCGATATGCTCTAAGCCGCTGGAAGGGTCGAAATAATCGATCGTCACCGTGTTGCCATCCTGGAAGTTTCCGATAAGGAAATATCCGCCAGGCGAGCCATTTTCGAATTGCTGCCACGACTGAGAGAAGGGGATATTTGGCATTTGGCTGAGGAAAAAATCGGTGCCGGCAGCACTGATGCCATCATGCCCGGTCTGCGCCAGCGCGCTCGAAGGCGCGAGGCCGAAGACCACGGCGGCAAGGACTGCCATCGCGAAGGAGCCGAACGCAAAACGAAAAGAAGCAAAAGGTTTCATGGTTTTGATTATTTAGAAAATGCGGAAAGTTGGTTAAATTCGAACTGCAGAAAGTGAAAGCGATTTTGAAAAACGGGAATTCCCTAAAAAGTGCCCGGTTCTGAAAAATACTTCAGAAAAATACTTCAGAAAAATACTTCAGAAAAATACTTCAGAAAAATACTTCAGAAAAATACTTCAGAAAAATACTTCAGATCCGCCTAGCCGTTATTTCCAAGAACGCGCGAGTACCCGCCGGTTACATTAATTTTACAAAGATTTTTTTTGGGGGGCAACCTGGCCGGAAATTGCTGTGTTCCGTCCAACGGAGCGCGAAGACAGATGATCGCAGCGATACAAAATTCAATGAAATACTTTCGAAGGCGGCCTTTTGAGATTACTGCCATTGTCGGAGCCGCGCTTTTTTTGTCTTCATGCCAACGGGGGACGACCGGAATTGCTATGCCGCCCACACAGGAGAATCCGATTGTTATTCCTCCGGGCTTCCCACCTCCGATTATTCCGGCGGACGATCCGGTTACGCCGGCCAAAGTAACGCTCGGGCGCGATCTTTTTTATGCCACCGAGTTAAGCCGCGACGGGCAGCACTCCTGCGGAAGCTGCCATATTCTTTCGGCGAGTTTTTGCGATCCGGGCAATCACTGGAGTTTCGGCGTGGATGGGAGGCACGGGCCTCGCAATGCTTCCTGCATCGTGAATGAGGCGTACGATACCGCATTCTTCTGGGATGGCCGCGCGCCCTCGCTCGAAGCACAAGTGCCCGTCCCAATTTATAATCCGGTGGAATTGGATAACGATAGCACCACGGTAATAGAATCGCTGAGTAAGAACGTGCTGTATCCACCTCTTTTTACGCTGGCTTTTGGGGACGGAGCGATAACGATGACGCGCATCGCGCAGGCGGTCGCCAGCTTCGAGCGGACCATGATTTCCGGGTCGAGCGCCTACGACCAGTTCCGCGAAGGCGATACATCCGCGCTTTCGGATGCCGCTAAACGCGGGTTTGCGCTCTTCACGAGCAGCACGACGAATTGCAGCGCCTGCCACAGCGGGGTGAACTTCACCGACGATGCGTATCACTCGACCGGTCTGGAATTTCAATATGCGGATGAGGGCCGTGAAGATGTGACGCACGACCCAAATGACAATGGAAAATTCCGCACGCCGACGCTCCGGAATATTGCGCTTACCGCGCCGTATATGCACGATGGCCGCTTCAACACGCTCGTGCAGGTACTCGATCAATATAATCGCGGAGGTTTTCATAATCCGACGCAGGATACGCTCGTCCGGCCGCTTCATCTTACGCAAGCGCAAATGGAGGATATCATTGCCTTCTTAGAGAGCCTTACCGACAGTAGCTTCGTGACGAGAAAAGATTTTTCGAATCCGTTTAATTAGGTGTATAGCGCGGAATTGCACTCCGCATGCGTAGTGTTTGGTTTTGTCAAATAAAAACTCTCCATGAAATACTTCGCACGTCGTCTCGCTTCTTTGTTCTTGTCCGCAATTTGGCTTGGCGCTGCCATCGGTTTTTTTTCAGCCGGTCCCTGTGCCGCGCAGGACTACCATTGGCGGCGGGCTTACTTTCCACACAATAATTCCGACCCGTGGAGTGCGGTTGCCTTCAATCCGCTCTCGCATGGCCGCGTCATTTTCGCCGGGCCTCTGTTTGTAGGGGGCATCTTCCGCTCGGATGACGGCGGAAATACCTGGGTGGAACATGCCACACTCCTCGACACGAATGCTCTTTCTCGGATTAACGATGTGCATCAGGTTTTTTGCCTGCCCAGCGATACGAATATCGTATTTGCCATCACGTCAAATTCCTTATATCGTTCGACCGATGGCGGTATCACGTGGGATGATCGATATAACCATGACACGCTTGGCGGCGGTTTGGGATTGGGTTTTGGCGGTATCGATGCCGAATGCATGGCCTATAGCGCGAAAGAAAATGCGATTTATTATGGAGAGCCGCCGGATGGCGGCCTCTTCCGGTCTATCGATTCCGGAGCCAGTTGGACACAGCTCGATACCACTTCCGATTCGATCCGGTTCTTCTCGATGGATGTTTCGCAAGACGTGCCCCCGTCGATTATTCAAAGCACCGATTTCGACGGGAGTTTCGCCTTTTCTTCGGATGAAGGAAGCTCCTGGGCCGTCACGTTTCGTCCAGATGCATATTTTGAGTCTCCGAAGATCGTGTTTTCCTGGCAGGCTGTTAATTCAACCACTGGGAAGCATTCTATCGCCATTGCTCAACAATGGAAACGAGTGGAGTCGAGCAATGACTCATCCTTCCTGAGCACGACGGATGGCGGAGCCTCATGGCAAATCCTGAATGGGCCGGCGTTTGCTTGGGGTCTCGACATCGATCAACGAACTTCCATGCTTTCGAAGCCGCGAGACCCAGCCTATCCGCGACCATTGCACTTTTTTACGGGGCTGTTCGATGCCAGGCAGGATACGGGAAACGGGATGGTGCAGGAAACCACCGATGGCGGTCTTTCCTGGCATTCCATAAATTTCCCGCAAGGTGTGCCGGGCGATACTTTGAACCCAATTGTGCAGGAAGTGTGGGTCATCAAATACGATACGACTTCCGGGCGCATTGCCGTGGCCACCGATTCCGGTATCTATATCGCCGATCCATCGAGCGGTGTTGCCGAAGCGCCGCCGCCCACCCCGCCCATTCAACTCACGCAGGACGCAGATTTCGTAACGCTCTCCTCGCAAATGCCCATCGCATCCATCCGTGTCTTCGATCTGGCAGGCCGGCAGATTATCGAATCGGATCCCATGCGAAATATCTTTCGAATTAGCATTGCGCAATATCCTCCCGGCGTGTATGCAATCGAAGTGTTCGTCGAGGGCCAGCCGCCATTTCGCAAGATCGTGGAGTGGTAGGTTATCTCAAATACACCAGCTTGCTCGTCCGCGCCGCGCTTCCGAAGATTCCCAGCCCTCCCTGCACATCGAGCGTGCTGTTATTGAACTGGGAACCGGAGAGATAAAGCCCAAGCACATAGTCCTCGTAATTTTTATCGAGCGCGAGCGCGCGAATAGCGTTCAATCCGTAGCGCGTGAACTGCGGCCATACGACCTGCTCGTCCGTCGAAAGAATGAAGAAGCGGTACCGGCCCATCGCCGCGCTATCACCCACGGCGCTCGAAACGGCATCGAGAATCGTATCGGCATTCGTATCGAGCGAGATCGCCTCGATCCCATATCCCGCCGAGCCGGGACTGGGTGACCACCACATAAGAATCCCCGGCGAACCTAAGCTATCAACGAATTTTGGATAGGTCACGGAATCCACCGCGGTAAGAGAAAGCCGCTGCCCATTCAGCGTTACCGAATCGAGATGAATAGATGATGGTACTGTCGTCGTAGCCGTTGCAACTTGGCCCAGCGCTTCCACGCGTAGCGTATAAGTTGTGCCCGGTTGAATGACGATCGGATGATCGCTCAAATATCTTCCACCGGGAACGAATGAGGAATCGTTATGCAAACGATAGACGGAATCGCCAGTAGAAAGTGTAACGATGGCATTGCTCACTCGGTCGTTGCCGCTCGTGCCAGTGATTGGAATCGACTCGCGAATGACGATCGAATCGAGCGGCTCGTTCGCATACAAATAGCCCTGAATAGCGATCTGCGGCGAGAAGGTGGATTCGTTCACTGAGGTACAAGCATCGAAGAGCACTGGTAACATGAACAACATGCAATCGCGCACGAACCGCGTGAATCCCCGCGGTCTCCTTTCGCCACTCGCCATTCGCCACTTGCCGTTCGCCATTTAGTAGGTTACCTCCAATCCCAGCGTTGGAATGATCGGCAGCAGCAGCACATCGGAAACTTGCGGCGGCTGTTTTTGTGTATCGGTGACGCGGAACCAGACATTCCGGTGGTTGTAAAGATTGAACACATCGAGCGACGCCTTCGCGTCCTTGCCGAACATTAGGAACGAATACGTAAGGCTTGCGTCCGCGCGATTGTAATCGGGTAATCGTTCCCCGCCCATCGTGCCGGGAATATCGAGATTCTGCTCGAAACCTGTCTCATCGAAGGCGAGATGATAATATCCTATGTCGGAAGTGTAGGCTTGTCCGGTCGCGTAAGTGAATGTTGCGCCGGCAGTCCAGCGGTCGGAGAATTTGTAGTTCAGCACCAGTTGAATGTCATGCCGCTCGTCGTAGGTGGGATAAAACGGCTGGCCGTTGTTTAACTCCGGGATTTGCTCGGTGACCCACGAAAGCGTATAGCCGATCCATCCCGTCAGGTTGGCGAGCCGCTCTCGAAGAAATAACTCCATTCCATACGCCTGACCCGTTCCGGTCGGCAATAGTTCCGCGATCGAATTGGACATGAACTTCGCCTCGTTATATTCGACGATATTATCCAGCTTCTTATAATACAGATCGCAGGAAACGAACGTGGGTTCCGAGGGGTAGCCGCTCAATTGCAGAATGTACTGGGTGCTTTTGCTCGGCGGCAGCGGCGCGGTTCCCGGAATCCAGAGATCGAAGAATGTAAATTCTCCCGCGGTAACCAAATGCAAAAACTGATGATAAATTCCGGTCGATGCTTTAAGAGACCACAGCGGATTTAGTTGGTACGCAACCGTAAGTCGCGGATCGAGCGTCATCGCGTTCGCAAGATCGAGCCACTCGGCGCGCAGGCCATAGGTTGCAGTGATTCGATCGGTCGCTTTCCACTCGTCCTGTGCGTACATCGAAAGATAATCGGGCACGCCGCCCGTATCTTTGAGCGGTTTGTTCGTCGAGCCGAGCGTATTATAGAAGTTAAATCGGAATTGGGAAAGTCCCGCGCCCATGCGAATGTCATGCGCATCGTTCGGCATCCAATCGGCATCCTCTTTTACGGAACGTTCCTGAATGCCATTATCGAATTCGAAGGGGCTCTCCGTGATGTTGCCAAATGATTGCGAAGAGTAGGCGCTATACCCCGCGAAGGTGCGCGCCGAAAGTTTATCCGAAAAAATATGCGTCCACTCGGCGCTCGCAAGTTGGTTGCCCCAGTTCAGCGTCAGTTCCACATAGCCATTCGAAGGATAATACAAATGATCGCCGCCCAAATAACCGGAGAAACTGAGATGATCGGCCGGGCCTAAATGCTCGTCGATTTTTGCATTGAGATCGTAAAAATAGTATTGCGGCAACCGGATAGTATCGCCCAGGATTTTCTGGGCGTTCGTGGCATTCAGGAATTCGTCGATATACGTTCGGCGTCCGCTGAGCAGTATTGAACCGCCGGGAACCGGAAATTCCAAAGTCTGCCGTGCGCTGATGAGGCTGAGCGAAGTTTTGCCGTGGAACTCATTCGGATCGCCCTCGCGTGTCGTTACATCAAGTACGCCGTTCAGCCGCCCGCCATATTCGGCAGGATAGCCCCCTTTGATTAGATCGACACTTTTGATCGCATCCGTATTGAACGTGCTGAAAAATCCGAAGAGATGTGTCGGATTATAGATCACGTTATCGTCGAGCAGGATTAGGTTTTGGTCCGGTGGGCCGCCCCGAATATAAAGTCCATTCGAAATCTCGCTCTGCGCTTTCACTCCGGGAAGCAGTTGCAGCACGCGAAAAAGATCGCTCTCGCCGCCAATGGCCGGGACTTCCTCGATCGTTTTTGGTGTGAGGAGAATTCGGCTCACGCTCGTCCGCTCGATTTCGCGTTCCCGCTGGCTTTCGACCGTGATTTCCTCTCCCTGAATGCTGGTGGTAGGAAGATCGAAGTTTAGCCTGGTGGTATCGCCATCCGCGAGCGTCACAAATTTCGCTTCGGAAAAATATCCCAGAAGATGCACCTCGATCTTGAACGACCCGGCGGGCAAATCTCCAATGATAAAATTCCCATTCCCATCGCTGATGGCCCCTCGGTGTAACTCGACGAGTTCGATGCGCGCGCCGGGAAGCGCCTCGTGCGTCGCGCTATCTCCGACGACTCCGGTAAGCGAGGCGGTGTTATGCTGGGCAAAAAGGGAGGGACAAATCTGAAAGAGGAAAATAAATACGCAGATTCCTCGTTTCATAATTTATCATTCATAATTCATCATTGCCCTCAGCGCACTTCTTCCCACACCTGATTCGCGGAGCGATTCCGCACGAGCACGGCGAAGCCATTGCGAATCCAATCGAGATACACTCGCGCGTAACCATACTTGCGGTAGCGGCGCGGCGATTCATAGACAAGCAGTTTCGAATCGAACTTCACGCTGCCCATGGCGCGCAATCTTCGGAAGAGATCGAAATCCTCGCCGGCGGCCATGCGGGGGTTATAACCGTTCAGCGCTTCGAACGCTTTGCGCCGTACGATTTGGCACTCACCCCGGCCCATACCGAGGCCGATCACATTCGCGGCTCTGACGTACTGGTTGAAATACGCATGGAAGAAGAAATCGCTCCATCGGCGCTCCTCCGGCATCACCTCGACGCGCGTGGCCAGCGCGGCGATGGACTCATCGACGGCGAATCGCTGGATTACGCGGTCGAGAAACATTCCGACATCGGCGATCATCGTATCGGCATTTAGAAAAATGAGAAGATTGGCATGGGCAAGCTCCGCGCCGCGATTGCGGCCTTCGGCAATCGTTTGGCGCCACGGCGCTTCGTGCGTGGCGATGAAATCCGCATACGCGGCGGCGATTCCAATCGTATTATCGGAGGATCCGCCATCGCTCACGATAAGCTCGATTCCAAACCGCGACTTGATCGGCCCGGAAAATTGTTGAAGGCAGCGTTCGAGCAACTTCTCCTCGTTCTTCGTGGGGATAATAACGGAGAGCAGCGGCCGGTCCGGCAGCGTGATTTGGACGAGCGGCGAAGAAGGATTGCCCCTCGTGCGCCGCGAATAAATTCTCCTTTGATTCATGTCAAAAGTTGAAATAGTACCGTTAATTCCAGTTTCCGCATCTCGCCCGGCGCGAGTTCAAAGTTCCATATCGGCAGGATAATGGACCCCTGATAAATCCGCTCGAAGCCGCCTTCGGAGAGCGAGATGGATTCGATTGGAAATCTCACAATCTCCGTGGCTTTCTCGGCTCGAAGGTCGATCGCGAATTTCAAATATTCATCGACAAGTCGGATATTCTCCGCGCCAGTGAGGCTGCCGAAGCTATTTAATTCCGGCCATTCGAGCCGCCGTCCCGCCGATTCGAAATACCGGTCCGGCGCCGAACCCGCGAGCAGATTGAACGCCCATTCCGATGCAAATCGTAAACGAAGCGGCGCTTGCGATTCGTTCGTAATGGCGTAGGTCACTTTTAAATCACTCCCGCGTTCGGAAAGCGCAAGGTCTTTCGTCAATGTGACGGGATTCCCCTGCACGTTACCCGCGCGCGTGAGCAGCAAGTTGCCCTTCTTATTCCAACCCCATTCGAACGGAAAAGTCACAAAGTCTCCCCGCTCTTCGAACCGCATGGCGCGAAGGTCATCCACGGTCGCGCCCTCGTTCAGGAAATGCTCGATCATGCAGCCATGACGGTAGGGATCATACACAAGCAGTTTTTCGAGGCCGGATTCTTTGGCTCTCATTCCTTCGTGAATCGAAGCCGCGTGGTGGGCGCCGTCCCCGGCGCCCGCGATTTTCGCGTGATACGCTTCACGCCGGCGCGAAATAATATTGGTAGCGTTGAAGTTACGCGGCTTGAAGTCGATTTCCGCGATCATCCCACCAAGCGACGGCTTCCCATAGAGCGAAAAAATGCGCGATTCGAGAATGACTTCATCCGCTCCATCGCAATCGAAATCCGTTTGCTCCATTCGGACGTCCGCAAGACGCTCTGCTTTGTCGAGCAACGCATCGGCGCTTACGAGCGCGGAATAATTTGCATGTCGCAAGTTCGAAAGGTAAATCCCTCCGAAGACTCCGTGCCAATACGGGTCGTTACACTGGGAGCGGAGCAATTCCCGGTGGGCTTCGTCCGTGTTCACGCCATCGTTCTTCAATCGTTCGATTCGCGCGCTGCTGCGGAGAACGTGCTTATGAAGATGGTTCGACTCTGGATATTTTGTGAAAAAATTCCGCCAATAGCCGCCGCGCACGAAGGGACGGTATTGCTCCCAGCGTGCTTTGTCCTCGTCAAGTTGGTGAATAAAATCCTCATAGAGCTGGTTCGCCTCCGCCGTGGGTAGTGCCCACTGCATCATTTCGGAATAGCTCGCATTGGGAAGATAAATCCTGCCGCGAGGTGGAACACGCGCGAGTGCCTCGCCGGGCGGCAGCATCGTGATCCAGCCCGCATTCTCGGTAAGCTTTTGAAAAAACTCATTGAGCCAACCTTCGCCATAAACAGACTCGTACGTTTGCGGCCACACGCCGAATTTCTCGCCATCGTCGGCGAAGGTGACGATATTCGTTCCAGACTCGCTTGCCGCGTCGCGCAGGACTTGAATGGTCTCATCCACTGGGCGAAAGGGAATGGTATAACGCAGCGCCTTTGAAATAGGAAAGACCGCGAGCAATTTGCCCTTGTCTTCCGTCAAATAATATCCATTGAGTTCGTTATCGCTCAGACCTGCGTGAAGAAAATGAGTATCATCGAGGAGCACGTAACGAATACCGGCATCGTGCAAAA
>Ga0307374_10001222_pt1 | contig 47922 bp, 44 predicted proteins | sample OX3MG_FD_202532 | JGI IMG/M metagenome (GOLD analysis project Ga0307374, IMG submission 202532) | Soil microbial communities from Risofladan, Vaasa, Finland - OX-3 | ecosystem: Environmental > Terrestrial > Soil > Coastal area > Acid sulfate soil | place: Finland: Risofladan, Vaasa | collected...
ACTGGGTCTGGGTCCCGCCCTGGGGCTGGACATGGATCGACGATGCGCCGTGGGGCTTTGCGCCCTTCCACTACGGCCGCTGGGCCTTCATCGGCGATCGCTGGGCCTGGTGTCCGGGCGCCTATGCTGCACGGCCGGTCTATGCGCCGGCGCTGGTCGCATTCATCGGCGGCGGCGGTTTCGGCATCACCATCACGGCCGGCGAGCCGGTCGGCTGGGTGCCGCTGGCGCCGGGCGAGCGCTTCCATCCGTGGTACCACGCCGGCCCGACCTATGTGCGGCAGGTCAACTACGTGCGCTACAGCACGCACGTCACCAACAACATCGTGATCAACAACCACTACAGCACGGCGCAGGCGACGCAGTTCCGCAATGCGCGCGCCGTGACGGTGGTGCCAGCGCACGCTTTCGCAGCCGCCGCGCCGGTGCAGCACGCGGTGGTTCATGTCGATCCGCAGCATCTCGCCCGGGCGCGAACCATGACCAGCCTGGCGCATGTCCAGCCGACGCGCGAAGCGCGCGGTGCCATCGCCCATCCCGAGGCGGTGAAGGCCAACGCCACGGCGCGACCCGAGGCGCATGCGCCAGCGCCGCCCTCATCGGCGACAACCGTCAACCGCGGACCCACGCCCGCATCGCGGCCGCCCGGTGCGCCCGCGACGACGCATGCCGGGCCGCCATCGCCGCCGACGGCCATGCATGGACCGGAGCATGCGCCGCCTAGTCCGCCCCCGACTCACGCCGTGACACCGGGTCCGCAGGCGCACGTCTCGCACGCGCCGACGCCGCCAGCGCCCCATCCGGCAACGATTCCGGCACCGCATCCGCCGACGCCGACACTCCAGGCGCGGCCAGCGGCACCGTCGCCGTCGCGCCAGGCCGCGGTTGCGCCGCACGTCACGCCGCCGTCGATCCCGCATCCCTTCGCGGCGCCGCGGCGCGCGCCGGCCCATCCGCTGCCGCCAGCCCGCGTCCAGCGTCCGGTGCAGTCGACCCGCATCGCACCGACACCGCACGGGTGGCAGCGCGCGCCCTACCACCCGGCGGCGGCACGCCCGGCGCCGGCTGCGCACTCCGCCGCGCCACCGCACTCGGCGCCGGCGGCGCATGCGCCAGCGCCGCCGCCGCAAGGCGGTGGCAGCGAGCACGACCGGCACCCGTAATCGGGCCGGCGCGCGAGCGATCAGCCCCAGGCTTGGTCGCTGAATCCCGGCGGCAGGTCCTGGTCGGCGCGTGACGGCAGCGGTGCCGCCGGGTCCGTTATCCAGTGCTCTACGTCACGGATCACCAGTGGCGCCTCGAGATCGCGCGCCAGCATGTGATAGCCGTTGCGGTAATAGGCGATGCGGCGCCGGCCGGGCGGCACCACCGGCAGCTGGGCGAGGAAGCGTTTGACCGCATGTGGCGGGATCAACTCGTCGTGTGCGCCGTAGAGGATGAGCGCGCGCTGATCGAAGATCGGCGCTGAGTCCTGTGCGAGCGTCATCAGATTGACCAGGCCCTCGATGGTGTCGGCGCGCGTCGCCTTGATGAACAGCGGATCGCGCGCGAGTTCGCGCAGCATCTCGATGTTGTCCGACGCCATGATGTGCAGGCTCTGGCCGGTGAAGGTCGCGTTCGGCATGAACGTGTCGGCGAGCCATAACGCGCCGCGCTCGAAGACATTCATCTCGCCGCGGCCCCACACCGCCGGTGCCAGCAGGATGTACCCGTCGGCCACCGGCTTCTCGGCACCCGCCGCACCGGTGGCACCGACGATGGCGACGGCGGCGCCCATGCTCTCGCCGAAGATGAACAGCGGCACGCCGGGATGGCGTGCGTGCACGAGGCGGCTCGCCTCGGCCATGTCCTGCGCCATGCGCCGGACGCCGGCCCAGCGGCCGCGGTCCGGCGCGCGACCGAAGCCGCGCTGATCGTAGGCGAAGGTCGCAATGCCGTCCTTGGCGAGGGCCTTTGCCGGCTCCGCGACGCCGTGCGCGTAGTCGTTGAAGCCATGGACGTAAAGGACCACCGCTCGCGGCGGGCCCGCGGGCAGCCACGAATAGAGCGGCAGCTTCATGCCGTCGTCGGCGCGCAGGAAGTCGCCGTCGAGCGCAGGCGTCACGATGTCGGGAGCATGGGGCGGCACGTCAGGCACTCCGGCGCAACCAACCAGGGACATCGCGAGTATCAGTGCCGCGACGCAGCCGAGGCGCAGCTTCACGACGCCGTCCCCGGCCGGGTGAGGCGTAGGAAGATGTCCTCAAGATCGGTTTCCTCGCTCGAAACGTCGCGGATAGCAAGCCCGGCGGCGGTCACCGCCGCCAGCATGTCGCCGACCTGCGCCCGGCTCGGCTTGTAATGGAAGACGACGCGGTCGGGCGCCTCGAGCGCGAGGCCCAACGTCCGCAGGGTCGCCGGCAATTCCGTCACCGGCGCCGTCAATGTCAGGCACAGCTTCTTCTCGTCGACCTTGCGCACCAGCGCCTGGGTCTCGTCGCACGCGACCAGGCGCCCCTCGTCGATGATCGCGATGGTGCGGCAGAGCTCTTCCGCCTCTTCGAGATAATGCGTCGTCAGGAGCACGGTGGTGCCGGCGGCGGCAAGCTCGCGCACCGTCGTCCAGAGCTGGAGCCGCAGCTCGACGTCGACGCCGGCGGTCGGCTCGTCGAGCACCAGAATCGGCGGCGAATGCACCATCGCCTTGGCCATCATCAGCCGCCGTCGCATGCCGCCGGACAGCGTGCGCGCCAGCGCATCGCCTTTCTCGGTCAATCCCACGAGCTCCAGCAGCTCGCCGGTGCGACGCTCGCTCTTTGGCACGCCGTAGAGACCGGCTTGCACGTCGAGGAGCTCGCGCGGCGTGAAGAACGAATCGATGTTGAGCTCCTGCGGCACGACGCCGATGGCGGCGCGTGCGTTGCGCGGATCGGCGTCGATGTCGATGCCCCAGATCCGCGCGGTTCCGGCCGACTTGATCACCAGGCCAGCGAGGATGTTGATCAGCGTCGACTTGCCGGCGCCGTTGGGCCCCAGGAGACCGAAGATGACGCCGCGCGGAATGGCCAGATCGATGCGATCGAGCGCGGGCTTGCCCTGGCCGTTGCCGCCGTAGAACTTCGTCAGGCCTTTGATATCGACCGCCGGAGCAGGCGGCGCGCTCGCGAACGCGTTGCGGCTGGTCATTGATTGTACCGGCGTAATGCGTATCATCCGCGCCGCAAGCGGGTCAATCGAGTGGCGGGGCCATGGCAGAGATCAAGCCTTTCGAGACGGTGACGGTCGACACCACCGTCGTCGCATGCGCAGGCGAAGGCGGCGGATTGGTCGGCGGCCATCCCAAGGTCTATCTCAATCTTGGCCCCGGCAGTCGGGTCGAGTGCCCTTACTGCTCGCGCCTCTTCGTCAAGCGCGGCGCGCCGGCGGCGTATCCACCCAACCAGACCAGCAAGACGGCGTAGGCACGCGGCCCGACTACGTTCTTTGTCCGTGCACTTCGCGGCTTTGTGGTGAAGAATTCCTGGCATGCCCGATACGCGTGCCAAGCCGGCACCTAGGATGAAAGCCAAAACAAGCGACGCCGTGCGCGGCGCCGCCAAGCCCAAGCACGTCTACCTGATCGACGGCTCGGGCTTCATTTTCCGCGCCTATTACGCCATGCCCAAACTGACGCGGGCGGACAAGACGCCGGTCGGCGCGGTGCTGGGCTTCTGCAACATGATCCTCAAGCTGGTCGGCGAGACCGACGCCGATCATATCGCCGTGGTGTTCGACGTGGCGCGCATCACTTTCCGCAATCGGCTCTACAAGGACTACAAGGCGCATCGGCCCGAGCCGCCCGACGACCTTGTGCCGCAGTTCCAGCTCGTCCGCGAGGCGACCGACGCGTTCAGCCTGTGCCGCATCGAGCAGCCCGACTTCGAGGCCGACGACTTGATCGCGACCTATGCCGACGAAGCGGTGCGCGCGGGCGCGCGCGTCACCATCGTCTCGTCGGACAAGGACCTGATGCAGCTTGTCTCCGACAAGGTCGAGCTCTACGACGCGATGCGCGACCGGCCGATCCGCGCGGCCGAGGTGGTCGAGAAATTCGGCGTCGGACCCGACAAGGTCGCGGACGTGCTGGCGCTATGGGGCGACAGCTCCGACAACGTGCCCGGCGTGCCCGGCATCGGCGCCAAGACCGCGGCCGAACTCATCAATCAATACGGCGACCTCGAAACGCTGTTAAAGCGCACGTCGGACATCAAGCAAGAGAAGCGCCGCGCCACGCTCATCGAGCATGCCGCCGACGCCCGCCTGTCGCGCAAGCTGGTGACGCTCGACCACGCCGTGCCGCTGCCGTGCCCGCTGTCGGATCTGGCGGTCAAGCCGCTCGATCCGGCCAAGGTGACGTCGTTCCTCGAGACGCAGGGTTTCCGGGCACTGCTGGCGCGCGTCCAGACCAAGCTCGGCCTCACGGAAAAGACGCTGCCGGCACCGGGCAAGGACGGCGTACCGAGCCCGCCGCTGCCTGCCGGCAAGTCGCCGGCACCAGTGGCCGCCGCGGCGGCCGCTCAGCTTGCAGCGGCCAAGCAGGACTACGAGCTGGTGCAGGACGTGGCCGCACTCGACCGCTGGATCACCGCCGCCTTCGCCAAGGGCGCGGTGGCGGTCGATACCGAAACCAGCTCGCTCGACGCCGTCGCGGCCGATCTCGTCGGCGTATCGCTCGCCATCGAGCCGGGCCAGGCCTGCTATATCCCGGTCGGCCACACCGGCGCCGCGCCCGGCGCGCTCGATCTGGCTGGCGCTGGTGCCGCGCCGAAGCAGATCGCGCGCGACGAGGCGATCAAGCGCTTGAAGCCGCTGCTCGAGGATCCGGGCGTGCTCAAGATCGGCCAGAACATCAAATACGACATGCAGGTGTTCGGCCGTTACGGCATCGCTATGGCGCCGATCGACTGCACCCTGCTGCTCTCGTTCGTGCTCGAGGCCGGCCTGCACGGCCACGGCCTCGATGAACTGGCCAAGCTCCATTTCGGCCACGACATGATCAAGTACAAGGACGTGGCCGGCTCCAGCAAGAACCACACCGGCTTCGCCGCCGTGCCGCTCGATCGCGCGCGCGACTATGCAGCCGAGGACGCCGATTACACGCTGCGGCTCCATCGCCTGCTGAAGCGGCGGTTGGTTGCCGAGCATCGCGTGGCCTTTTACGAGACGGTCGAGCGGCCGCTGCCGCCGGTCGTCGCGGCGATGGAGCGCGCCGGCATCACCGTCGACCGCGACGAGCTGAAGCGCCTGAGCGAGGATTTCGCTCAGCGCATCGCCGAAGCCGAAGTCGAGATCCACAAGCTCGCCGGCCATCCGTTCAACGTCGGCTCGCCGCAGCAGCTCGGCAAGGTTCTCTTCGACGAGCTCAAGCTCGAGCGCTTCGGCCGCAAGACCAAGTCGGGCGCGCATTCGACCGACGCCGCCGTGCTCGAGGAACTGGCGGAGGTGCATCCGCTGCCGGCCAAGGTGCTGGAATGGCGCGAGCTGGCGAAGCTCAAGTCGACCTATGCCGACGCCCTGGTGCAGGAGATCAATCCGGCGACCGGCCGCGTCCACACCAGCTATTCGCTGACGGGCGCCGCCACCGGCCGCCTGGCGTCGAGCGATCCCAACCTGCAGAACATTCCGATCCGCACCGAAGAAGGCCGCAAGATCCGCCACGCTTTCATCGCCGCGCCCGGCTGCCTCTTGATCTCGGCCGATTACAGCCAGATCGAGCTGCGCCTCGCCGCGCATGTCGGCGACATCGGACCGTTGAAAGAGGCATTCCACGAAGGACTCGATATCCATGCCATGACCGCGAGTCAGGTCTTCGGCGTGCCGATCAAGGGCATGGATCCGATGCTGCGGCGCCGTGCCAAGGCGATCAATTTCGGCATCCTCTATGGCATCAGCGCCTTCGGCCTCGGCCGCCAGATCGACGTGCCCCACGCCGAAGCGGCGAAATTCATCAAGGCCTATCTCGACCGCTTCCCCGGCATCCGCAATTACATGGACCGCACCAAGGAGTTCGCGCGCGAGAACGGCTACGTCGAGACGCTGTTCGGCCGGCGCTGCTACGTGCCGGGAATCAAGGATCCGATTCCGGCGCGCCGCGGCTTCTCCGAGCGCGCGGCGATCAACGCGCCGCTCCAGGGTGCAGCGGCCGACATCATCAAGCGCGCCATGCGCCGGATTCCGGCGGCGCTCGAGCGTGCCGGACTCAAAAAGGTCAAGATGCTGCTCCAGGTCCACGACGAGCTGGTGTTCGAAGCGCCGGAGGCCGAGGCCAAGAAAACCGCCGCGGTGGCAAAAGAGGTGATGGAGAACGCGCACCGCCCCGCGGTTGAGCTATCCGTGCCCCTGGTGGTCGACACCGGCATGGCGCGCCACTGGGACGCGGCGCACTAGCGGTGCAGGATCGCGCCGCTGCCGTTCAGGCGGCGCGTGCGGCTGCGATCACTGGCTGCATCGCCGGCAACTCGGCGAGCTTCGCCGTGAGCGCGGCGGCTTCCGCCGGTCCCAGCGGCACGTTCGGCGGCAGGATAGTGCGCCACGCCGGATTGCCGGTGATCAGCGCCATCGTCTCCTTGAGGCCGGCGATCAGCGGATAGTCCTGAAACAGCACGCGCATGGCGGTGAGCGTCGCCTGTAACGCGTCGGCCTCCGGCTGCTGCCAGTGGCGATGGACCGGCTGGGCGAGCGGTGCGGTGACGTTGACCGAGGCCGAGATCGTGCCGACGCCGCCGGCGCGCAGATTGTTCAGCAGATACTGCTCGCTGCCGGAGAACACGCCGAAGCCGGGAAATTCCTTGAGCAGCGCGGCGGAGAAATTCCAGTCGCCGCCGCTGTCCTTGAGGCCGGCGATGGTGTCGCCGAAGGCGCGCTTCAGGCGGTGGATCAGCGCTGGCGCGATCCCAACCGCCGACAGCTGCGGGAAGTGGTAGAGGTAGAGCCGCAGTCGCGGATCGGCGACGCGCTCGATCGCGGCGGCGAAGAAGTTGTAGAGGCCATCCTCGCTCGGATTCTTGTAGTAGAACGGCGGCAGCATCAGCACGCCGCCGGCGCCGGCATTGGTGGCTTCGCGCGCGAGCTGCACCGCATCGGCGAGCGCGCAGGAGCCCGCGCCGACGATGCACCGCTCGATCGGCAGCTTGGTCTGCGTCGCCTCGATGATGCGCATGCGCTGCTTCAGCGACAGCGAGTTCGCTTCGCCGGTGGTGCCGAGCGGCGCCAAGCCATCGCAGCCATTGGCGAGCAGCCAGCGGCCGTGGTTGACGAAGGCGCCCAGATCGGGCTCAAGGTCGGCATTGAGCGGCGTCAGGATCGCGGCATAGACGCCGCGGGGGTTCTTGGCCATGGGTCCTCGCTGGTTACGGGGCATTTTACGCGTCAAAGCGGCGAAAATAAATCCCGGCTCTCGCGGCTCCATGGCGCTTGTTCTATGCTGGCCGCCGGAGAAAATCGATGCAAAGCCGCTGGAATGACGACGAAGCCGAAGCGCTGGTCGGGCGCTATGCCCAACAGGGCGTCGCCCCCGACCTGGCGCTGCGCGTCTATTCGTCGCGGCTGCTCGGCCAGGATCCGAAGCTGGTGCTGCACGGCGGCGGCAACACCTCGGTCAAGCTGCGCGTGCTCGACCTGCTCGGCGAGGAAGTCGACGCGCTCTGCGTCAAGGGCAGCGGCTGGGACATGGCGAACATCGAGCCCGCCGGCCTGCCCGCCGTGCGCCTAGCGCCGCTCCTCAAGCTGCGCGCCCTAGACCACCTCGCGGACGACGACATGGTGCGCGTCCAGCGCGCCAACCTACTCGATCCCGGCGCGCCCAATCCGTCGGTCGAGACGCTGCTGCACGCTTTCCTGCCGAGCAAGTTCGTCGATCATACGCACGCCAACGCGGTCTTGAGCCTCATCGATCAACCCGACGGCGAAAAGATCTGCCGCGAGGTCTATGACGGCCGCTTCGGCATCGTGCCCTATGTCATGCCGGGCTTCGATCTCGCCAAGAAAGCCGCGCGCATCTTCGAGCTCGATCCGCGCGTCGAAGGTCTGATCCTGATGAAGCACGGCATCTTCACCGTCGGCGCCGATGCACGCGAGGCCTATGAGCGCATGATCGCCGCGGTGAGCGCCGCCGAGGCGCACATCCAGAAGAAGGGCACGCGCCGCGTCTTCCCGGCGATCACGCTGCCGCAGCGGGTCGCCAGCGTCGCCGACGTCGCGCCGATCCTGCGCGGCGCCTGCGCCGTCAAGGATGAGCGCATCGAGGGCGCCTACCGCCGCTTGATCCTCGAACTCCGCTCGTCGCCGGCGATCCTCGCCTATGTCAACGGCCGCGAGGTCATGCGCTACTCCCAGACGGGCGTGGTGACGCCCGATCACACCATCCGCACCAAGAACGTGCCGCTGCTGGTGCCGGCGCCGGACGCGGCCAATCTCGCGCAATTCCACAAGGACGTCTTCGCCGCCGCCAAGGGATTCATCGAGCGGTATCGCGCCTATTTCGCGCGCAACAACGCGCGCAGCGATCCGCCCAAGCGCGCGCTCGATCCCCTGCCGCGCGTCGCGCTGGTCCCCGGGCTCGGGCTTTTCGGCATGGGCCGCACCCGCCGCGACGCGATCGTCGCCGCCGACATCGCCGAGAACGCGATCACGGTGATCACGGATGCCGAGGCGCTCGGCCGCTTCGAATCGCTGCCCGAGAACAAGCTCTTCGAGATGGAATACTGGTCGCTCGAGCAGGCCAAGCTCGGCACGGCGGTGGAGAAGCCGCTCGCCGGCCAGATCGCACTGATTACTGGCGCCGCCGGCGCCATCGGCACCGCGACCGCGCGCGCCTTCCGCGCCGCAGGCGCCGAACTCGCGTTGCTCGATCGCGACCGGAAAGCTATCGAAGCGCTGGCACAATCGCTCGACGCACTCGGTCTCGAATGCGACGTGACCGACGACGGCGCGGTGCAGGCGGCGTTCGCGCAATGCTGCGCCAAGCTCGGCGGCGTCGACATCGTCGTCTCGAACGCCGGCGCGGCGTGGCAGGGCGCCATCGGCGACGTCGACGACAAGGTGCTGCGCCAAAGCTTCGAGCTCAATTTCTTCGCCCATCAGCGGGTGGCGCGCACGGCGGTCAAGGTGATGCGCGCCCAGGGCTTCGGCGGCGCGTTGCTGTTCAACGTCTCGAAGCAGGCGGTCAATCCCGGCGCCGAGTTCGGCCCCTATGGCCTGCCCAAGGCGGCGACGCTGCTGCTGGTGCGCCAATACGCGCTCGAATGCGGCAAGGACGGCATCCGCGCCAACGCGGTCAACGCCGACCGGGTGCGCAGCGGCCTACTGACCAAGGACATGATCGCCTCGCGCGCGCTCGCCCGCGGCGTCAGCGAGCAGGATTACATGCGCGGCAATCTGCTGGGCCGCGAGGTCACCGCCGAGGACGTGGCGGCCGCGTTCCTCTATCACGCGACCGCGCTCAAGACGACCGGCGACGTCACCACCGTCGACGGCGGCAACATCGCCGCAGCGCTGCGCTAGCACCGTCGCCAGGTCTTACAGCCGCCAGCCGGCCGTCAGGTTAATACGTTGAAAATCCTAGGATTTCGTCCGCGGCACGAGCTTTGCTCTGTAGAGGGCGAGGCCCCGCCCCGCAGAGTTTGACGATCCAGTTTGGGCGGCCCGAGGACGGAAAGACGGCGCCCGCCAAGAGGCGCCGCTTTCTTTTTTGGGCTAGGCTCGGCGCCGTGATCCGCGCCGCGCTCAAGCCGCAAGCCGAGACGCTCGACAACCTGCTTGCCGAACTGCGCGGCTGCCGCGTCTGCGCCGCGCATCTGCCTTTGGGGCCGCGGCCGGTGATGCGCGGTCTGCCGTCGGCACGCCTTCTCATCATCAGCCAGGCACCGGGCACCCGCGTGCACGAGACCGGCCTCTCGTTCAACGACCGCAGCGGCGACCGGCTGCGCGACTGGCTCGGCATCGATCAGACGACGTTCTACGACGAGCGCCGCGTCGCCATCATGCCGATGGGCTTCTGCTATCCCGGCCGTGATGCCAAGGGCGGCGATCTGCCGCCGCGGCCGGAATGCGCGCCGCTCTGGCACGCGCGCGTGCTGGCGCATTGGTCCGCGGTCGAATTGACGCTCTTGGTCGGTTCCTATGCGATCGATTACTACCTGCCGCAGGCGAAGCGGCAGAGCATGACCGAGACGGTGAGGGCTTGGCGCGATGCGCCGACAGGCATCCTGCCGCTGCCGCATCCATCGTGGCGCACGACCTTCTGGGCGGAGAAGAATCCGTGGTTCCGGCGTCGGCTGGTGCCGGAATTGCGCCGGCGCGTCGCCGCGCTGGTCTAGCTGCGGCTCGTCGCGGTGACGATCCAAATCGCCGCGCCGAGCGGCACGGCATCGCCCTTGACGTGCGGCGCCAGCGTCTCGCGCATCGCCGCCGCCACCTTGGCGCGGATTTCGGCGCTCTGGCCCCGGACGGCGCGGCTGGTCGGACCGAGCGCGACCACGTTCGCCACGGCCGCATCGAGGCCGCGCCCGCCCGCGAGATCGAATTCGAGGTCGACCGGCGTCAGCGCGATATCGGTAAAGCCGGCGGCACCCAGGATGCGCCGCACGCGTGTCTCGTCGGCGAAGGAGAACGGGCCCGGATCTTCGGGTCCGAGCTTGGGCGTGGGCGGCACGAAGCGATAGGCGGCAGCGAGCGGCGTCATCGCCCAGGGGTTGTCGCGCGGCGCGCGGAAACAGCTGAAGGCGAGGCGGCCGCCGGGCGTCAAGGCGGTGTGCAGATTGGCGAAGGCACGCGCCGGCTCGGCGAAGAACATGACACCGTGGCGCGAGAACAGCAGGTCGAACGCGCCGCGCGGAAAGGCATGGTCCGTCACGTCGGCGCGCACGAATTCGAGCGGCGCGCCCTGCGGCGCATGTTTGCGCGCCAGCGCCAGCATCGCGGCGGAGACGTCGACGCCGAGCACGCGCCCCTGTGGCCCGACAATTCGTGCCAAAGCGACCGTCGTCGTGCCGCAGCCGCAGCCGACATCGACGACCCGCTCGCTCGGGTGCACCGCCGCGAACTTGAACAGCGCCTCGGCCACCGGCGCGAATTGTCGGTCGCCGAATTCCTGATTGCGCGCCCATTGCTCGCCGCCGGAACCGCTCCAATACGCAAGATCGGGAATGCCAAGATCGCTCATCCGTTTTCCGCCTCAATCCGCTCCATGTCGGCATCGGAGAAGCCGAAATGATGGCCGATCTCGTGGATCAGAACGTGGCGCACGACCCGGTAGAGGTCGTCGCCGGTCTCGCACCAATAATCGAGGATCGGCCGGCGATAGAGGAAGATCATGTCGATCGCCGGCAGCGGGTCGCTGACGCTCTTGTGCGGCATGCCGACGCCGCGATAGAGGCCGAGGATGTCGAAAGGGCTTTCGAGTTCCATATCGCGCTCGGTATCCTCGTCGGGAAACTCGTCGACGCGGATGACGACGGCGCCGACGTGCCGCTTGAGGCGCGCCGGGATGGTGGCAAGCGCCTGCTGGGCCAGCACCTCGATATCGGCGATGGTCGGAGCGGTTGAAGGTTGGCTCATCGCAGCAGCAAGGGAGACGGCAGATGGTCGAGAAGCTCGCAGGATCGGCGCGGACCGAGGCGCTCAAGGGCTTGGCGGGCTGGGCGGAGGTCGCGGGGCGCGACGCGATCAAGAAGAGCTTTCAATTCCCAACCTTCGCCGACGCGTGGGGCTTCATGAGCAAGGTCGCGCTCGCGGCGGAAAAGATGGACCACCACCCCGAATGGTTCAACGTCTATAACAAGGTCGAGATCACGCTCTCGACCCACGACGCCGGCGGTCTCTCGCGCCGCGATATCGATCTCGCCAAGATCATCGACAAACTGACGAGTTAGCTCCGCAATGTGAGTTGGACTGAGTCGGTCGACGGTTTCGCTAAGTCAAAGTTACATTTGACATTCGGCCCGGCGAGCAATTTAAGATCTTTTCGTGGTGCAGCTGTCGGAGCGCCTCGTCAATTTCGGACTCGCTATAACCCTTTGCCTGCACGTTCTGGATAACTTCGCGTCGCCTGACCAACTCTCGTCCGTCTAGTTCGTGAATGATTTTGAGCGTTAGTGTCCGAAGAGATTTCTTTGGACCCTTCTTCAAACCTTTGGTTATTGCCTTTAGAGCTTTTTCATAGCGGACGGTGTAGGGATGGCTTTTACAGAACCTGCTGAGTTCTTTGACTAGCGTACCTTTGTTCTTGTATTGCACCCGGCGTCTGCCAATGAGGTCAGAAATAATAGGCGTGTCGTCAGGCGTGCGAGCGCCTTTGTGGGTACTCAGATAAATTGCACGCTCGATACCCCTGCCTTCAGCATATCCATACTCGAGCGAGACGTTCGGGTTGCCTCGCGTTGCGTCAAAAATCGCAAAACTTGAGCTGTCGATACGGTTCTTGATTACAGTGAAAAGGTCATCAGCGCTTTGACCGTCATCGCGTCCGACGATCGCGAAATGAGTCGGAAACTTCATTTTCAGTCGTTCAAAAACCTTTTCGTATTTTGGCCGAACATTCTTCGACGGTAATCCGACAAACACCTGATTAGGAATAAAGTCTTTGTCGCTCGACGGCATAAAATCTCCTTTATGTAACGTCGCCTGCTCGCCATTGGTTAGCTCCGCAGCTCCGGCCGGTCGCGGAAGAACTGAAGCGCTTCGGGATTGGCCAGCGCCTCGAGATTCTTCACGGGCCGGTCGTGCACCACTTCGCGCACCGCGAGCTCGACGATCTTGCCGCTCTTGGTGCGCGGAATGTCGGCGACCTGAATGGTGCGCGCCGGCACGTGGCGCGGGCTGGCGTTGGCGCGGATCTGCTGGTTGATGCGCTTCACCAGTGCCTCATCGAGCTTGAGGCCCTCGCGCAATTTCACAAAGAGCACGACGCGTACATCGCTCCGCCATTCCTGGGCGATGACCAGGGATTCGAGCACCTCCGGAATCTGCTCGACCTGGCGATAGATCTCGGCGGTGCCGATGCGCACGCCGCCCGGATTGAGCACCGCGTCGGAGCGGCCGTAGATGATGAAGCCGCCATGGCGCGTGCGCGCGGCGTAGTCGCCGTGGCACCAGATGTTCGGGAAGCGCTCGAAATAGGCAGCGCGATATTTGACGTCGCCCGGATCGTTCCAGAAGCCGAGCGGCATCGACGGAAAGGCGCGGGCGCAGATCAGCTCGCCCTTTTCGTCGTCGGCGCGGCTGCCGTCGTCGCGAAAGACATCGACCGCCATGCCGAGCACCGGCGCCGCGATCTCGCCGCGCCACACCGGGCCGATCGGATTGCCCATGACGAAGCAGCCCATGATGTCGGTGCCGCCGGAGATCGACGCCATCAACAGGTCGCGCTTGATGCCGCGATAGACGAATTCGAAGCCTTCGGGCGACAGCGGCGAGCCGGTCGAGCTGAGATAGCGCACGGTCGCGAGCTTGTGCGTCTTGATCGGCTCGAGCCCGGCCTTGAGCACCGAATCGATGTATTTCGCCGAGGTGCCGAAATGCGTCATGCGCTCGTCGTCGGCGTAGTCGAACAACGCGTTGCCCGAGGGATGGAACGGCGAGCCGTCGTAGAGCAGCAGCGCCGCGCCGGCGGCGAGGCCCGAGGCGAGCCAGTTCCACATCATCCAGCCGCAGGTGGTGAAATAGAACAGCCGGTCGCCGTCCTTGAGGTCGCAATGCAGCCGCTGCTCGACGATGTGCTTCAAGAGCGTGCCGCCGGCGCCGTGGATGATGCACTTGGGCACGCCGGTCGTGCCCGACGAATACATGATGTAGAGCGGATGGTTGAACGGCAGCCGGGCGAATTCGATATCGCGCGGCGCGAACGGCGCGGTATAGGCGCCGTAGGCCTTGGCGTTGGGCAGCGCGTCGAGCGGCGTCTTGCTGTCGATATACGGCACGATCACGGTGCGCTTGAGCGACGGCAGCGCCGCGGCGATCTCGCGCGTCTTGTCGATCCCGTCGAACGCCTTGCCGTTGTAGAAATAGCCGTCGACCGCCAGCATCAGCTTGGGCTCGATCTGGCCGAAGCGGTCGAGCACGCCCTTGACGCCGAAATCCGGCGAGCACGACGACCACACCGCGCCGAGCGAGGCGGTCGCCAGCATGCCGATGATCGCCTCGGGCATGTTGGCGACGATGCCGCCGACACGGTCGCCGGGACCGATGCCGTCGGCTTTCATCGCTTGCGCCAGGCGTGACACATGGTCGTACAGCTCGGTCCAGGACAGCCGCCTTCGCACCTTGTCCTCGCCGCGGAAAACCAGCGCATCGCCGGCGTCGCGCTTGCGCAGCAGGTTCTCGGCGTAATTGAGCTGCGCCGCCGGAAAGAAGCGCGCGCCCGGCATGCGGTCGCCATCGGCCAGCACCGTCGCTCCCGGCTCGCCGATCACGCCGCCCCATTCCCAAGTCAGGCGCCAGAAAGCGTCGCGGTCCTCGACCGACCAGCGGTGCAAGCCGGCGAAATCGGTGAAGCGGCGGCCAGTCCTGCGGCCCGCTTCGTCCATGAAGCGACGGAGATTGGTCGCCGCGATGCGCTCGGGCGTCGGCTCCCAGAGCGGCGCGTCTTGCCGCGCGTCCATCGTTTCCTCCCTTGGCCAAACTCTACCGCGGGAGCGCGTCCGCGGCCAAGCCCGGCCCGGCCGCTTCGGCGGCCGCGTTACTTCGCCTGGATCGCGTCGAGTGCGGCGCTGACGGTGTCGCGCTCGGGCGCGTCGGGCGGCATCACGCGCAGCAGATGCTGCCAGTCGTCGCGCGCCTCCACGAAGTCGCGTTGCTGCGCCGCGGCAAGGCCGAGAAACCACAGCGCCATCGGCTGGTCCGGCTGCTTCGCGGTCACCGCCCTGAGCAGCTCGACTGCGCGCGCTGGCACCGGATCGTCGACCTTGCGCCCAGCCAGCAACGCCGCCGCTTCGGCGAGCGCGATGCCCGGATCGTCGGGCTTGAGCTGTCGCGCGTGTTCATAAGCGTCCGCCGCCTTGTCGCTTTGGCCCAGCACGGCATAGGAGCGGCCGAGCATCAGCCAGCCCTGCGCGTCGTCGGGATTGGCCTTCAGCTTGGTCGCGAGGCCGGCCACCATGTCCTCGATCATTGCCTGCCTCGCCGCCGGCGAGGCCCGGTTGGCGAACGGCAGATCGGGCAGGCCGGGCGCGCCGAGCGCGAGATAAACCGTGAGCGCGAAAGCCGCTGCGACGACGCCCAGGATCGCGGCAAGGCCGCGCTTCGGCGCGCTCGGCGTCGTCGCCTCGGCCTCGTCCGCCGCGGCGAGGATGCGTCGTTCGATCTCGCGTCGCGCCGCCGCTGCGTCGTCGGGCCGGACGATGCCCCGGGCGACGTCGCGCTCGATCTCGGTGAGCTGGTCGCGATAGACCGCGCGGTCGTAGCGGCCGCGCGTCAGCATGCGGCCGCCGCGCTGCCACAGCGGCGAGAGCACGGTGCCGAGCACCGCGACCGTGATGAACAGCAGGACGAGCGCGAAGATCATTGATCGTCGAGCAGCAAGCGCTCGAGCTTGCGGCGCTGGTTGAGGTCGAGCGGCTCGTCCGGCGGCGCCGGCCGGCGGCGAATATAGAGCCAGGCGCCCGCGGCTCCGATCGCCAGGATCGCGAACGGCGAGAACCAGAGCAGGTACGTCGCCGGCTCGACTGGCGGCTTCAACAGGACGAAATCGCCGTAGCGGTCGACGACGTATTTGATCGCCTGGGCATCGGTGTCGCCGGCTTTCAGCCGGTCGCGGATGATCACGCGCAGGTCATGGGCGAGGTCGGCGCCCGAATCCTCGATCGACTCGTTCTGGCAGACCAGGCAGCGCAGCTGCTTGCCGATCGCTTCGGCGCGCATCTCGAGCTTGGGGTCGGGCAACATCTCGCTCGGCTCGACCGCGAGCGCGGCATGCGCAAGGCCGAGGAGGATCGCCGCCGCGGCGAGGACGCGGATCAAGACGCGCCCAGTCGCTTGAGCAGGGGCATGATTTCCGTCTGCACCACCTGCGTCGTTAGCGGGCCGACATGGCGCCAGCGAATGCGGCCGGCGCGGTCGATGGCATAGGTCTCGGGCACGCCATAGACGCCGAAATTGATCGCCGTGCGGCCGCTCTCGTCGACGCCGATGCGGCGATAGGGGTCGCCGAATTCCTGCAGGAACTTGATGGCGTCCTCGGGCTTGTCCTTGTAATCGATGCCGTAGAGCTGGATGACGTTGCGCCGGGACAAATCCATCAGCACCGGGCTCTCCCCGCGGCAGGGCGCGCACCACGACGCGAAGAAATTGACGAACACGATCTCGCCGGCGAAATCGCGATTGGTCAGCGGCGTGGCGCTCTTGAGCCCGGCGAGATCGAAGGTTGGCGCCGGCTTGTCGATCAGCACGGAGGGCAGGACCTGCGGGTCATAGCCGGGTGCGAGGCCGCGCAGGAAATAGGCGGCGAGCGCCAGGAAGGCCACCAGCGGCAGGAAGTAGAGCGCGCGGCGCCAGGTCACGCGCGACTCCGGCCGGCGGGCAGCGCACCCTTGACGGCGCGCCGTGCGGCGATACCGACCCGCCACCGCCGGTCGCTCAGGCTCACCGCGCCGCCGAACGCCATGATCACGCCGCCGATCCAGATGAACGGCACCAGCGGCTTCCAATAGGCGCGCACCGCCCAGCCGCCCTTGCCATCGGGATCACCCAGCGCCAGGTAGAAATCGGCGAAGAAATTGGTATGGATCGCGGTCTTGCTCACCGTCTGCTGCTGCAGCGGAAAGAAGCGCCGTTCGGGCGCAAGCTGGCCGACGACGCGGCTGCCGCTGAGCAGCGTGAACTCGGCGCGGTCGGCGGTGTAGTTCACGCCCTCGTGCTTGCCGATGCCGTCGAAGCGCAGGGTGTAGCCCGCCACCGGCAGCGCGTCGCCGAGATGGACGAGCGCGATGCTCTGCTGCTGGAAGCCGGAAGCGGCGATGCCGGCGACCGTGACCGCCAGGCCGAAATGCGCCAGCGTCATGCCATAGGAGGCGCGCGGCTGGGTGAGGGCGCGGCGCGCAACCTCGGCCCACGGCGCGCGGAAGAGCCGCACGCGATCCGCGAACTCGACCAGCGCCGCCGCGCCCATCCAGGCGGCGAGGCCAATGCCGAGCACCGACAGCACCGGGCCGCCATGGCTCAGATAGAGCGCGATCAGCATCGCGACGATGACGGCGGCGAACGCCGCCCACAGCCGCTGCAGCGCGCCCAGCAGGTCGCCGCGCTTCCACGCCAGCAGCGGACCGATGCCGATCGCGATCAACAGCGGAATCATCAGCGGCACAAAGGTGCGGTCGAAGAACGGATAGCCGACCGACAGTTTCGGTCCGCCGACCGCATCGAGGAACAGCGGATAGAGCGTGCCGATGAATACGGTCGCGCAGCAGCTCGCCAGGATCAGATTGTTGAGCAGCAGCGCGCCCTCGCGCGAGACCGGCGCGAAGATGCCGCCCGGCTCGAGCGCCGGCGCGCGCCAGGCATAGAGCGCGAGCGAGCCGCCGATGGCGATGAACAAAAGCACCAGGATGAAGACGCCGCGGCGCGGATCGAGCGCGAAGGCATGGACCGAAGTCAGCACGCCGGAGCGCACCAGGAACGTGCCGACCAGCGACAGCGAGAAGGTCAGGATCGCGAGCAGGACCGTCCAGCTCTTGAGCGTGTCGCGGCGCTCGACCACGATCGCCGAATGAAGCAGCGCCGTGCCGGCGAGCCACGGCATCAGCGAGGCGTTCTCGACCGGATCCCAGAACCACCAGCCGCCCCAGCCGAGCGTGTAATAGGCCCACCAGCTGCCCATGGCGATGCCGAGCGTCAGGCAGCACCACGACGCCAGGGTCCACGGCCGCACCCAGCGCGCCCAGGCGGCGTCCACGCGGCCTTCGATCAGGGCCGCGACGGCGAAGGCGAAGGCGACCGAGTTGCCGACATATCCGAGATAGAGAAAGGGTGGATGAAAGGCGAGGCCGGGGTCCTGCAGGATCGGGTTGAGGCCCATGCCGCTCTCGGCCGCCGGCGACAGACGCAGGAACGGGTTCGAGGTCAGCAGGATGAACGCCAAGAAGCCGATGGCGATCAGCGCCTTGACGCCGAGCACGCGCGCACAGAGCCGCGGCGGCATGGCGTCGCCGAACCACGCGACCGCCGCGCCGTAGAGCGCCAGGATCAGCACCCACAGCACCATCGAGCCTTCGTGATTGCCCCAGACGCTGGTGAGCTTGTAGAGCAGTGGCTTGGCGGCGCTGCTGTTCTCGGCGACATTGGCGACCGAGAAGTCCGAGACGAAATAGGCGTGGACCAGCGTCGCGAAGGCGAGCGCGATGAGCGCGAACTGCGCCAGCGCCGCCAGTCGTCCCGCCGCCATCAGGTTGAGATCGCTGCGCGCGGCGCCGGTCAGCGACAGGCCCGCCTGCAGCATTGCGACGGCGAGCGCCAGGATGAGCGCGAAATGGCCAAGCTCGATGATCATTGCGTCGCCCCGCCGGCGCTGGCCGGTGCCGCAGGCGGCACAGCTTTGCCGTTCTCGCCCTCTTGCCAGCGGCCGGCTTTCTTCAGCGCATCGACCACTTCGGGCGGCATGTAGCGTTCGTCGTGCTTGGCGAGCAGGGTGCTGGCCATGAAGGTGCCGTTGGCCGCCAGCCGGCCTTCGACCACAACGCCCTGACCCTCGCGGAACAGGTCGGGGATGGTGCCGCTATAGGTCACCGGCACCGACGTCTTGCCGTCGGTGACGATGAAATCGATGGTCGAGCCGTTGGCTTCGTGCTTATAGCTGCCGCCCGCGACCAGGCCGCCGAGGCGCACCAGCCGGCCGGGCGGGATGTGCTTCGCAGCGAGATCCGACGGACCGTAGAAGAAAACCAGGTTGTCGTTGAGCGCCGACAGCGTCAGGCCGACCGCCAGGCCGAGCAGCGCCAGTCCGCCGATCACGAAATAGAGCCGCCGCCGCTTGCGCGTCATCGCCGCTCCTCGGCGTCCAGTTCGCGTTGCGCCCGGCGATAGCTCGCCATGCTCTGCACCAGCAATCCAATCAGCACGACCACCGCCACGCCATAGGCCGGCCAGACAAAACGGGCATAACCGCCCATGGCAAGAAACTTTTCCATCACATGCCGAAGCGGAGCGCCCGCACCTTGGCGCGCAACAACGCAGCGCGCATGCGCAGCATCAGCAGCGTCGCGAAGAAGAAAAGGAAGCCCGTCGCCATCACCAGCAGCGGCCACAGCATCGACGTCGCGATGGTCGGGCCGCCCATGACGAAGACGCTCGCCTTCTGATGCAGCGTGTTCCACCAGTCGACCGAGAACTTGATGATCGGCAGGTTGATGACGCCGACGATCGCGAGAATCGCCGCCGCACGCGAGCCGCGCGTACGGTCGTCAAAGGCGTTGGCGAGGGCGATGAATCCCAGATAGAGGAAGAACAGCACCAGCACCGAAGTGAGGCGTGCGTCCCAGACCCACCACGTGCCCCACATCGGCTCGCCCCAGAGCGAGCCGCTCACCAGGCAGACGAAGGTGAAACCCGCGCCGATTGGCGCCGCGCTTTCGGCGGCGATATGCGCCACGGGGTGCCGCCAGATGAGCGCGATCGCGCTGGCGAGCGCCATCACCGCGTAGACCAGGCTCGCCAGCCACGCCGACGGCACGTGGACATACATGATCTTCACCGCCTCGCCCTGCTGATAGTCGGGCGGCGCGACGAACAGCGCGCCGTAGAGTCCGATCGCGACGAACACGGCGGCCGCCGCCGCGCACCATGGCAGGAGAACGGCCGACAGACGCATGAACCGGGCGGGATTGGCGAAACGATGCATGGGCGGTTTCTCGGCTATTCGAGCGCTTGACGCAAGGCCGCCGCCGCCGCCCACGGCGCTAGCGCGAGCGACGTCGCAAACAGCGCCGCGAGCAGCAGCAAATGGGGCCGCGATTCAAGCCCCAGCGCCGCCGCCTCGCTGGCGGCGACGCCGAAGATCAACACCGGAATATAGAGCGGCAGCACCAGCAGCGACAGCAGCACGCCGGCGCGCCGCGCGCCCAGCGTCAGCGCCGCGCCGATGGCGCCGATCAGACTCAGCACCGGCGTGCCGAGCAGCAGCGCTGCTATCAGCGCGGGATAGCCCGCCACGTCGAAATGTAGCACCAGCGCCAGCACCGGCGCGACGATGGTCAGCGGCAAGCCGGTCGTGAGCCAATGCGCCGTGCATTTCGCCAGCACCTGAATCTCGAGCGGCACCGGCATGAGCGACAGCGCCTCGAGGCTGCCATCGTGGTAGTCCGCCTCGAAGAGCCGCTCGAGCGAGAGCAGCGCCGCGAGCAACGCCGTTACCCACAGCACGCCCGCCGAGATGCGCGCCAGCAGATCGGGATCGGGGCCGACGCCGAACGGGAACAGGATGACGGCGAGCGCGAAGAAGGCGACGACGTTGGCGACGTCGCCGCCCTGGCGGAAGGCGAGACGGAGATCGCGCGTCAGCAGTGCGGTGAAGGCGCTCACGCTTGTCTCCCGGTCGCGTGCGGCGCCAGCGAGACCGCCTGCGCTGCCGGCAGCGGCATGACGGCGTGGGTCGCCACCGCGACGCAGCCGCCGTCGCGGCGGTGCTCGGCGATGACGGCGAGCAGGATCTCGATCGACTCCGCGTCGAGGCCCGTGGTGGGTTCGTCGAGCAGCCAGAGCGCAGCGGGCGACGCGAGCAGCCGCGCCAGGCCAAGGCGCTTGCGCTCGCCGGCCGACAGATAGCGGGCCGGCCAGGTTGCGCGCGGGTCGAGGCGGAACCGGCGCAGAGCTGCCGTTGCGTTCGCGGCGGTGCCGCGCATTTGCGCCCAGAATCCAAGATTCTCCTCGGCGGTCAGGGCGAGCTTCACCGCTTCCTGATGGCCGATGTAATGGAGGCGGGCACGATGCGCCACGGGATCGTCGGCAATCGAGGTGCCGTCCCAGGCGATGCGGCCCTGCTCCGGTTGCGCCAAGCCAGCCATCAGTCGCAGCAGGCTTGTCTTGCCGCTGCCGTTGGGTCCACCAAGCACGAGCGCCTCGCCGGCGCCGAGCGCGAAGGCCACGCCCCGGAACACCCGGCGTTCGCCGCGACGGCACGCAAGTCCTTCTCCGGTAAAAGATTTCTGCAGTTCCCCCGCCGCCATCGCGGCGCACTATGCCACGGCCGCAGCACCCTCGCCCCGGCAAAACGCCGCGGGTCTGATTAAAAAAGTGACGGCCTCGGTGGGGGAGATACCGAGGCCGTCGAATTGTAGCGGTCGGGGGGCGACCGCTTCATGGAGATGCGAGACAAGCCAAAAGCCAGATGTCTCTCACCGAGGGCGATGAAAGCCCGGGAATGAGACCCGATTTGGATCGAAATGTGGCGAAAGCAAGATTTGTGGCCGCCGCGGTCGCGGTCACGCATTTACCCCCGAGAAACGCGCGGCAGCGCGACTTCGGTTGGTCGGACGGCGCGGTCACGTTAGGGCGCGGCCGCCCGCAATGCCGCCAAGCCGTAATAGCGTGCCGTCCAGCGATTGATCCAAAACCCTGCATCGGCGCGGATGTCGGCGTGGAAGACGTAAGAGCGCGGGAAATCGGCCTTCGCAATCACCGGCAACTCCGCGTCGGCGACGCCGGCGGCATGGAGGCGGCGCAACGTCGTGTCGCGCTGCGCCATGAAGGCGTGAAACGATTCCGCCGGGCCGCGCAGATCGGCGATGCCCGCAGCGACGTTGCGGCTTGCCGGCAAGGCCAAGGCCAGCGCGACGAGCATCCAGCGCAAGGCCCGATTGCCGTCGAAGCGGCGCCGGGCGAGCCACGCGGCGGCACGCGGCGCCCAAGCGCTGACCACGACCAATCCGCCGCAGAGGAAGACGAGATGAATCCCGGCCAGCGTGCGCGCCGGCACCGCACCACCCAACGCCACCGCCGGCACGACATAGAGCGCCGCAAGCACGACGGGAAATAGGCCGGTCAGCGCCCAGCGCGCGGCCGCCGTCAGCCGCTCGGGCCAGCGCGGCGCGATATCGCGGCGATGGCGCAGCGCAATCAACGCGCCGGCGGCTGCCAGCGTCTTGAGGTCGACCAGCCAGAGCGCGACATGGCCGGCGATTTGCGATAGCGCCGCGACGATCGCGTGCGACAACGCGGGCGCGGTTCCGACCGCCGCTTCGCGGGCGCCATTACCGGGCGCCGCGACGACGACCGCAAGTCCGACCAGCGCGGCGCCGAGCGCGGTCGGCGCTGCCGGCCGCCACCGGCCTAAGGCGATCCGGGCGGCGACGGCGACAGCGGCGAACAAGCCGGTCTCGAGTGCGGCTGCAAGTTCGTGCAGTCCGCTGACGAAGAATGCGGCGGCGGCCAGCGCCGCGATCCGCGTCACGCCCGCCGGCGTCGTGGCGAAGTCGAGGCGGCAGGTGGCGAAGGCGAGCACGATCGCGGCCGACCAGCCGAGTTGGTACTCGACCTCGGCGGCGCGCCAGAAGAACAGCTCGTTGACGCTCGGTGAGCCCGCCCACCACAGCGCCGCGAAGACGCCGACGACCAGCACCGTCGCGCGCGAACGCCAGCGCAGGTCGAGAACGCCGGCGATGAACCGCGACAGGATCAGCAGCGAAAGCAGCGTGATCGCGGCCAGGCTTGCGCCGTAGAACCGCGTCAGCGGCAGCGCCGCGGCAATGAGAAAGTGGACGAAGCCGGCCGCCCAGCGGCACGACCAGGTGGTGTATTCGATCCAGACGCCGCCGAAGGTGCCGTAGTCGCGGCCCTCGACGGCGCGCACGAAATCGTCGGCGATCGGCCAGGTGAACGACCACAGCCCGATCGCCACGACAAAGACGGCGGCGACCGACAGCGCCAGCAGCGCCGCCGGAATGGAGCGGGTGCGTGTCGCCGCAGGCGCGGTCGCGCGGTCGGCCAGCAACGCCATGGGCGGAGATCGCCTCGCTCAAATGTCAGTATTCGACGCGCGCCGATAATAATACACGACGGCGAAATCGCCAAATTCCAGCAGAGTTAATGTAACGGCGCGATTAACCAGCCGGCGCAACGCGGCCCGCGCGGGGCGCATGGGCGCCGTGCTGCGCTTGATCTCGCCCGCTGGAAGCGGTAGCAGCAACCGTTAACGACGCGTTCCGTTAACGACAACAGCGAGGCAGCCCGTGTCGGTCACCGGTCAGGATTCGTTGAAGGCGCGTCGCACGCTGCAAGTCGGCGGCAAGTCCTATGATTATTTCAGCCTCGCGGCGGCGGCCGAAGCGGCGGGGCTCGGTGACATTTCGCGTCTGCCGTTCTCGCTCAAGGTCCTGCTCGAGAACCTGGTGCGGCTCGAGAACGGGCGCACGGTGACGGTCGACGACATCAAGGCGGTCGCGGCCTGGCTTAAGACCAAGACCTCGGATCGCGAGATCGCCTTCCGTCCGGCGCGCGTTTTGATGCAGGACCTGACCGGCGTGCCGGCGGTGGTCGATCTGGCGGCGATGCGCGAGGCGATGGCGCGGCTCGGCGGCGACCCCAAGAAGATCAACCCGCTCAATCCGGTCGACCTGGTGATCGACCATTCGGTGATGGTCGATAATTTCGGCACCGCAGATGCTTTCCGCAAAAACGTGCAGATCGAGTTCGAGCGCAACGGCGAGCGCTACACCTTCCTGCGCTGGGGCCAGGACGCGTTCGACAATTTCCGCGTCGTGCCGCCCGGCACCGGCATCTGCCACCAGGTCAATCTCGAATATCTCGGCCGCGTCGTGTGGACGACCGACGAGAAGGGCAAGACCATCGCCTATCCCGATACGCTGGTTGGCACCGACAGCCATACCACCATGATCAACGGCCTCTCGGTTCTGGGCTGGGGCGTCGGCGGCATCGAGGCCGAAGCCGCGATGCTCGGTCAGCCGATTTCGATGGTGCTGCCCGAGGTCGTCGGCTTTCGCCTGCATGGCGCGCTCAAGGAGGGCGCTACGGCGACCGATCTGGTGCTCACCGTGACGCAGATGCTGCGCAAGCGCGGCGTCGTCGGTCGCTTCGTCGAGTTTTACGGCCCCGGCATCGCGTCGCTCGCGCTCGCCGACCGCGCGACCATCGGCAACATGGCGCCGGAATACGGCGCGACTTGCGGCTTTTTCCCAATCGACGCCGAGACGCTGCGCTATCTCACGCTCACCGGCCGCGACGCGCAGCAGGTCAAGCTGGTCGAGGCCTACGCCAAGACGCAGGGTCTGTGGCACGATGAGAAAGCGCCCGATCCGGTCTTCACCGACACGCTCGAGCTCGATCTCGCGACCGTCGAGCCGTCGCTCGCCGGGCCGCGCCGGCCGCAGGACCGCGTCGCGCTGTCGGGCGTGGCGTCCTCGTTCAAGGCCGAGTTGCCCAAGCTCGCCGCCACGCGCGACAAGGCGAAGACCGGCGGACCGATCGAGGTCGACGGCGCCAACTATCAGCTCAAGGACGGCGACGTGGTCATCGCCGCCATCACCTCGTGCACCAACACGTCGAATCCGAGCGTGATGCTCGGCGCCGGCCTGCTGGCGCGCAAGGCGGTGAAGCGCGGCGTCAAGGTGAAGCCATGGGTCAAGACCTCGCTCGCGCCGGGCAGCCAGGTGGTGACGGATTACTATGCCGCGTCCGGCCTGCAGCAGGATCTCGACGCGCTGGGCTTCAATCTCGTCGGCTATGGCTGCACGACCTGCATCGGCAACTCGGGTCCATTGCCCGAACCGATCTCCGAGGCGGTCGAGAATGGCGATCTCGTGGTCGGCGCGGTGCTCTCCGGCAATCGCAACTTCGAGGGCCGGATTTCGCCGCAAGTCAGGGCGAACTATCTCGCCTCGCCGCCCCTGGTGGTCGCTTATGCGATTGCCGGCTCGCTCAATGTCGACGTGACCAAGGACGCGCTCGCGCAGGACAGCGAGGGCAAGCCGGTCTACCTCAAGGACATCTGGCCGACGAACAAGGAAGTGCAGGAGACGGTGGCGCGGGCGGTTACCGCGCCGATGTTCCGCAAGCGCTACGCCGATGTCTTCCGCGGTCCGCCCGAATGGCAGAAGGTGAAACCGGCTGCCGGCGTGACCTTCGAGTGGAGCCCGGGCTCGACGTATCTCGCCTATCCGCCCTATTTCGACAACATGCCGAAGCAGCCGGCGGCGTTGTCGGACATATCCCGCGCGCGGCCGCTGGCGATCCTGGGCGACAGCATCACCACCGACCACATTTCGCCCGCCGGCTCGATCAAGCGCGAGAGCCCGGCCGGCGAATATCTGCTCGAGCATCAGGTGCGGCCGGCGGAGTTCAATTCCTACGGCGCGCGCCGCGGCCACCACGAAGTGATGATGCGCGGCACCTTCGCCAACATCCGCATCCGCAACGAGATGGTGCCCGGCGTCGAAGGCGGCATGACCAAGCACATGCCCGACGGCACGGTGATGCCGATCTACGATGCCGCAATGCAGTACCAGAAGGACGGCGTGCCGCTGGTGATCGTCGGCGGCAAGGAATACGGCACCGGCTCGTCGCGCGACTGGGCGGCCAAGGGTACGCGGCTCTTGGGCGTCAAAGCCGTCATCGTCGAAAGCTTCGAGCGCATCCATCGCTCGAACCTCATCGGCATGGGCGTGCTGCCGGCGCAGTTCAAGGACGGCATGAGCCGCCAGAGCCTCAAGCTCGACGGCAGCGAGCTGTTCGACATTTCAGGCGTCGCCTCAGGGTTGAAGCCGCGCACGGAGCTCGCGTGCCGCATCACCCGCAAGGACGGGAAGAGCGAGGAGATCAAGCTCCTCTGCCGCATCGATACGCTGGACGAGCTGGAGTATTTCCGCCACGGCGGCATCCTCCAGTACGTCCTGCGTCACATGATGCAGGCGAAGTGACGGCGCAGCCAATGTCGTCATGCCCGGCCTTGAGCCGGGCATCCACGATTTTTTTGACGTGGATGGCCGGGTCAAGCCCGGCCATGACGATGCAAAAGCATCATCACTTCAGCGGCGAGAATGGCACCGGATTCAGGATCTTCGATTCCTGGGCGATCAGCGCGCCGGCGGGCTGATTCTTGAGATACGCGTGCCAGCGCGGGTCCTTGGCCATCGCGCCGCGCTTCTGCTCGCGCTCGGCGAGCGAGTTGTAGGCCCAGATGTGCGTGATCTGGTTCAGCGTGCCGATCTCGGTGGTGCCGAAGAAGACCAGCTTGCCGAGCATCTCCTGCTGAATCGCCAGGCCGTTCTTGCCGTAATACTCGAGCCATTGCTGCGTTGCGCCGACCGCGGCGGTGTAGGTGCGGATTTCGAGGATCATCGCGTCGCCTCCTGTTGGGTTCGGCGCGGGAGGGTGGCGGCGGCTCAGCCGCCGGTCAAGCGCCGCAATAGGGGGCGAGGCGCTGCGCCAACGCGAGCAACGTCTCGTCGCCGCCGTGCCAGCCGATAAACGACAGGCCGACGGGCAGTCCGCCGGCTTGCGCCGCCGGTATCGTGACTTGCGGCAGACCGGACATGCCGGAAATGCAGGTCAGCGCCATGACGCGCGCACGGAAGTCGTCGAGCGTCGCGGCGTCGACATCGATGTCGGGCGCGACGCAGGGCACGGTCGGCAGGCAGAGCACGGTGCCGGGCGGCACGCGCGCGCGGATGTCCTTGCGCGCCGCCGCCATGACGCGGCGGGCATCGCGCGCCTGCGCCGCCGTCACGGTCGCGGCAAAGGCGAGCCGCTCCTTGATGCCGGGGCCGAGTTCGGGCCGGTTCCGCTCGAGCCATTTGCCGTAGGCTGACCAGATCTCGCGGCCCTGGATGGCGCGGAATGCCTCGCGCCAGGCGCCGGTGCCGTCGGGCGCGATCACCAGGTCGTCGGCCGCGGGCAGCGTCGACGCAGCACGCGCGAGGAATGCGCGCAGCGCCTCGGCCACCTCGGCATCGGCTTGGGCCCAGGCGTCGATGGCAAGTCGCATCCGCTTGATCGCCGTGCGCTTGCCCTTGCCGGCAAGCAGCGTCGGACCGACGCGCGCGAACACGCCGGGCGTCGCCGCGAACCAGCCGATGCAGTCGAAGCTCGGCGCCATCGGCATGGCACCCGCCGGATTGACGCGGCCGTGACTCGGCCGCAGGCCGTAAATGCCGTTGAGCGCCGCCGGCACGCGCACCGAGCCGCCGGTGTCGCTGCCGAGCGCGAAATCGCAGGCGCCCGCCGCCACCGCCGCGGCCGAGCCGGACGACGAGCCGCCGGGCAGCCGGCCCGGCGCGCGCGGATTGACCGGCGTGCCGTAATGCGCATTGGCGCCGGTGACGCTGAAGAAGAACTCGTCGCACACCGTCTTGCCGACGATGGTGGCGCCGGCAGCGAGCACGCGGCGCACGGCGTCGGCATGGCGCTGCGCCGGCTTGGCGAGGGCGAGCCACGTCGGATTGCCGCCGCCGGTGCGCTCGCCCTTGACGTCGAACATGTCCTTGATCGCGCCGGTGAGGCCCGCGAGCGGCCCGCGCGGCGCGCCCGCAATCGGTCGCGCCAGATCGTGCGGTACGAAAGCGCTGCTCTTGCGGCTGACGATAGCGGCCGTCCGATCACCGTGTTGCATCGATCCCTCCCGGGCGGAAATAGAGCCGATCCGGCGGCTTAACGGAAGCGGCAAGCGCTCTCACCGCGATGTGATCCAGCGCGACTGGCGAACCGCCGGCGGCTGACGCAAGATGCGGCATGCTCCGGCCGAGTCTTTTTCCTCTGATCGTCTCGCTAGCGCTGAGCGCGCCGCTCGCGGGCTCGACGCGCGCGGCGGAGTCGGCGCCGTCGCCGGCGCCGAGCGCGCCTGTCGTCGTCGAGCTGTTCACGTCGCAGGGCTGCAGCAGCTGCGTGGCGGCGGACGCCTATTTCGGCGAGCTGGTCAAGCGCTCGGATGTGATCGCGCTCGCCTTCCACGTCGACTATTGGAACTACATCGGCTGGACGGATCCTTTCGCCAAACCGTGGGCAAGCGCGCGCCAGCACGACTATCGCGAAAGCCTCAAGACCCGTTTCGTCTACACGCCGCAAATCGTTGTCAATGGCGTCGCCCAGGTGGTCGGCTCGGACGAGTCCAAATGCGACTCTTTGATCGATGCGGCGCAGGCGAAGCCGAAAAACGGACCGAACCTCAGTCTCCACTGGCGCGAGGACGGCGCGCTCGCGGTCGATGTCGGCGCTGGCGCGTCGCCGCCGGGCGAGCCGGCGACGCTGTGGCTCATCGGCTACGATGCGGCGCACACGACGCGGGTGCTGCGCGGCGAGAACGAGGGCCGCACGCTCACCGACTATCATCCGGTGCGCAGCTACAGTCAGCTCGGCAAGTGGGCGGGCTGGTCGGCGGAATTCGTCGTGCCGGCCGCCGAGGTCAAGACCCTGGGCAGTGGCGGCATCGCCGTGCTGCTGCAGGAACGCGGCACCGGCCCGATCCTGAGCGCCGCGCAGATCGCGCAACGCTGACGGCTCAGGCCGCCAGGCCTTTCGCCAGCAGATCGGACAGCCGGCGCGCGAAGGCGGGCGGATCGGGCAGCTGCTCGCCTTCGAGGATGCGCGCCTGATCCAACAGCACCCAGGCGAAGTCGCCGAGCGCGCTCGCCGCGCCGTCCTTGCCGGCGAGATCGGCCAGCCGCGCGATCAGCGGATGCTTCGGATTGATCTCGAGGATGCGCTTCGCCGCCTCGTCGAGCCGCTGGTGCTGGCGCAGGAGTCGCTCGAGCCGCATGTCGAGGTCGCCTTCGTCGGCGACGAGGCAAACGGCGCTGTCGGTCAAATGCGTTGAGATGCGCACGTCCTTCACCGCGTCGCCCAGCGACAGCTTCATCAGCGCCATCAGGCTGGCGGTCGCGGCGTCCGTCGCCGGCGGCTCCTTCTTGTCCTTGCCATCGGCCGCGATAGCGTCGAGCTCCGCCGCGCCGCGGGTTGCCGACTTGAATGGCTTATCCTTGTAGGTGCCCAGCGCCGGCAGCCAGAACTCGTCGACCGGATCGGTCAGCAACAGCACCTCGATGCCGCGGGCGCGGAAGCCTTCGAGCTGCGGGCTGCGTGCCGCGCGATCGGGCGCATCGCCACTGATGGTGTAGATCGCCGTCTGGCCCGGCTTCATGCGTGCGACGTAGTCGTCGAGCGAGACCACGCCGTCGCCCGCCGTCGAACGGAAGCGTGCGAGCGCCAGGAGCTCGTCGCGGTGGTCGCGATCCTCGTACAGGCCTTCCTTGAGCACGGCGCCGAAATTGTCCCAGAATTTCGCGTATTCCTCGGGCGCATCCTTCGCCTTCTTCGCCAGCTCGCCGAGTACGCGCTTGGCGATTTGCGTCCGCATCCGCACCAGCATCGGATTCGATTGCAGCATCTCGCGGCTGACGTTCAGCGGCAGGTCCTCGGAATCGACGATGCCCTTGAGGAAGCGCAGATAGGCCGGCAGCAGCGGCTGGCAATCGTCGGTGACGAAGACGCGCCGCACGTAGAGCTTCACCCGGTGCTTGCGCTCCGGCTCGAACAGATCGAAGGGCTTGGACGACGGCACGAACAGCAGGCTGGTGTATTCGAGCGTGCCCTCGGCGCGGTTGTGGATGGTGAGCCACGGCTCGTCGAAGGCGTGGCCGGCGTGGTGATAGAACTCGCGATATTGCTCGGGCGTGATCTCGCTCTTGGGCCGCAGCCAGAGCGCCGACGCGGCGTTGATCGTCTCGTCCTTGCCCTTGTCGTGCAGCACGATCGGGATGGCGATGTGATCCGAATGGCGCTTGACGATCTCGCGCAGCCGCGTCGGCCCGGTGAACTCGGTCGCGTCGGCCTTGAGATGCAGCGTCACGATCGTGCCGCGCGAGTCCTTCTGGGCGGCTTCGACCGTGTAATCGCCCTTGCCGTCCGAGACCCAGAGCTGGGCGTCGGCCTCGCCCGCCTTGCGCGACAGCACCTCGACCTTGTCGGCGACCATGAACGCCGAATAGAAGCCGACGCCGAACTGGCCGATAAGCGCCACGTCCTTGCGCTGGTCGCCTGACAGGTTCTTGACGAAGGCCGAGGTGCCGGAGCGCGCGATGGTGCCGAGATTCTCGATCAGCTCGGCGCGGTTCATGCCGATGCCGTTGTCGGCGACGGTGAGGGTGCGGGCGGTGGAATCGGCGGCGAGGGTGATGCGGTAGGCGGCATCGCCGGCGACCAGCTCCGGCTGGGTCAGCGCCAGATAGCGCAAGCGGTCGCATGCGTCGGAGGCGTTGGAGATCAGCTCGCGCAGGAAGACTTCCCGCTCGCTGTAGAGCGAGTGGGCCACGATCTCGAGCAGGCGGCTGACCTCCGCCTCGAAGCTGCGCTTCTCTGCCGTCATTGCCGCGTTCTCCATCCCCGAACCCGATTGGGCCGCGCCTGATATGAGGAAGCCAAGGCCCGCCTGCAATAGGGCAGGCCGCCGGTTCGGCGGGAAACGTGGCAGGCGGGTTCGAATCGAGTCGCGGCAGCAACGCGACTCAGCGCGGCTTTCAATCGTTCGGGCAGTGGCTCGCCGCCAGGGTCGCGCCGACCATGGCGCCGGTAATGACGCCGAACACTGTCGCGCCGGGGTCGACTCGGCCGTGGTCGTCGCCGAGCGCCGCCGCGAGGAGGCCGCCGGCGGCGGCGCCCAGGATGCCGCCGAAAATCGGCTCGCTGCCGTCACAGGCGCGCGCGAACGGCGGCGCGGGCTGGGGTGTGAACGGATTGGCGAGGAACGGCGGCGCCGGAATCGGCACGCCATAATAGGGCAGGGCACCGGGGCCGGGCGCCGCGGCCGCCGGCACGATCGCCAGGACCGCCGCCGCCGTGGCCAAAGCCGCCAGCGCGGCCAGGGCCGCGCGCAGTCGCCGCGTGTGGATCAGATTCGCCACCATCGCCGCCCTCCCGACTCGTCAGCCCTCATCATGACAACGACGCGGGCCGTTGGCTATTCCCGGATGCCGGACGGTTGCGTTTCGTCGCGCGATGACTCATCATCGCGAGGCATGGGACTGGTAGTTTCCCGTACATCGCGCATCCGGGCCGTACTCGGCCCCACCAATACCGGCAAGACCCACCTCGCCATCGAACGCATGCTCGGTCACCAGACCGGGATGATCGGCTTTCCGCTGCGCCTGCTGGCGCGCGAAAACTATGACCGGGTGGTGCGGTTGAAGGGCGCACGCGCCGTCGCGCTCATCACCGGCGAGGAAAAGATCGTCCCGCCCAATCCGAGCTACTTCGTCTGCACCGTCGAGTCGATGCCCTTGGATCGCGCGGTCGATTTTCTTGCGGTCGACGAAATCCAGCTCTGCGGCGATCGCGAGCGCGGCCACGTCTTCACCAGTCGGCTGCTGCACGCGCGCGGCCTGAGCGAGACCATGTTGCTGGGCGCCGATACCATCGCGCCGCTGCTGCGCCGCCTGGTGCCCGATGCCGAAATCTCGTCGCGGCCGCGCTTCTCGACGCTGTCCTATACCGGCGCGAAGAAGCTGACGCGCCTGCCGCCGCGCAGCGCGGTGGTCGCCTTCGCCGTCGCCGACGTCTTCGCGCTGGCCGAGGTCATGCGCCGGCGCCAGGGCGGCACCGCCGTTGTGCTCGGTGCGTTGAGTCCACGCGCGCGCAACGCGCAAGTCGGTCTCTTCCAGTCGGGCGAGGTCGACTACCTGGTCGCGACCGACGCGATCGGCATGGGCCTCAACATGGATCTCGACCACGTCGCCTTTGCGCGGCTCGTGAAGTTCGACGGTCACCAGCCGCGCCGGCTCGGGCCGGCCGAGATCGCGCAGATCGCCGGCCGCGCCGGCCGGCACATGAACGACGGCACGTTCGGCGTCACCGACGAGCTCGGGGGTCTCGACGCCGAGATCGTCGAAGCCGTCGAGAATCATCGCTTCGATCCGCTGTCGCGCCTCTATTGGCGCAACGCCCGGCTCGACTATCGCTCGCTTGGCGGCTTGATCGCGTCGCTCGAAACGCGGCCGGGCCTGCCGGGCTTGGTGTCGGCGCCGCCGGCCGACGACCACGGGGCGCTGCGCGCGCTGGCGCAGATGTCCGACATCGCCGCGATGGCGACCAATCCGGCGGCGGTGCGCCTGCTGTGGGAGGTGTGCCAGATTCCGGATTTCCGCAAGGTGCTGAGCGACACGCACGCTCGGCTGCTGGCGCAGATCTATCGCCATCTCGCGGGTCCGTGCGGCCGGCTGCCGACTGACTGGGTCGCCGGCCAAGTCGACCGGCTCGATCGCGCCGACGGCGATATCGATACGCTGATGACGCGCATCGCCCATGTCCGCACCTGGACCTATATCGCGCATCGCGCCGACTGGCTCGACGACGCCGGCGCCTGGCAGGAGCGCGCCCGCGCCATCGAGGATAATCTGTCGGATGCGCTGCACGACCGCATCACGCAGCGCTTCGTCGACAAGCGTTCGGCCTATCTGATGCGGCGCCTGGCCGATGCCAGCGAGCTTCTCGCCTCGGTGAGCGACTCGGGCGAGGTCAAGGTCGAAGGCCATTACGTCGGCCGGCTCGACGGCTTCCGCTTCGGGCCGGACCTATCGGCGTCGGGCGATGCGGCCCGGACTCTGCTGGCGGCGGCGCAGCGCGTGCTCAGGGGCGAGATCGCGCGCCGCGTCGCGCGGCTCGCGGCGGCGCCGGACGGCGAGTTCACCCTCGCTGCCACGGGCACGCTCGCCTGGCGGGGCGGTGTTGTCGGCCGCCTGGCCGCCGGCGGCCATGCGCTCCATCCGCGCGTCGAGGCACTGCCGAGCGACTTTTTCGAAGGCGACCAACGCGAAATCGTGCGCCGCCGTCTTGCCGCCTTCGTTGGCGCACATCTGCGCCGGCGCCTGGCGGCACTCTTTCGCGCGCGCGACGCCGAGCTGTCGGCGCCGGCGCGCGGCCTCGCCTTCCAGCTTGCCGAGGGCCTCGGCAGCCTCCGCGCGGCCACGGTCGCGCCGCTGTTGCGCGCGCTGTCGCGTGCCGACCGGAAGGTGCTCGGCCGGCTTGGCATCCGGCTCGGCGTCGAAAGCATCTATCACGACGCGCTGCTCGCGCCCGACGCCGCCGCGCTCCGCGGCCTGCTCTGGGCGGTTGCGGCGCGCGCGGTCGTACCGTCGGCGCCGGCGACGGCGGGCGCGCTGCGCGATCCCGCCGTCGGCACCGCGGCTTATGCCGCGATGGGTTATCGCGCTCTGGGACCGCGGGTGCTGCGCGTCGACCAGCTCGAGGTTTTTGCCGCACGGCTGCGCCGGCTCGCGCGCCAAGGCGGTTTCGCAGTCACACCCGAGCTGGCGACGCTCGCCCACTGCACGGTCGACGAGCTCGCGGCGGTACTGCCGGCGCTCGGTTACCGCGCGACGCGGCACGACGATGGCGCGCAGTTCGCGGCGCGTCGCCATCCGGCGCGCCATCACCAGGGCGAGCGCCGGCGCCCGGTGCGGTCCGAAACCGCCGACAGTCCCTTCGCCAAGCTCAAGGAGCTCAGCCTTGTCCGCTGACGGCGGCGACGTCCTGACCTTGCGATTGGATAAGTTCCTGTGGTTCGCGCGCCTGGAGCGCACGCGCTCGGCGGCGGCGCGGCTCTGCGCCGAAGGCCACGTCGCCATCGCCGGCGTGTCCGCGTTCAAGCCGCATCATCCCGTCCGCATCGGCGACTGGATCACCGTCGAGCAGGGCCGGTGGCGCCGCCGCCTGCGCGTGACGGCGCTCGGCGAGCGACGCAACGGCGCATCCGAGGCGCGGCTGCTCTACCACGAGCCCGAGCCGCCGCAGCCAATTCCGCGCGAACCGTGGATCGCGCTGCTCGAGGAAGAAGTCGGCGCCTGACGGCCAGCGTCACACGCTGCAGTCCTTCCATGGCCCGATATCGAGATGCATATGGTTGCGGTGGTCGTAGTCGGTGTGCGGCGTCAGCACGACGCTGAACATCCGGCAGGCGCCGCGCGCGACGGCGTGCAGGAATTCGCTCTTCGGCCCATCGCCCCGCCAGTCGTGCTCGACCATGACCGTCTCGCCGGTGTCGAGCACGAAGCCGGCGACGTCGATGGCGTTGCCCTTGGCGTGCTGGCTCCATTCGCCGTTGGGCTGGCTGCGGCATGAATAGGTGCCGAAGTGACGGAGCTCGGTCACCGACGCATGCAGATAGCGCCGCGCCGCGGGCTCGACGACGTCGCGCGTGAACGCGTTGAGCCGCAGCGCGAGATCGCACGTGACCAGGCCGGACTGGTTCCAGGGAATCTGATCGGCACTGACACGCACCGCGTCATAGACCGGGCACGGGCCCTCGGGCGCCTGCGCCGTCACATATTGGACGTGCAGCCGGTCGAGATCGGCGCGGCAGACCGCCGGCTGCAGATAGGTAACCGGCGGCGGCCGATGGCGCGGCGCACAGGCCGCCGGTGCCAGCAGGGCCGCGGCCAGAACCGCGCCGCGAGCCCATGTGCTCCCCAGGCGCATACGCACGAGGGAATCACAGCGGCGCCTTGCGCGGCAAGCGCGACTCGGCAAACATGCCCGCCATGGCGCCGTTTTCCGCAGCAATGCGGCCCGACCGATGAGCGAGGAGAGGCTGCGTGCCGCGTTTGCGGGCGCGCGCGTGGCGATTGCCGGCGGACTCGGCTTCATCGGGTCGAACCTCGCGCGCCGGCTCGGCGACCTCGGCGCCGAGGTCCTGGTGGTCGACGCGCTCCTGCCTGATCTGGGCGGCAACCGGCACAACCTCGATGGCGCGCGCGGCCGCATCGCCGTCGAAATCGCCGATTTACGCGCGTCCGACACGATCCCGTTCGTCGAGGGCCGCGAATATCTTTTCAACCTCGCCGGCCAGACCAGCCACCAGGGCTCGATGGAGTCGCCGTTCGACGATCTCGATCTCAATTGCCGCGTCGCGCTCCGCCTGCTCGAGGCCTGCCGCAAGGTCGCGCCCGAAATCTTCGTGGTCTTCGCCTCGACCCGCCAGGTCTATGGCAAGCCGCGCTATCTGCCGGTCGACGAGCAGCATCCGCTCGCGCCGGTCGACGTGAACGGCATCCACAAACTGGCCGCCGAGGCCTATCACACGCTCTATCGCGAGGTTTACGGCATCAAGTCGTCCGTGCTGCGGCTGACCAACACCTACGGCCCGCGCATGCGGATCAAGGACGCCCGCCAGACGTTTCTGGGCGTGTGGTTGCGCGCAGTGCTGGAGGAGCGGCCGCTCGAGGTCTGGGATGGCGAGCAGCTGCGCGATCTGACGTATGTCGACGATGCCGTCGACGCGCTGCTCCTCGCCGCCGCGGTCCCCGAGACCGATGGCGGCGCCTTCAATATCGGCGGCGGACGCCGCATCGCGCTGAAGCGGCTGGCGGACGCGCTGATCGCCGCCAACGGCGGCGGCGATTACACCATCGAGCCGTTTCCCGATGCGCGCAAGCGGATCGACATCGGCGATTATCACGCCGACGATCGCCTGTTTCGTCGCATCACCGGCTGGAAACCGCGCGTCGCGCTCAAGGACGGGCTGGTACGCTCTCTCGAATACTATCGCGACAATCTCGCGGCCTACGTCTGACGCGATGACGACTCACCGCAGGTCCATTCCGCAGACCGCGCCGTTGGCGTCTTATCGCGCCGCGCGCTCGCGCATCGATCGGGCGATTGCGCGCGTGCTGACGAGCGGCCGGTATATCCTCGGCCCGGAGGTCGAGGCCTTCGAGCGCGAATTCGCGACCTATATCGGCTGCCGGCATGCCGTTGGCGTCGCCTCGGGCACGGACGCGCTGGTGGTCGCGCTGCGCGCGCTGGACTTGGCGCCGGGAACGGTCGTCGCCACGGTGTCGCACACCGCGGTCGCGACCGTTGCGGCGATCGAGCTCGCCGGCTTGACGCCGCTGCTGCTCGACATCGACCCGGCGCGCTACACGCTCGCGCCCGCCGCGCTCGAGCGCGCGTTCGCCGGCGGCCACCGCATCGGCGCGGTGATCGTGGTGCATCTCTACGGCCAGGCGGCCGATCTCGATGCGATCCTACCGTTGGCACGGCGACACGGCGCCAAGGTCATCGAGGATTGCGCCCAGAGCCACGGCGCGACGCTCCACGGCAAACGGCTCGGCACCTTTGGCGATGTCGCCTGCTTCAGCTTCTATCCGACCAAGAACCTCGGCGCCTTCGGCGATGCCGGCGCGGTGCTGACGAGCGATGACGATCTGGCGGCGCGGGTGCGCGCGCTGCGCGAATATGGCTGGCGCGACCGCACTGTCAGCGCCATCGCGGGAATGAATTCACGGCTCGATCCGATCCAGGCGGCGGTGCTGCGCGTCAAGCTCGCCGGTCTCGACCGTGCCAACGCGCGGCGCGCCGCGATCGCCAGTCGCTACGATCGCGGCTTGGCCAAGACCGGACTCGGCTTGCCGCAACGGCGGCCGGCCGCGACGCATGTCTTTCACCAGTACGTCGTGCGCGCAAAGCGGCGCGATGATCTCCGTGCCGCGCTCGACCGCGCCGGCATCGGTACGACAATCCACTATCCGGTGCCGGTGCACTTGCAGCCCGCCTATCGCGGCCGGATCGCGCTCGATCCCGGCGGTCTCGGCGAAAGCGAGCGGGCCACGCACGAGGTTCTCAGCCTGCCGATGTTTCCGGAGCTCGGCGCGACGGACGTCGCGCGCGTGATCGCGGCGGTGAAGAAGCTCGTCTAGGCCGTGTACTCATAAAGCAAGGTTGGCGAGAAACGGTTGATCAATGTCCGCTTTGGCACCAACTGCGGATTCTCTACCGTATTCGCGGAATGTCCGCCAAGTGCCAGGAGCAGTCATAGAAATAAACCAGTGATGATGGCCGGGTCGGGCCGAGAGCGGCTGGTCCGCTATGGAATGAAAAAGACGCGGATAGCGGACATTTGGCTTAGGAACCGCCTGCGCGGCAAGAAGCCATCGAAATCAGAAGTAAAGGTTGAGCCTGACCGATGTTTTTAGAGTTTCGGTCATATCTTTTGAAAGCCGCAACCTATTGATAATATTGGTTCGAACTCAGCTTGCAGAAGTCTTGAATTTCGCACCACCGGATGCATGCATCACGAAACAAAAGCTACTAAATCCTCCCGGAGATTCAGAAGGTCAGGCGGGAGTGGAGGCGCTTCGCGTTGCTTTGAACTGTTGAGCGCTTCCCGCGACGCGTCCGACGCAGAAGCGGGTAGTCGCCGTCTCATGCCTGGTCCCTCCCGGACTTACGCTTTGGCGGCGTTCTGTGCAGCCTCGAATACATCGCGTGCGGACGTCGTACCCGCTACGTGCTCCGTATCCTCGGCTCCGAGGTCCATCCATCCCGCGTTCACGGCCTCAAACATTTCTTCGGCAGGTCCGGTGTGGCCCTTCGGGATGCCGAATTGCTCGAACGCTTCCGCCCACCCTGCACGCGGGACTGCAAAGGCTTTCACGTCGAGATTCAGGACTTCACCCAGTTGCTCCGCGACTTCATCCGCGGTGACCATCGAACCAAGCTCAACGACGCGCTGCCCTGACCACGCTGGCCCAGTCAAAAGGCTTGCGACCTCCGCGCCGATGTCGTTCGTCGCGACCATGGTCGATTTCCGGTTTGTCGGATTGTAGTAGACCGGTAGCGTTCCGCCCTGGGCGACCTGCAAGCCGTAAAGAAAATTTTCGAAGAATCCACCTGCGCGCACAAATGCGATTGGCGATATCAGGTCGCGAAAACCTTGCTCCAGAAGCGACAAGGCCGTGATCATCCCGAGCCCGCTGGTTCTGTTCGCACCCATCGACGAAAGCGCAACCACTCGCGGCGGCGCTGCCTTGGTGAGCGCTTCGACATAGTTTGCAATCACGCCCTTGGCTTCTTTGTAATCGGGCGACGGCGCCCAGACAGCCGGCAACATGACGAACGCGCCTTCGACGCCTTTGAGCGCTTGCTCGATGGCTGCCGAATCATTCCAATCGCCGTCTACCAGTTCCACGCCCTGGTTCACCCAGTTAGCCGCCTTCTCGCGATTGCGGACGAGCGCGCGTACCTCCTTGCCGTGCGCCAACAGATGTTCTGCCGTTGCGCCGCCAACTTTTCCCGTGATTCCCATTACTAAAAACATGCCTTTTTCTCCTGATCTTGAGGGACAGAGCACTGCCCCTGTTGGTTCAACGGATGAGCGGCAGAATGGCCCGGATACGGGGATCGCGCGCGTAGAGGGCGCCCCATGTCATCGCGCCCAGAAGCAGGGAAACGATTTCCGGCGGCGACCCCAACTCACCAATGCGGACATGGGCGCAGATGGCACCTCCCAAAAAGCCCGTCACTAGGATCGCGCCGAGGACGGCGGTGGCCGGGATGGCGTAAAGGATGGCGCAGGCGAGTATGATCGGACCCACGACACGGGTCAGGTCCATCGCGAACCCGGTTTCGTGCAACATGCTCGCGATCTGTGCCGGCGCAAAAAGCTGAATAGTCCCGTCTGCCACCAGAGCGATAACGACAATCGCGCTCATTATCCGGCCGGCCCACAGGCTGCGATGCAAGGTCATAGCTTCAGGCACGTGATGCAGGTTCATAGTTTTGGACACTTGTCGTTCTCCGATGGGGTCACCTAATTTCGAAGCTTACTGTGTCTCTTGGATATGATAAACGCCGACAAAGTGAACACACTGTTCTCTCTGCGGTGAACAATACCGAGGCACGAAAATGCAGAATCTCGAACCCATCCTCATATTCATAACGGTAGCGGAAATGGGGAGCTTCACCCACGCGGCGGATAGCCTGGGCATCCAAAAGGGGAGGGCCTCGACGGCGGTCCGGAAGCTGGAAGAAGATGTCGGTGTCAGGCTCCTGCACCGGACGACGCGCAGCGTGCAGTTGACGGAGGACGGACGCGCATTTCATGCCCGTGCCCGCGATCTGCTTGCTGAAGTCGATGACCTACACTCGATGTTCGCAGGCGATCGCGTGGCACTTCGCGGGCGTTTGCGGGTCGATCTTCCGACCGAGGTGGCGCGCACAACGATCGTGCCGGCCTTGCCGGATTTCATGGCGACTCACCCCGAGTTGGAGCTGGAGGTGTCGAGTACGGATCGGCAAGTTGATCTGGTTCAAGAGGGGTTTGACTGCGTATTGCGACTTGGTCCCATCGGGGACGAGACGCTGATTGCCCGCCCGCTGGGCCTGTTGCGCATGGTCAACGCTGCCAGTCCCGCCTATCTGGAGCGCTATGGCGTCCCTCGATCGCTAGAAGATCTCCAGCGTCAGGAACATCGGACAATTCATTTTTCGACGATGCTGGGCGCAAGACCCTATGGATGGGAATATCCGGACGGCGATAGCTACGCGACGCTTCAGTTGCCAGGTGCGCTACACGTCAACAGCGCGCAGACCTACGAAGCCGCTGCCCTCGCCGGCCTTGGCCTGATTCAGGCGCCACTCTTGGGGATTGGCCGATACTTAGAGAGTGGAGCGCTTGTGGAGATCATACCCGATTTTCGTCGTCGGGCGCTCGCCGTGTCCCTCGTCGTAGCACATCGGAGCAATCTGTCGCGCCGAGTCCGCGCATTCATGAAATGGATCGAAGGTGTGCTGACGCCGTATCTGGAATAGCGAGACGAACATCTTCGTCCGGCCCTCGAAATCAACATTCTGAAGTTATGTCTGCCGGTCGGCGGTCGGCGGTCGGCGGCCCGGCGGTCCAACAGAATGCGACACTGAAACCGGCGACCTTTGAAGTCCGACATGAGATATCCTCAAACTTTTCCGCCTTCTGTCTCCCCAACGCCGTGCCAATGCAACAGAACCATTCCGTATCAGGTTCGGAGATATCCGGCTGCTCGCAACCTTATCCGGGGCCGCCCGTCGATCTCCGTAGGGCAGCAAACGGGCAATCGGAACGAATGGCCGCTTTCGGGACGGCTCACTTTGCCCGGGAACGGCGAGGATGGGTCAAGCGGCGACTTGGCGGCATGTCCGCGTCATGTCTGCTTTACGCCCATAGTGGACATTGGTTGTTGGCGCCGGCTTGCGTCTATCCAGCTATGGCTGCGCCTTTATAAGTCTACGTCCTAGCCAAGCCGGTGCAGCAGCGCGACGCCGCCGAGGATCAGCGCGATGGCGCCGACCTTCGCCGGGGTCAGCGCCTCGTCCCAGGCGAAATGCGCCACCACCGCCACCACGACATAGCTCACCGCCACTGACGGATAGGCGACCGAAATCGGGATACGCCGGATGGCAATGAGATAGAGGAAGGCGGCGCAGCCGTAAAATCCGACGCCAGCGATGGTCGCCGGGCTGAGCAACTGCGTGGCAAAGCTGGCGCTGCCCTGGGCGCCGGTCTTGAGCAGCAGCTGCCCGCAGACGGCGATCAGGATGCCGCCGAAGAGCGCGGCGTAATAGGGCAGCAGCACCGGCATCACACGCGCCGTATCGCGCTGCTCGCGCCGCGCTGCATGCCGCGCCCAGCCGTCTCGCTCTGCGTCACCGCGCGCACGACCGTCTGCGGCTTGCGGTTGACCGTCAAGTAGAGCCGGCCGAGATATTCGCCGAGCAGGCCGAGGATCAGGAGCTGCACACCCGACAGCAGCATCACCGCGACGGTGAGCGATGCCCAGCCCGGCGGTGTCTGCTCGAAGAAGAGCGCCGACGCGGCCGCCCACGCCGCACCGGTGATGCCGAGAATGCTCAATGCGATGCCGATGAAGGTCGACAGCCGCAGCGGCATGACCGAGAAATTGACGAACATGCTGAGCCACAGCCGCACCAGCCGGCGCAACGTATAGTTGCTGCGGCCGTGGGCGCGCGGCAGATGCTCGACCGCGAGGCTTTCGACGCGTTGCGTGATCTGCAACAGCAGGCCGTCGACATAGGGAAACGGTCCCTCGTAGGCGATCGCCTGCTGCAACGCGAAGGCGCTGATGCAACGGAAGCTCGACAGGTAAAGGCCCTTTGGCTTGTCGAGGACGAGGTCGGCGACGCGATTGGCAAAGCGGCTTCCCAGGTTGCGCCAGCCGGCATGATGTTTCTCGACGGGCCGGGCATAGACCACATCGGCGCCGGTGCGCTGCGCGTGCTGGAGCAGCCGCAGTACCTCACCGGGCGGATTCTGCAGATCGTCGTCCATGGTGATGACGTGTGCACCGCGCGCTTGGCGCAGCCCGGCCATCACCGCATTGTGCTCGCCGAAGTTGCGGGCGAGATCGACGAGCGTGATCGGCACACGGGTGTGGACCAGCAGACCGCGGGAGATTTCGAGGCTGTTGTCCGGACTGCAATCGTTGACCAGCACGATCTCGTGGCCGCCCGGCACGTCGAGACCCTGAAGCGCGGCAACCAGCGCGCCGATGCTCGCAGCGCCGTTATAGACCGGGATGACGATGCTGAGCGCGGGTGCGGTCATGGGCGGGTTCCGATGGCCAGAATCGAGCCGCCGAACGGAAGACGCAAGCCCGATCTGAGCGCCGTCGATTCGATCGCCGCCACGGCGTCGAGCAACCGCTCGACCGGCGCGGGCAGCAGGCCGACCTCGCTGCCGCCGCCGGGCAGCAGCCGGCGCGCCGTCATCAGCGGGAAAAGCACCGTGTTCCAGTAGGTCGCGCGGATGCCGGTGAAGCCCGCGCCGGCGAGCAGCCGTACCAACTCGCCGCGGCGGAAGCGCCGGGCATTGTCGACGGCGCGGTCATGCGCCGAATAGAGCCATTGATAGGCCGGCAGGTTGACGACGAGCGCACCGCCCGGCTTGAGGCAACGGCGAAGCTCGCGCAGCGCCCGATCCACGATCACGCCGCGATGGCACAACACATCGGCGCTGACGATGACGTCGAATGCCGCATCGTGGAACGGAAGATCGTCGATCGACGCCTGCACGGCGGGACGTCCGGCTTTGCCGCACGCCAGGCGACATGCGAAGCCGTCGCGATCGAGCCCGAAGCTTGCGGCGTTCGGACAGCGGCGCGTCAGCGCCGCCAATAGTCCGCCGGTGCCGCAGCCGGCATCGAGCAGGCGCGTGCCCGGCGCCCGAGCCAGACGCGCGGCGGCGGCGAGCAGGTTGCGGCGCAGCGCGCGCGTCCACCACATGCGGTCCTCGACCGCGGCCAGACGCTCGTATTCGATGCGCTCCATGCCGCCTAGTGGCTGCCTGCGGTCAAGACGGCGGGCGTGTTATGCGCCAGCGCGGCGCGCCGATCGAGCACGACCGATAGCAGCGTGCCCATGCGCTCGACGCGATAGATCGCGCGTCCGGTCAGCGATAGGTTGCAGCCGTCCTTGGTGAAGGCGATGACGAATTCCGCGCTGCTGCGGTCGGACGTGACGATGAAGTTCGGCGGGAAGTAGTAGGCCGCGGAGGCCGGCGGCCCGCACACATAAACCGTGAAGTCGTGGTCCATGAAGTCGTTGCCGTATTCGGCGCGCAGGTCATTCTCCAGCGCGGCGACGTCCTCGGCATAGGAATTGGCCCAATAGTCGAGCTTGAACAGGCCCTGGGCGCCGCGCGTCCCGCCGATGAAGGCGTTGTAATAGACGTATTCGTCGGGATGCAGCATCGCCATCACCGTGACGTGATAGACGCCGTAGAGCGCCAGCGCGCCGTAGGCCCACAGCCGCCAATCGTGCCGCGCCAGCGCGCGTAGTGCCGTCTCCGCGGCAAGCGCCGCCGCCACGGCGATCAGCGGCAGCACGAAGATGAAGTGCCGCATGCCGTCGAACAGCACCGCCTTGATGGCGATGGCATAGGCCACCGGAAAGACGATCGCGAAGCCGAGCACAAACACGCCGATGGTGCGCGCGCGGTCGGCCTGGGCGCCGACGCGGCGCAGATGCAGGATGGCGAGCACCGGCGCCGCGGCGAGCAGCAGCAACACCAGCTCCGGCAGCGCCAGGACGATGTAGGTCGGCAGGTAGGCCCACGGCAGGTTGCCAGCGGGAACGTAGTGGCCGTCGAACAGCGTGCCGTAAGGGAAGATCTCGTGCGAAAAATAGAGCAGCGCGCGAATCGGGTTGACCAAAGGCGATTGCTGCGCCCACGGCCAGAACAGCAGCATCACCGGATAAGCCACCGCCATCGCCGGCAACAGCACGCGCCAGAAGCCGGCCCACGCATCGCTGACGGCGCGTGCGAGGTTGCGGCTCTCGGCGAGCCGCCACACCACGAAGGCCAGCAGCGCCAGGCCGACATAGCCGAAGATCAACAGACCGCCGACACGCACGGCCAGGGCCAAGCCGCCAGCAAGGCCGAGCTTGACGACGACGCGCCAGTCGGGCCGCGGCAGCCGCGCAATGGCGCACATCAGGTAATAGAGCGCCCACGCCATGCTCGCCGCGAAGGGCACGTCCTTCGGATTGTTGAACATCTGGCCGTAATAGTTGGGCGTCAGCGCCAGGAAGAGCGCGGCGATGAATCCCGCGCGCGGCCCGCCAAGGGCGCGGCCGAGCTTCCACGTGCCGACGATGCCGACGACGCCGATCAGCGCATTGAGCAAATGGCGCGTCTCGAAGGTGCCGAAAGGCGAGATGTGGTCGAGCGCCGCCGCCGTCGTGTCGAAGATCGACCCGTAATAGAACAGATCATAGAGCCGCATGAACGAATGGTCGGCGAAGCCGGAGAGGTAATAATTGAGAACGGCGATGCCGTACCAGTTCTGGGCGTCCTCGTCCCAGGTGACGCCGTAGTCCTGGAAGGTGACCAGCGCGAGCACCAGCAGCACGACGAACAACGCCAGCGCCAGATCGTCCCAACCGACACGCGCCAGGCGGCGCGCCGTCGACGCCGCGGCGCCGCCCGGCGCCCGCCGCCGGCTGCCGGCGATGGTTCGGGCTTCGCTCATAATCCGGCGCTCGTCATCATCTCTGGCAGAACGCGGTCGGCGGCGAAATATTCCGCCGCCAGGTCGCGCGCCGCGCGCGCGTGGCGCGGATAATCGGCCTCGATCGCGGCGATCGCCGCCAGCGCCTCGGCGGCGTCGGCGTATTCGAACAGACCTTCACCGACGGGATAGAAGCGCGAGAAGCCGGTGTTCATCGTCACGACCGGCCGGCCCGCCGCGAGATAGCAGACGCTGCGGTCGCTGAACCAGCCGCTGCGCGGCCGGACATAGATGTCCTTGGCGACGGTGAACTCGCCGCGCGAGCCGCGGATGAAGGCGCGATAGGCGTCGATGCCGAGCGAGACGTCGCGGGCGTCGATCACGGTCCAGCCGTGGCCGGCGATCTCGCGCTGCGCGTCGTCGGGCGCCGAATTGAGCGCGACGGTGAAGCAGCGATTGGCTTGCCGCGGCAAATCGATGAAGCGGAGGAAGTTGACGTGCTTCGACCAGACGTAGCGCTCGCCCTGAAAGACGATGTCCTTGCCTTTGTTTTCCCAGGTCGCGACCGTGGAGAAGCAGGCACCGCCGATGGCGTCCGCAGGCCAGAACTCGAGCACCACCGGCGGTCGTGTCGCCTTCCAGTGGACGCCGCAGAGCGGTACGATCCAGCCCGGTCCGCCGACGTTTTCGCCGTAGGTGAAGAAATGCGTATGCGCATCGAGATAGGCGCGCGCCGCCGGATCGGCCTCGGCGTACTTGATCTGCTCGTAGACCGGATCGGTGTCGATCATCAGCCTGCGCGGACAGGCGAGGTGGTGCTCGCGCAGCCGCGTCGCGCCGCAGACATTGAGCAGCGCGTCGCTGTCGCGGAACAGCGCGTGGACCGCCGCGCGCGTCAGCCCGTGATACTCGTCGCGGATCGCATCCCAATAGGCCCAGCGTCCCTCGAAGCCGAATCGCGTCATCAGCTGGGCGAGATAGGCGATGTTCGGCGCGTTGTCGGCGACGATGCTGTTGAGGCGCGGGTCGTAGGGATTGGCGCCGTGGTCTTCGACGTACCAGACGTCGTAGCCGAGCGCGCGGAGGCCGGCGAGATAATGCAGCGCCTGCCAGGCGATGCCAGCAAGCGGCATCTGCCCCGCGAAATGCATCACCACCACCCGCCCGCGCGCGGCCATCGCCCGACTGATTCGCCTCCCAAGCGGGCCGGACAATAGCAGAGCGTCGCCTGCCGCAAACGGCCGAAGGACAGGGCGGATCGGCGGCCAAACGCGCCCTCGGCCGTCGCCCACTTGACGCCGCGCGCGTTTATATTGATCATATTGATCAATGTATGAGGCTGACGCGCATTGGATGTCGGCGACCGAGGCGGCGCGGGCCCTCGGCGTCGTCCCCGCGACGCTCTATGCCTATGTCAGCCGCGGCCTGATTCGCTCCGAACGGGCCGCCGGCCGCAGCCGGCGCTATCACGCCGGCGATATAACCGATTTTACCCGCGGCGGCCTGCCCAACGGACCGGTGGTGGCGACCGCGATCACGCTGACGCGCGGCGGCCGCGTCTTTTTCCGCGGCCGCGATGCCGTCGCGCTCGCCCGCACGCTGTCGGTGCGCGAGGCGGCGGCGCTGATCTGGGACTGCGATCCGGCGTCGAGCTTCGCCGCCGACAACCTGCCCGATCCGCTGCCCGGTGGCGGCGCACTTCGCGACGCGCTGGCCGCGACGCCGCCGTTGGCACGCATGCTGGCGCTCTTGCAGCTCGCAACCGGTAACGAGCCGCATTGGCCGACTGCGAACGCCGCGTTCTTCGGCTATGCCGGCGCGCGGCTGCTGCGATTTCTCGCCGCTGGCGCCGCGGGCATCGCGCCCTCGGCGCGGGCGATCGAGGCCGTACTGGCCGAGGCCTGGGGGCTCGGACGCGAGACGCGGCCGCTGCTGCGCGCCGGCGTCATCCTGTCGGCGGATCATGGCGTCGACGCGGCGGCGCTGGCAACCCGGACGGCGGCGGCTGCAGGTGCGCCGCCGTGGCGTTCGGTCGCAGTCGGGCTCGCGGCGCTCGCCTTCGACGCGGACGAGGTCAGCGACGCGCGCGCCGGCGCACTGACGGCGATGCTGCCGCGGGTGTCGGGCGCCCCGCGCACCCTGCCGGAGGCGATGGCAAAACTCGGCGAAATCCTTGGCATTCCGCCGGGCGGCGCCGCTGCGCTCTACGCCATCGGCCGCGCGATCGGCCTGATGGCGCATGTCGCCGAGGCGCGCGCCGCGCCGCGACCGTTCCGCGCACGCGGGACTTACGTCGGGATTGCGCCCGAGGCGGTGCCAATCCCCCAATCCGGCAAGGGTTGAAACAAGCTTCCCCTGCGTGGTACGAGCGGCGGTTCCCAGCCAGCGATCGAGTTTGCCGATGACCTATGTCGTGACCGAGGCCTGCATCAAGTGCAAGTACATGGACTGCGTCGAGGTCTGCCCCGTGGACTGCTTCTACGAGGGCGATAACATGCTGGTGATCCATCCCGACGAGTGCATCGACTGCGGCGTGTGCGAACCCGAATGCCCGGTCGAGGCGATCGTGCCCGACAGCGACCCGCAGGCGGAAAAATGGCTCGAAACCAATCGCCAGTACTCGACATCCTGGCCCAATATCACGCGCAAGGGAGAGGCGCCGGCGGACGCTGATTCGTTCAAGGACGTTCCCGATAAGTTCACCAAGTTCTTCAGCCCCGATCCAGCCAAGCGTTAGCGAAAAACGCAGCGAATCCCGTGTGTTGCGGCGTGGCCTGCACTCGACGCATGGCTCGGGCGCTGGCTTTCGCGAGGCATTTGTGTTACTTATAGCGGCAGATGCACAAAGGGTGCGTCTCTCCCGGGGATTGGAATTCGCTGCCGCTGGCTTTTAAGCGGCCGGGGGCAACTCGCGTTTTCGGCTGAGGACTGTCGTGAAAATGGCTGTCGCGCGCAAGAAAGAAGAGAAAACCTTGGCGGAAACACTTGGCTTCTCGACCGGTGACTTCGTGGTCTATCCGACCCACGGCGTCGGCAAGATCCTCGGCATCGAGAACCAGGAAATCGCCGGCTATCAGCTCAAGGTCTTCGTCGTCCATTTCGACAAGGACCGCATGACGCTGCGCGTGCCGGTGGCCAAGGCCAAGAATTCGGGCCTTCGCCGGCTGTCGACGCGCAAGGAGATGGACGCCGCCCTGTCCAGGCTCAAGGGCCGTTCACGCGCCAAGCGCACGATGTGGAGCCGCCGCGCCCAGGAGTACGAGGCGAAGATCAATTCAGGCGATCCGGCCTCGATCGCCGAGGTCGTGCGCGACCTCTATCGCAACGTCGGCCAGCCCGAGCAGTCCTACAGCGAGCGTCAGATCTACCAGGCGGCGCTCGACCGGCTGGTGCGCGAATTCGCGGCCGTCGAGAATATCGACGAGGCGTCGGCGGCGAAGCGCGTGGAACAGATGCTGAGCGCGGCGTAGGCCGCTTCCCCGGCATCCGGCGCCGGTGACGTTCTCCAGCGACAGCGAGATCTACGCCCGCTTCAATCGCGCGCGCCGCGTGTGGGCTGTGGCGCCCGTCAACGGCGAAGCGCGCCGCCTCGCGGTGCTTCATCGCCAGCTCATCGAGCGGCTCGAGCCCGGCGATCGCATCGTCTATCTCGGCAATTATCTCGGTCCCGGCGAGGATGCCGTCGCCGCGGTCGACGCGCTGCTGCGCTTCCGCGCCCTGGCGCTGGCGCGCCGCCGCGCGTTCGCTTGCGATCTGGCCTATTTGCGCGGCGCGCAGGAGGCGATGTGGCAGAAGCTCCAAGAGCTGCAATTCGCGCCCAATCCGCGCGAGGTGCTGCCGTGGATTCTAGCCCGCGGCCTCGAGCCGGCGCTCAAAGCCTACGGCGTCGACCCGCGCCAAGGCGAGGCCGCGTGCCGCGAAGGCACGATGGCGATCACGCGCTGGACCGGCGCGCTGCGTAACGCCATCGACGCGCGCCCCGGCCACCGCCAGTGGCTCAGCGCCCTGCGGCGCGCGGCATTCACCGAAGACGGCGCCTTGCTCTTTGCGCACGCGGGCGTCGATCCCGAAAAGCCTCTCGAGATGCAGCGCGATGCGTTCTGGTGGGGCGCCGCCGGCGCCGACATGCTGGCGCTGCCGCGCCCCTATGCCGGATTTAGACGCATCGTCTGCGGCGTCGATGTTGCCCGCCGCGGCTTGAGCG
>Ga0307374_10001223_pt1 | contig 47899 bp, 40 predicted proteins | sample OX3MG_FD_202532 | JGI IMG/M metagenome (GOLD analysis project Ga0307374, IMG submission 202532) | Soil microbial communities from Risofladan, Vaasa, Finland - OX-3 | ecosystem: Environmental > Terrestrial > Soil > Coastal area > Acid sulfate soil | place: Finland: Risofladan, Vaasa | collected...
GCCCGCCACCGATCCTCGCCAAGCCAAAGAGGACAGACGGTGTCGGAGACATCCGCCCGGGACCACCTCCGTGACCGGTGGCTCCGGGGGTCGGTGGGCGACGGCCTCGTTGCAGGCGCCTCGATCTTGCGGCCTGCCCGGCGTTCGGGCCCGTCCTCTGGGAGACTGTCCCCGGCCGGTCGGACCGCGGCCGGCCGACGCCCCCGGAGTCACCAGATCGTCAGTTCCCACCCGCCATACTGGTCCGAAGGCAGGGGACGGCCACTGGGGGTTGGAGGGACCGGCGGCGGTCGGGTCAGATGCCGACAACGCTCGATCAGCGCAGCAGAATGGGGTTTGGAATCGCCGTGGATGGCAACATCGCTTTCGATCAGGGAGGAGCGGGACCGGTCGTGTTGCCGGACGTCGAGCCCGACTTCGACCAGGGAGGACCGGCGGCGGAGGGGTCGGCCCAGGCCCGGTCGGATGCCCGTATCCCCAGGGTCGTCTCCACGCCGGCCCGGCGGGGCGGGCCCGGGCCGACCCCTCCCGTCGAACCGCTCCGGCGCACCCGGCGGGAGCGCAGGGCCCGCCGCAAGGAGCGGATCAGACGTCGTCGGACGGTGTTCGGACGTCATCCGAAGTCGACGGTCGCCCTGGTGATCCTCCTGGCACTCACCCCGGTGTGGATCTCGGCCGGCTCGGCTGCCACCAACCAGGCCCTGGGCAACACGGTGGGGGCCCGCCTGTCCGAATGGGTGCGCGACCACGGTGGCGGCGGGGTCGTGACCTGGGCCGAGAACACCTGGTACCAGTGGCACGCACCGCCCAAGGGAGGGAAGCCGACGAAGGGCGCCATCCCCGCCCCGGTGAAGAGCACGGCCACCACGCAGCCCGCGGGGCCGGCCCACCTGCCGGTGCCCGCCGCCATCGTCCCGTTCGTGGCCACGCCCACCGCCGGCGAGGGCCAGTGGCACCCGATCGGCCGGAACGTCGACGGGGTGCCGGCCATGTACGCGGCCTACCTCCGGCCCAATGCCGTCAACACCAGCCTGGTCACCGGGGTGGCATGGATGGACACCACGCTGCTCAGTACCACCCTCTACGAGGGGTCGTCGATCCCCGGCACCGGCCAGGCCTGGGCCAACATGGCCCCTATCTCCGGGGCGGCCCTCGATACACTGGACGCGGCCTTCAACTCCGGCTTCCGCATGCAGGACTCCGAAGGCGGCTACTACGCAGACGGCGTCACGGCCGCCCCCCTGGTCGCCGGCCGGGCCTCCCTGGTCATCAACGCCAACGGGACGCCCGAGATCGGCTCCTGGGGGACCGACGTCGCCATGTCGCCCTCGGTGGTGGCGGTGCGCCAGAATCTCAACCTCATCGTGGACAACGGCCAGCCGGTCCCCGGCCTCGACGCCAACGACAACCACCGCTGGGGCTTCACCCTCGGCGGCAGGGTCCAGGTGTGGCGCTCGGGACTCGGGGTCACCGCCGACGGGGCACTCGTCTACGTCGGCGGCTCGGGGTTGTCCATCGTCGATCTGGCCAACGTGCTGAGCCGGGCCGGGGCGGTGCGGGCCATGGAGATGGACATCAACACCTCCTGGGTGAACTTCTTCAGTTACAGCGCCGCGCCGGGCCAACCCGCATCGGCGCTCAACGGCACCAAACTCACCTCCGACGAGTCCAACTGGCCCGGCCGCTACTTCTCACCCTCCTCCCGCGACTTCATCACCGTGTCGACGCGCAGCCCCGCCACCACCGGGCCTCGCTCCACCACCCGCTCCACCACCCGCTGAGGCCGGGCCGGTCCCGGCGGCGGTCAGCCCGGCATCCGGCGCCAGACGGCCCGGGGGAGGTGGCGCATGACGGCGAAGACCCATCGGAGGACCGGAGGGGCATAGACCACGCCCGCACCCGATTCGATGCCGCGCACCACCAGGTCGGCGACCGCCTCGGGGGTGGTCGAGAACGGTGCCGGGGTCATGCCCGCGGTCATCCGGCCGGCGACGAACCCGGGCCGCACGATCATCACCCGGACGCCGGTTCCCGCCAGCGAGTCGCCCAGCCCCTGGGAGAACGCGTCGAGCCCCGCTTTCGAGGACCCGTAGATGAAGTTGGTCCGGCGGGCCCGCTCGCCGGCCACCGACGAGAGCACGACCAGCCGACCGTGCCCCTGGCGGCGGAGATGACCGGTCACCGCCAGCACGGCGGCCGCCAGCCCGGCGAAGTTGATGGCGAGCACCGAGGCCGCCGCCACAGGGTCCTGTTCGTCGGCGTGCTGGTCGCCGAGCACGCCGGTGGCCACGATCACCAGGTCGAAGTCGCCGAAGCGGTCGAAGACCCGATCGGCGAAGGCGCGGTGGGCGGAGGTCTCCGTGGCGTCGAAGGCCACCCCTTCGACCACCTCCGCTCCCGCCGCCTTGGCCCGGTCGACCGCCTCGGAGAGCCGGGGCCCCTCCCGTCCGGCCAGCACCACCGTCCGGCACCGGCCGGGAACCAGCCTGGCCACGATGGCCTGGGCGATCTCGGAGGAACCCCCGAGGACGAGTACCGACTGGGGCCGCCCGACGGCGTCGATCATGAGCCTGTCCGTTCTGGAGATGAGGGGGTGGTGGGTGATGGGCGAGGCGTGGTGGCGGGTGCCGGCGGTGCCGAGGGTGTGCGGGTCCGTGAGGTCGGCGTGGTGCGTCCGGTCGGTGTGGTGCGCTTGGTCCGTGTGGCACTGCGCCGGGCGGCGCCCGACGGCTCTGTCCGGGGGGCTCCACCACTCCGGCCGTCCGGTCCGGAGCCGTCCGGCGCCGGGAACCGGTCGTCGCACAGCCCGAGACGCCGTCCGAGATCGGAGCGCAACACGCCCCGGGGGTCGACCCGGTCCCGGACGGCGACCCACTCGTCGACGCGGGGATACATGGCCCGGAAGGCGGCCGGGGAGACCCGCGAGTCCTTGGCCAGGTAGATGCGGCCGCCGGCGCCGATGACCTCTCCGTCGAGCTCGTCGAGCAGCAGGTCCAGCCCGTGGTGGCCGACGGGAAGGTCGAGGGCCAGGGTCCACCCCGGCATGGGGAACGACAGCGGTCCCGGGTCACCCGGCCCGAACCGCTTCAACACGGCCAGGAAGCTCGCCAGCTTGAGGGCACCGAGCCGTTCGATCACCCGCCGCACGGTCTCCCCTCCCCGGTCGGGGACCACGAACTGGTACTGGAGGAACCCCCTGGTTCCGTAGAGGCGGTTCCAGGCGCCCACGCCGTCGAGGGGGTGGAAGAACCCGGCCATGTGGCGGGCCCTGCCCACCTGGTGGCGGGGGGCCTTCCGGAACCAGAACTCGTTGAAGGCACCGACGGTCAGGGGATTCAACAGACCGCTGGGCGGGGTCAGCGGGACCCGGGCCAGCATCCGGGGCCCGAAGGCCCGGGCCCGGTCCGGTGCCAGCCGAAGGCGATCGGGCAGGTCCCCGAGCCGGGCGTGGTCGCCCCGGGTCAGCACCGAGCGGCCGAGCCGGCTGCCGGTCGACTGGCAGTCGATCCAGGCCACCGAATATCGGTAGCCGGCGTCGCCGGTGACCAACTTGTCCATGGTGCTGTCGAGGTCAGGGGCCCGTTCGGTGTCGACCAGCAGGTAGCTGGTCTCGACCGGGATCATCTGCAGGGTCGCGTCGGTGATCACGCCGGTGAGTCCCATGCCGCCGGCGGTGGCCCAGAAGAGGTCCGGATCCGACGTGGCCGACACGGCGGCGGTCCCGGTGGGGGTGGCCAGGGTCATCTCGGTGACGTGGGTGCAGAAGCTGCCGTCGACGTGGTGGTTCTTCCCGTGGATGTCGGCGGCGATGGCGCCCCCGACGGTGACCAGTCGGGTGCCCGGGGTCACCGGGACGAACCAGCCGAGCGGCACGAACCGCTCCATCAGCGTCTGCAGGCTGACCCCTGCCCCCACCTTGATGACCCCGGCGTCGAGGTCGACCCGGTGGACGGCGTCCAGCCAGGTGGCGTCCAGCACCATCCCGCCGGCGTTCTGCGCCGCGTCCCCGTAGCTCCGCCCGAGCCCCCGGGCGATCAGGCCCCGCCCGGTCCCGCCGGGCTGCCCGGCCATGGTCACGGCCTCGTCGACGAACTGCGGATGTACGGCGCGGACCACCTCGGCCGCACTCGGTGCGGTCCGACCCCATCCGCTCAGCAGCTCGCGCCGGCCCGGTTGGGGGCTCACGTGACGTAGACCCCGGCGGCGAACAGGGCCACCCAGACCAGGCCGTAGGCCTGCAGCCGGTGGTCCCGAAGCGCCATCTCCTCGGGGGCCGCGCCCTCACCGGAATCGAGAAGCCGGACCACGTGGAGCAGCGCGATGGTGAAGGGCACGACGGTCAGCTGGAACCAGATGGGGTCGTGGCCCGGATGCAGCTGCGCCGCCCGGTCGAACGCCCACAGGCAGTAGGCGGTGACCGACACCGCGGCCGACAGCGTCCGGACCGAGCGGAGGAAGGTCGGGGTGTACATCCCGAGGGTCTGGCGGGTGGCCCCGTTGTCGACCCGGTGGTCGACCAGCACCTGCTTTTCGCCCGACCGCTTGCCGGTGACGATCAGCAGCGACCCGAACGACGCCACGATCAGGAACCAGTTGGTGAGGGGGATGCCGGTGGCCACGCCGCCGGCGACCGCCCGGAGGACGAAGCCGGCGCTGACCGCGGCCAGGTCGAGAACGGGCTCGTTCCGTACCCCGAGGGAGTAGCTGACGTTGACCAGGGAGTAGATGGCCATCACCAGGGCGAGATGCCACCCGGCCAGCAGGCCGGCCAGGGCGACGGCGACCGCCATCATGGCCAGACCGACGCCGAGGGCCGTCGGCACCGGGACCAGGCCGGCCGCCACCGGTCGGAGCCGTTTGGTCGGATGGTGGCGATCGGCCTCGGCGTCGATGGCGTCATTGAAGAAATAGGTGCCCGATGCCGCCACGCAGAAGATGCCGGCTGCGGCCACGGCGTGCCAGAGCACCGTCCAATGGAGGAGCACACCGGCCGCCCCGGGCGCCACCAGCACCAACAGGTTCTTCGTCCACTGCCGGGGACGGGCCACGCGGACCAGTCGGGCCGCCAGGGACGCCGCCGCCGGCTGATCGGGATCCGCCGGGTGTTCGTCGGGTCTGTCCACAGCTTCAGCCGGAGTGGTCACGAGCTGTCCTCAGGATGTCGGTTCGGGCCGCGGTCGACGATCGGAACGTACCACGGACCCCTCCAGGGTAGGGCCCAGCCGTACCACCACGGCGGTGTCCAGGGTGAAGCCCCACGAGACAGGGCTGGCCTCGGCGCCCGGTCACCTCGGCCCCGCCGTGGTGGCCACGGCGACCAACCATGGCTACACCCGGGCCTTCCCGTGGCCGCCGGGATCGCGTTGGCCGGGTTCCCCGTGTCCTCGGCGGCCATCCGGGTGAAGGAGGAGGTGCCGGCGCCGGTGACCGCACCGGCCTCCGCATCCTGACGGTGCCTGACGGCACCTGACGGCACCGGACCGGGCCGGCATCCGACATCGGGCTGCGGGGGTCCGCCGGTCCGGCGAGGGGATTCCATCCGACCCGGTCGCTCCTGGATGGGCCTGACGGTCCGTCAGCGCTTAGTATCTGCCTCCGTGAAACGCCCGTATCGAGTGGTGGTGGCCAAACCGGGGCTGGACGGGCACGACCGCGGGGCCAAGGTCATCGCCCGTGCGCTGCGTGACGCCGGCTTCGAGGTCATCTACACCGGGCTCCACCAGACGGCCGAGCAGGTCGTCCAGGCGGTCATCCAGGAGGACGCCGACGCGGTCGGGCTCTCCCTGCTCTCCGGCGCCCACCTGACCCTGGTGCCCCGGGTGATCGACGGGCTGCGGGAGCAGGGCGCCGGGGACGTCCTGGTGCTGGTCGGCGGGATCATCCCCGCCGCCGACATCCCAGTCCTCGAGGATCTGGGCGTGGCCCACGTCTTCACCCCCGGCGCCCCCCTCCCCGCTATCGGGGCCTGGTTGGGCGAAGCCCTCGACGAGCGCGAGAGCGGAGTGGGCGCCTGAACCACCTCAGGGCCCCGCGGCCAGAGAGCGCGGCGTCGGAACGCGGACGGCGGCCGGACACCACGGGCACGGGCGGCGTGACCGCTAGGGTGCGGGCCGTTCACCCCGTGGTGCCGGATCGGGGCAGGACTCCCGCCGGGACGCTGACGATCGATCGGCCTGAAGCACGCCAGAGCAGCAACCAGAAGCCGCAACCAGTTGCACCAGACAGGAAGGAACGGATCCGGTGGATCTCTTCGAGTATCAGGGCAAGCAGTACTTCGCCCGGTTCGGCATCCCCATCTCCAGGGGAGGGGTGGCCGACACGGTCGACGAGGCAGTCGCCCAGGCGGAGGCCGCCGGCTACCCGGTCGTGATCAAGGCGCAGGTCAAGGTGGGCGGGCGCGGCAAGGCCGGAGGCGTCAAGTTGGCCGACGACGCCGCAGAGGCCAGGACCCACGCCGGCAACATCCTCGGCCTCGACATCAAGGGGCACGTGGTGAAGCGGCTGTGGGTCGAGCACGCATCCGACATCGCCCGGGAGTACTACGCCAGCTTCACCCTCGACCGCAGCGCCAAGCGGCACCTGGGGATGCTGTCGGCCGAGGGCGGGGTCGAGATCGAGGAGGTGGCGGTGTCCAACCCCGATGCCATCGCCGTCATCCACATCGACCCGGTCGACGGTCTCGGGCTCGAGGAGGCCCGCGGGTGGGTCGAGCGGGCGAAGCTCGACGAGGAGGCCCGCGAGCAGGCTGCGGGGCTGCTGGTGGACCTGTACCGGTGCTACACCGAGGGTGACTGCGACCTGGCGGAGATCAATCCTCTGATCCTCACCCCCGAGGGCAAGGTCCACGCCCTCGACGCCAAGGTCACCCTCGACGACAACGCCGCCTTCCGGCACCCCGAGTGGGAGGAGTTCTCCGGCAGTGATGTCGAGGACGAACGGGAACGCCGGGCCAAAGCGCGCGGGCTCAACTACATCGGCCTGGACGGTTCGGTCGGCATCATCGCCAACGGGGCCGGTCTGGCCATGAGCACGCTCGATGTGGTCAACCAGTGCGGCGGATCTGCGGCCAACTTCCTCGACATCGGCGGCGGCGCCAACGCCGACGTCATGGCTGCGGCACTCGAGGTCATCAACTCCGATCCGGCGGTCCGGTCCATCCTCGTCAACATCTTCGGCGGGATCACCCGGGTCGACGAGGTGGCAAACGGGGTGTTGGAAGCGCTCGACCGGGTGGAGATCAGCTCGCCCATCGTGCTGCGTCTGGACGGCACCAACGCCGTCGCCGGCCGGGAGATCCTGGCCGATCATCTGTCCGACCGGCTGGTTGCCGAGCCGACCATGCTCGATGCCGCCCGCCGTGCGGTCGCCCTTGCAGGAGGCCGGTCGTGAGCATCTTCGTGGATGAGAGCACCAAGGTCGTCGTCCAGGGCATCAGCCCGACCAGCCAGGGGCTCTACCACGGCCTCCGGAACCGGGCCTACGGCACCCGGGTGGTCGCCGGCACCAATCCGGGCCGGGGCGGCCAGGAGATCGAGGGCATCCCGGTGTTCGCCACCGTGGCCGAGGCCGTGGCGGCCACCGGGGCCAATGCATCGTTCATCTCGGTCCCACCGAAATTCGCGGCCGACGCCATCATCGAGGCCGCCGCCGCCGGGATCCCCTTCGTGGTCTGCATCACGGAGGGAATTCCGGCCCAGGACGAGGCCCTGGCCTACAACCGCCTGGTCCGCGAGTTCCCCGCCACCCGCCTGCTGGGTCCGAACTGTCCGGGGATCATCTCCCCCGGGAAGTGCAACATCGGGATCACCTCGGGCGACATCGCCCTGCCCGGTGGTCCGGTGGGCATAGTCAGCCGGTCGGGCACCCTCACCTACCAGGCCCTCCATGAGCTCTCCCAGCAGGGGGTGGGCCAGACCACCTGCGTGGGCATCGGTGGCGACCCCGTGCCGGGGACGAGCTTCATCGACTGCCTGGCCGCATTCGAGGCCGATCCGGACACCCGGGCCATCATGATGATCGGCGAGATCGGGGGGTCCGCCGAGGAGGAAGCCGCCGGGTTCATCGCCACTTCGGTGGCCAAGCCGGTCGTGTCCTACGTGGCCGGGGTGACCGCGCCGCCGGGACGCAAGATGGGCCACGCCGGAGCCATCATCTCGGGATCCAAGGGGACGGCCCAGGCCAAGATGGCGGCCCTCTCCGAAGCGGGGGTGACCGTGGCCCTCAACCCGACCGAGGCCGGGGAGGCCATGGTCGACGTCGTCCGGAAGCTCGACTGAGCCCCGGACCCGGCCCCGCCCGCACGGGTGCCAACGGCGCTCGAATCGCCACGGTGGGGCTTTCGCGACGCGGCCCTGCCGTCCCTGACCCGTTTGGACGAGACCTTTGTCCGCAGGCTCGAGGCACAGGGCCCGCGGGTCGGCCGTCGGCGGCGCCGGGTGCCCGATGGACTGGCCACGACGCACGGCTCGGCCCACCCGGGAGGAATTTGCTTCGGAATTGCCCGATCGGTGCCGATAGACCAGTCACGAGGGGCATACCCGGGCAGGGGGGACCGGGCGACGTGGGCCCATATCCGGAGGCAGGCCGGTGGGCCACGTCGCCCTGGTCCCGTCCGGCCGGGACGCTAGCAGCGGAGCCCGGCGACGACCGGGAACGGGATCGGAGGAGTCACGGGCGGCGGCGCTGGTAGCGTGCGGATTCGTGGGCTCCGGCGCAACTCGAGACTCTCCGCCGGTTCTGCACATCGGGGTCCTCGTCTCCGGTTCCGGCACCATCTTGGAGGCCATCGCCGACGCCGGCCTCCCGATCCGGCTGGTGGTCGCCGACCGTCCCTGCCGCGCCCTCGAGCTCGCCTCGGCCCGGGCCGTCCCGACCGAGCTGGTCGACCGGTCCGGCTTCGGGGGGTTCGGAGCGGGGTTCGACCGCCACCGGTACACCACGAGGGTCACCGAGGTGCTGGCCGGGGCCGGTGTCGATGTCGTGGTCATGGCCGGGTTCGGAACGGTGCTGGGCCAACCGGTCCACACCGCCTACCCCGGCCGTATCCTGAACACCCATCCCGCCCTGCTGCCCGCGTTCCCGGGATGGCACGCGGTGGCCGACGCACTGTCCGCCGGGGTGTCCGAGACGGGGACCACCGTCCATGTCGCCACGTTGGAGATGGACTCCGGTCCGGTACTGGCCCGGGCGGCGGTGCCGGTGTTGGCCGATGACACCGAGGAGTCACTGCACGAGCGGATCAAAGCGGTGGAACGGAGGCTGTACCCCGAGACCATCCGCCGCTTCGTCGACGAGCTGGCGGTGAGGGCGGGGGATGGGACAGGATCTCCCTCGGAGGTCGCGCCGTGAGGGCACTGCTGTCTGTGTACGACAAGACCGGTCTCGTCGACCTGGCCCAGGGCCTCTCGGATCTGGGCTGGGAGCTGGTGTCGAGCGGCGGGACCTCGACCGTGCTGGGCGAAGCGGGCATCGACCACCTCGAGGTGGCCGACCTGACCGGTGCCCCCGAGATGCTGGGCGGCCGGGTCAAGACGCTGCATCCTGGCATCCACGGCGGCATCCTCGCCGACCGGTCCAAGCCCGAGCATCTGAACGCCCTCGACAAGCTGGGCATCGGGCTCATCGACCTGGTCGTCTGCAACCTCTACCCGTTCTCCTCCGATCCCTCGGTCGAGCTGATCGACGTGGGCGGGCCCACCATGGTCCGCGCCGCGGCGAAGAACCACGATCACGTCGGAGTGGTCGTCGATCCCAGCGAGTACGGGCCCGTCCTGGGCGAATTGCGCGAACGCGGCACCCTGTCGTCGGAGACGAAGCAGCGCCTGGCCCGTGAGGCGTTCGCCCATACCGCCGGCTATGACGCGGCCATCGTGGAGTGGCTCGACGAGCGCGAGCCGCAGGCGGCGGCGGCGGACCCGTCGCCGGCGGCGCTCGAGTTCGACACGATGGCGCTGCTCCCACCCTCCATCCACCTCATGCTGGAGCGGGCCGCGTCGTTGCGGTACGGGGAGAACCCCCACCAGCACGGGGCCCGGTACCGCATCGTGGGCCAGCACTCGTGGTGGGACGACGTCGTCCAACACGGGGGCAACGAGCTCTCCTACCTCAACATCTTCGACGCCGACGCGGCCTGGCGCCTGGTCCACGAGCTGCCTGCGGCCGGCGGCGACGAGATGGCGGCGGCCATCATCAAGCACGCCAACCCGTGCGGGGCGGCCCTCGACGGGGATCTGGCCGTCGCCTACCGGCGGGCCCTCGAGTGCGATCCCCAGTCGGCCTTCGGCGGCATCGTGGCCCTCGGCGGGCCGGTCACCGCGGAGGTGGCCCGGGCCGTCGCCGCCGGGCCCCAGGCGGACGTGATCATCGCCCCCTCCTACGACGAGGCCGCCCTGGCCGGGCTGGCCTCGAGGCGGAAGGCGACCCGCCTCCTCTCGGCTCCCGCCCCGGAGCCACTGGTGCGGCAGTTCCGGGGCATCGGGGCCAGCGTCCTGGTCCAGGATGCCGACCAGTTCCTCGCCGACCCGGCCACCTGGCAGGTGGCGACCCGGGTGCAGCCGACCGAGAGCCAGTGGCGCGATCTGGTCCTGGCCTGGAAGGTCTGCGCCCGCACCACCTCCAATGCCGTCGCCGTGGTCACCGGTGGGCAGGCCGTCGGGGTCGGGGCCGGGCAGCAGTCGCGGGTGGTGGCGGCGGAGATCGCGGTGGCCAAGGCCGGGTCGCGGGCCGGCGGCGCCGCAGCCGCCAGCGACGCCTTCTTCCCGTTCCCCGACGGCCTCCTGGTCCTGGCCGACGCCGGCGTGGCCGCTGTGGTCCAGCCCGGTGGGTCCATCCGGGACGGCGAGCTGGTCGCCGCCGCCGACGAGGCCGGGATGGCGATGGTCATGGCCGGCGGCGAACGCCATTTCCGGCACTGAGCCACCCGGGGATGCCATCGCACCCACGACCCGTGCCGATCGGGGCCCGCGGCGGCGCGGGAGTGCGGCGGTGACGGCGAGGGTGCTCGACGGGGAGCTGCTGGCGGCCCGGATCCGAGCCGAGGTCACCGACCGGGTGGGCCGGCTCCGGGCCGCCGGGGTGGTGGTAGGGCTGGGCACCGTCCTGGTCGGGGACGACGGCCCGAGCGCCCGGTACGTGGCCATGAAGCACGCCGACTGTGCCGAGGTCGGCATCCACTCGGCCCACGAGCACCTGCCCGCCGATGCCACCCAGACCGACCTCGAGGCGGCCGTGGCCCGGTTCAACGCCGACCCGCAGGTCCATGCCTACCTGGTCCAGCTCCCCCTTCCGGCCGGTCTCGACGAGGAGCGGGTGCTGTTGGCGGTCGATCCCGCCAAGGACGTGGACGGCCTGCACCCGGTGAACCTGGGCCGGCTGGTCATGGGCGCCGAGGGCCCGCTGCCGTGCACCCCCTCGGGCATCGTGGAGCTGCTGGCGGCCAACGGCGTCCCCGTCGAGGGCCGGCACGTGGTGGTCATCGGCCGGGGCCTGACCATCGGCCGCCCGCTGGCCCTGCTGATGGCCATGAAGCGGCCCGGGTGCAACGCGGCCGTGACCGTCGTCCACACCGGGGTCGACGACCTGGCCCCACTGGTCCGACAGGGCGACGTCGTGGTGGCCGCCGCCGGCCGGGCCGGTCTGGTCACCTCTGACATGATCAAGGCCGGTGCCGCCGTGGTCGGCGCCGGAACGTCGTGGGAAGGAAAGAAATTGCTCTCGGATGTGGATGCCTCGGTGGCCGACGTCGCCGGCTGGGTCACCCCACGGATAGGCGGAGTGGGGCCGATGACCCGGGCCATGCTGTTGCGCAACGCGGTACGCGCCGCAGAGCGTGCGTCGTGACCGGGCCGGTGGAGCCCGAGACCGACCAGCGGCCGTGGGGGAGCTACACCGTCCTGGACGACGTCGGTACTCACAAGGTCAAGCGGATCGTGGTGCTCCCGGGCAAACGGCTGAGCTACCAGCGCCACGCCCGCCGCTCGGAGCACTGGTTCATGGTGCGGGGCACCGCCCTGGTCACCCTGGACGGGGTGCAGACCGAGCTCCCGGCGGGCGGTTCGGTGGACATCCCGGTCGGGAGCGACCACCGCATCGAGAACGCAACCGACACCGAGGTCGTCTTCGTCGAGGTGCAGCACGGCGAGTACTTCGGGGAGGACGACATCGTGCGGCTCGAGGACGACTTCGGACGGAGTGACGGCTGATGGCCCGGAGATCCGCGGCCGCCGGCGGGGCACTGTCCATCGTGTTCGCGGCACTGGCGTTCGCCTCCCTCCCGGCGGCCGGGGCGGCACCGACGCGAGCCCACGTGCCGGGGGCGGCCGTCGCCGCGCCCACCGCCCCCTCGTCCACCGGCTCCTCGTCCACCACCACCTCGACCACCGTCCCTCCTCCGACCACGACCACGACGGCCCCGCCGACCACCACGACCGAGGCGGCCACCACGACACGCCCGGTGCGGACCACGACCACCACCTCCCCGACGACCACCACGACCGTCACCGGGCAGTCCACCTCGTCCACGACCCCGTGGGCCCTGATCGCGGTCATCGTCGTCCTGGTGGCGGCCATCGTGCTGGTGGCGCTCCTCCTCCGGTCGCGGCGCAGGCGCGGGGTGGAGGCCGACTGGCGCCGGGCGGTGGTCCCGGCCCTGAGCGATGCCCGGCTGGCACGCGAGTCCCTGCTGTCGGGCAACGCGGCCTCCGATGACCCCGAGGTGCTCGGGGCGGTGTCGATCCAGGTGGAGCGGGCCGCCGTCGCCCTGGAGCGCACCGTGCGGACAGCACCCGACCCTCAGGCCGGGGCCATGTCCACCTCGGCGGCCGGCGCCCTCCGGGGCCTGGCCTTCGCTGTCGAGGCGGACCGGCTGCTCCGGCACGGGACGTCGGCCCCCTCGGGAGCGCAGCTGGCCCAGGCGGACGAGGCCCGGCGGGCCCGGACGGCCGAGTTGAACACGGCGCTGACCAGGCTCTCCACCCGGGTCGGGGCGCAACCCGGTGCCGGCGCGGCCCACTGACCACGGCCGCAAACGGCCAGGCGGCGGTAGCATTGCCCGGTTATGACCCGGATTGCCGATCTGCTGGCCAAGGGGCGGACCTACTCGTTCGAATTCTTCCCTCCGAAGACCGACGCGGAGCAGGCGACCCTGGTCAAGACGCTCCGCGACCTCGAGCCGCTCGGCCCCTCGTTCGTGTCGGTGACCTACCGGGGAGGGGCCGAGTCGCGCCAGCGCACCTTCGACCTGGTGACGGGCATGCTGCGGACGACCACGCTGGTGCCGATGGCCCACCTCATCTGCGTGGCCCACACCCGGTTGGAGCTGGCCGACATCCTGGTGGCCTACCGCAAGGCCGGGGTCGAGAACCTGATGGCCCTGGGCGGTGACCCACCGACCGACCCAGGCGACGGGCCCGGCGAGCTCGTGCACGCCGCCGAGCTCGTCGAGCTGGCCCATGCCGTCGGCGGGTTCTCCATCGGGGTGGCCGCCCAGCCGGCCGGCCACCCGCTGTCGGCCGACCTGGCCACCGACCGCGACCACCTGGCCGCCAAGCTGGCCCTGGCCGACTTCGCGGTGACCCAGTTCTTCTTCGAGGCCCGCGAGTACAACGAGCTGGTGGCCGGACTGGCCGAACGCGGGGTCGAAAAACCGGTGCTGCCGGGGATCATGCCGGTCGAGCGGCTGAGCTCGGTGCCCGGGATGGCACGGATGGGCGCGGCGGTCCCCAGCTGGATGGTCGAGCGCCTGGAGGCGGCCGACGGGCGGGGCGGCGCCGAGGCCGTCCGCCACGAGGGTGTGGCCTGCGCCACCGAGCTCTGCGAGCAGCTCCTCGACGCCGGTGTGCCGGGGCTCCACTTCTACACGCTCAACCGGTCGAGCGCCACGCGCGAGATCTATGCCGCGCTCGGACTCGGCGAACCCTGACCTCCTCGGCGGTCGGTCGACGCCCGGTGCGCGCCGGTTGCCCGGCTGGCGGTGGCCGGGAGGGGTGCCGGTAGGCTGCCGCCCATGTCCGATCTGATCACCCAGGGACCCGACGGGGCCCTCAACGTCTCTGACCAACCGATCATCCCGTTCATCGAGGGCGACGGCACGGGCGTCGACATCTGGCCGGCGGCCCGGCTGGTCCTCGATGCAGCCGCAGCCAGGCACGGGAAGACGGTGGCCTGGAAGGAGGTGCTCGCCGGCCAGAAGGCGTTCGACGAGACCGGCGACTGGCTGCCCGAGGAGACCGTCGAGACCTTCCGGTCCCATCTCATCGGCATCAAGGGCCCGCTGACCACGCCGGTGGGCGGTGGGATCCGCTCCCTCAATGTGGCGCTCCGCCAGATCCTCGACCTCTATGTCTGCCTCCGCCCGGTGCGGTGGTTCACCGGCGTGCCCTCCCCGGTGCTCCATCCCGAACGGGTCGACATGGTGATCTTCCGGGAGAACACCGAGGACATCTACGCCGGCCTCGAGGTCGAGGCCTACACCCCGGAGGCGGACAAGCTCACCGCCTTCCTCCGGGAGGAGATGGGCTGGGAGGTCCGGGAGGGTTCGGGCATCGGCATCAAGCCGATCTCCGAGCTCGGATCGAAGCGTCTCGTACGGGCGGCGATCGACTATGCACTCTCCCACGGACGGTCCAGTGTGAACCTGGTCCACAAGGGGAACATCCAGAAGTTCACCGAAGGTGCCTTCCGCAACTGGGGCTACGAGCTGGTGCGGGAGGAGTTCGCGGAGGTGGCCGTCGGCTGGGATGACTGCGGCGGCAAGCCGGACGGCAGATTGCTGGTGAAGGACAGCATCGCCGACATCACCCTCCAGCAGGTCCTGACCCGCCCCGAGGAGTTCGACGTCATCGCCACCACCAACCTCAACGGCGACTACCTGTCCGATGCCCTGGCCGCCCAGGTCGGCGGCATCGGCATCGCCCCGGGTGGCAACATCAACTACGTCACCGGCCACGGCATCTTCGAGGCCACTCACGGCACCGCTCCCAAGTACGCCGGGCAGGACAAGGTCAACCCCGGTTCGGTCCTGCTGTCCGGGGTGATGATGTACGAGCACCTGGGATGGTCCGGGCCGGCGGCGGACATCGTCACCGCCCTCGAGGCGACCATCGCCGACAAGGTGGTCACCTACGACTTCGCCCGTCTGATGGACGGCGCCACCGAGGTCAAGTGCTCGGAGTTCGCCGCCGCCGTCGTCGACCGCCTCCCGGCGGGATGACCGGGGTAGGTTCGACCGACCTGAACCGACCCGATTAGCCTCGGCCAGATGGCAGCCAAACCTCCCGTCCACGTGACCGTCACCGGGGCCGCAGGCCAGATCGGCTATTCCCTCCTGTTCCGCATGGCGTCGGGCCAACTGCTCGGCCCCGACCAACCGGTGGTGCTCCGTCTGCTCGAGATCGAGCCGGGGATGAAGGCACTGGAGGGGGTGGTCATGGAGATCGATGACTGCGCCTTCCCCCTGGTCAGCGATATCATCACCACCACCGACCTCGACACCGCGTTCGAGGGCGCGTCCTGGGCCCTCTTGGTCGGATCGATTCCGCGAAAGGCGGGAATGGAGCGGGGCGACCTGCTCACGGTCAACGGGGGCATCTTCGGTCCCCAGGGCCGGGCCATCGCCGCCAATGCCGCCTCCGACGTGCGTGTGCTGGTGGTCGGTAACCCGTGCAACACCAACTGCCTCATCGCCCGGTCGAACGCACCCGAGGTGCCGAGCGACCGCTGGTTCGCCATGACCCGCCTCGACGAGAATCGGGCCAAGAGCCAGCTCGCCCACCGCGCCGGGGTCCCCGTGGCCGCGGTCACCGACATGGCCATCTGGGGCAACCACTCCGCCACGCAGTTCCCCGACTACGCCCATGCCCTGATCGGCGGCAAGCCGGCCGTCGAGGTCATCGACGACATCCGGTGGCTGCGGGGAGAGTTCATCACCACGGTGCAGAAGCGCGGTGCTTCGATCATCGACGCCCGCGGCCTCTCGTCGGCGGCCTCGGCGGCCAACGCCGCCGTCGACTCGGTGGTCAGCATCCGCGCCGGATCCATCGCCGACGGCGTGACCTCGCTGGCCGTGGTCTCCCACGGCGAGTACGGGGTGCCCGAAGGACTGCAGTTCGGCTTTCCGGTGCGGACCAACGGCTCGGGTGGGTGGAGCGTGGTCGAGGGATTGGCCCATGACGAGTTCGCCACCCAGCGGATCCGCATCACCACCGAGGAGCTCGAGGCCGAGCGGGCCGAGGTGGCCGACCTCCTGCCCTGACGCCGGCTAGGAGCCGGGGATGAGCTCGATCCGGTTGCCGAACGGATCGTCCACATACCACTGCGGACGGCCAGGGACGTCCTCGGTCCGACGAGTCGGGTGCTCCGATTCGTCCAGCAGCCGGCACAGGCCGTCGAGGTCGACGACCACCAGGGCCGGGTGTGCCTTGCGTGCCGGCCGGAAGTCCTGGTCCACGCCCATGTGGAGCTTGACCCGGCCGCGCTCGAACCAGCAACCGCCACGCTCCGCCAGCTCCGGCGGCTTGGCCACCCGCGGCAGGCCCAAGAGCCCCTCGAAGAAGGCCACGGCCGCCGCCTCGGCCTCGGGGCCCGGGGGCATGGCCAGCTGGACATGGTCGATGCCCACCACCCGGTGCGCCGATCCGCTCACGACCGATCGCCCGGGGATGGGGGCCGGCGCGGGTCGCGACGGAGGGGATGGTCGGCGGGCACCTCGACCAGATGGATGCGGAGGCCGTCGGGGTCGTCGATCCACGCTTCGATGAGTCCCCACGGTTCGAGGGTGGGGGGGCGGACCACCGGCACTCCCCGGGCCGAGAGCTCGGCCACGGCCGCCCCGACGGCCCGGACCTGCAACCACAGGGCCGTCCCGCCGCCCCCCGGCGGCGTCGGCCGGCCGCCGTCTCCCACCACCTCGATCATCCCGCCCCCGGCGAAGAAGACCACGCCGCGGCCGTGGCCCGCTCCGAACTCCCGGGCCACCGGGAGATCGAGCGCCCCACCGTAGAAGGCGAGGGAGCGGTCCAGATCCGTGGGGTGGATGATCGTCCTGCTGCTCAGAACCTCCATGCGGTCTGCACCTCCGTGCGGTCTGCCTCCTGGGAACAGGCTCGTTGCAGGGTGGCATGCCACGGGCGGCGATGCCACTGCGAAGGCCCGGGCCGATCAGGGATCAGTAGGTGGTGGAAACCCCCACCTGCAGCGAGCTCTCCCGTGCCGCGTTGAGCATCTGCTGGGCGGCCACCAGCACCGAGAGGTCGCCCCGGACCCGGACCCGGCCCGAGCCCAGTGCGTCGGCCGGGGTCAGCTCGCCCTTCGACATCGCCACCGCGTCCTCGTAGGACAGGGCGATGACCACGTCGGCCGGGGCGCTCCCGGGACCATCCGCCCCCGTCCCGTCCGGATCGGGACCATCCACGGGCTCGAGCTCGAGGCGGAGGCGGAGGGCACCGTCGTCGAACCGCAGGATCAGGCGGACGTCCCCGTCGGGCGAGCCCCTGACCTCCTGGGCCATGGTGAAGTGGCCATCCGCGGCGGCCAGGCCGGCGTCGGGCCCCGGCCCCGGCACCCCCCGCAGGGCCACGTTGAACTCGTCGGCCCAGGCGGGACTCAGAAACCGGGCCACGACCGCCTCACTCCTGCCCGGCGGCCCCGACGTGGTCCGGGACGGGGATGCCGTGGACGAGGGACCGAGGCTGCACCGCGGCCGGCCCGGTCGCCGGCGAGGTGGCGGAGGCCTCGGTGGCCGACCGCTTCTTCCGCTTCAGGATCTTGCGACCGAGCCACGCCACCGGATCGTATGACGCGTCGACCACCCGCTCCTTGAGGGGGATGATGGCGTTGTCGGTGATCTTGATGTGCTCGGGGCACACCTCGGTGCAGCACTTGGTGATGTTGCACTTTCCCAGACCCTGCTCCTGCTGGAGCAGCAGGCGCCGATCGTTGACGTCGAGGGGGTGCATCTCCAGCTCGGCCGCCCGGGCGAAGAACCTCGGCCCGGCGAACGCGGTCTTGTTCTCCTCGTGGTCGCGCATCACGTGGCACACGTCCTGGCAGAGGAAGCACTCGATGCACTTGCGGAACTCCTGGCTCCGTTCCACGTCGATCTGCTGCATGCGGTAGCCGCCCACCTCCCGCTCGTCGGCGGTCTTCGGCCGCGGTTCGAAGGGGGGGATCCGCTTGGCCACCTCGTAGTTGTAGGAGACGTCAGTGACCAGGTCGCGCAGGATCGGGAAGGCCCGCATCGGTGCCACGGTGACCGGCTCCCCGGCCGGCAGGGTGTCCATCCGGGTCATGCACAGGAGGGACGGGCGCCCGTTGATCTCCGCGGAGCACGATCCGCACTTGCCGGCCTTGCAGTTCCACCGGCAGGCCAGGTCGGGGGCCTGGGTGGCCTGGACGCGGTGGATGACGTCGAGGACCACCTCGCCCTCCTGGGCCGGCATCGTGTACTCGGCGAACTCGCCCCCGGTCTCGTCGCCCCGCCAGACCCGCATGGTGACCTGCTCCCCCGCGCCCAGTTCGGCGGTCTCCTCGGTCATCAGGCGGTCTCCTCGAGCAGTTCCTTCAGGTCGTCGGGCATCACCGGGATCGGCTCCGGGCTGACGTCGATGGACCGGATCGACGGGGTGGCGCCGACCCCGCCGCTCCCGCCGTCGGGGGGGATCCGAAGGACGAAGTTCACCAGTCCCATCGCGGGCACCGGCTTCGGGAAGTCGTCGCGGGTGTGGCCGCCGCGGCTCTCCTTGCGGTTGATGGCCCCGAGAGTCGTGCATCTGGACACCGTGAGCATGGACGGGAGGTCGGTGGTCAGGTTCCACGCCGGGTTGTAGCGGCGCCCTCCGCTGAGAGACACCTGCCCGGCCCGATCCTCGAGCTCTTCGAGCCGGCCCAGGGCCTCGTCGAGCTCGGGGCCGGTCCGGATGATGCCGACCAGGCTCTGCATGGTCTCTTGGAGGTCGTGGTGGATGTCGTAGGGGTTCTCGCCGTCCTCACGGGCGAACGGGGCGACTGCGGCCTCGACGGCCGTCGCCACCTCACCCTGGTCGACACGGGCGGCGCCGAGCCGGTCGGCGGCGAATTCTGCGGCGCCGATGCCGGCCCTCCTCCCGAACACCAACAGGTCGGAGAGGGAGTTGCCGCCCAGGCGGTTGGCGCCGTGCATCCCCCCGGCCACCTCGCCGGCGGCGAACAGCCCGTCCACCGTCGAGGCCGCCGAATCGGCGTCCACCCGCACTCCCCCCATGATGTAGTGGCAGGTCGGTCCCACCTCCATGGCCTCGGCGGTGATGTCCACCCCGGCCAACTCCTTGAACTGGTGGTACATGGAAGGAAGGCGTCGCCGGATGTCCTCGGCGGTCCGCCTGGTGGCGATGTCCAGGAAGACGCCGCCGTGAGGGCTTCCCCGACCGGCCTTGACCTCGGTGTTGATCGACCGGGCCACCTCGTCGCGGGGGAGCAGCTCCGGCGGCCGGCGACCGGCGGCGTGGTCGTCGTACCACTTGTCCGCCTCGTCCTCCGAGTCAGCCGTCTCCGCCGCGAACATGGCGGGTATGTACTCGAACATGAACCGCTTCCCCTCCGAGTTGCGCAGCACACCGCCGTCGCCCCGCACACCCTCGGTCACCAGGATCCCCCGGACGGAGAGGGGCCACACCATGCCGGTCGGGTGGAACTGGACCGACTCCATGTCGATGAGATCGCCACCCGCCCACAACGCCATGGCGTGGCCGTCGCCGGTCGACTCCCATGAGTTGGACGTGTACATCCAGCTCTTGCCCACGCTGCCTGTGGCCAGCACCACCGCCTTGGCCGTGAACACCACGAACTCACCCGAGGGCCGCCAGTAGCCGACCAGCCCGGACACCGCGCCGTCTGCATCGCGGAGCAGGCGGAGCACCTTGCATTCCATGAACACCTCGATGCCGTCGGCCACCGCCTTCTGCTGGAGGGTGCGGATGAGCTCGAGGCCGGTCCGGTCGCCGATGTGGGCGAGCCGGGCGAACCGGTGGCCGCCGAAGTCGCGTTGGAGGATCAGCCCGTCCTCGGTCCGGTCGAACAGGGCGCCCCACTCCTCGAGCTCGCGCACCCGGTCGGGCGCCTCTTGGGCATGGAGCTGGGCCATGCGCCAGTTGTTGAGCATCTTGCCGCCGCGCATCGTGTCGCGGAAGTGGACCTTCCAGTCGTCCTCTTCGTAGACGTTCCCGAGCGCGGCGGCGACGCCGCCCTCGGCCATCACGGTGTGGGCCTTTCCCAGGAGCGACTTGCACACCAGGGCGGTGCGCATCCCCTTCGACCGGGCTTCGATCGCCGCCCGCAGCCCCGCACCGCCGGCGCCGACGACGATCACGTCGAAATCGTGGGTCTCGTACTCAGCCATGTGCCCGATCCCCTCAGAAGTGGAAGCCGTAGTCGTGGATGGTCCCGCTGGCCACCAGCCGGACATAGAAGTCGGTGAAGCCCACGAAGACCAGGCTCGTCCAGGCGAACAGCATGTGCCTGGCGTTGAGCGGGGTGAGGGCCTTCCAGATCCGGTGGCGGACGGGCGAGGCGGAGAACTGCTTGACCCCCCCACCGCACAGGTGGCGGCAGGCGTGGCAACTGAGCGAGTACAGCCACAAGAGGGCGGCGTTGATCAACAGGACGGCGGTGCCCACGCTGAATCCGATCCCGAGCCCCGGCTGGCGGAAGGCCACGATGGCGTCGATGGTCAGGATGGTGTTGAAGACGAGGAGGATGTAGAAGAAGTAGCGGTGGATGTTCTGCAACAACAGGGGGAAGCGGCTCTCGCCGGTGTAGGACCCGTGGCCGTCGGCGACCGCACAGGCCGGGGGGGCCAGCCAGAACGACCGGTAGTAGGCCTTGCGGTAGTAGTAGCAGGTCAGGCGGAAGCCCAGCGGGAAGATCAGGATCAGCAACGCCGGCGACACGGTCCACCAGGTGATCACCGTTCCCGGATGGCTCCCCGGCACGCAGCTGGCCGTCAGGCACGGCGAGTAGAACGGCGAGATCAGGTCGCGGTTGAGGGACGCTCCCGCGTAGTAGTTCTTGTTCACGAAGGCGGCCCAGGTGGAATAGGCCACGAAGGCTGTCAGCACGGTCACGGTGACCACCGGCTGGACCCAGTAGCGGTCCTTGCGCAGGGTCGGCACATCGGGGCCGCCCCGAGCCCCTCCCAGTATCACCGGGGTTACCTTGGCGTCCTCCAACGTGGTCAAGTCGACTCTCCCTTTTCGGGTCCCTAGCGGCCACTTTGCGCGCAGGCCCAATGGCCTGGACCGCTGACGGACCATCATCTTTCCATCCCGGCGCCCCGGTTGCGAAACCATCGGTGCCGGGCGGCCCCGATGGGCCCGGCGGCCCGGCCGCCGCCCCGGAGGCGGATCGTGCCGCGTAGGCTGCGCCCATGAGCCCGTCGGACACCCCTGACCCCGCCGACGCCGAGGCGCCACCCCTGGACCTGGGCACCCGGTTGACCCCTCCTCCGGACATCACCACGCTCGGCCGGCTGCGCACTGCCGGCTGGCGGTCGATCCCGGTTGCCGAGGAGATCCGCCGCAACGCCGCCGCCCGGATCGCCGCCGGCCGGCCGCTGGTGACCGGTGTGCTCGGCTTCGAGCACACCGTGCTGCCCCAGCTGGAGAACGCGATGCTCGCCGGACACGACGTGATCATGCTCGGGGAGCGGGGCCAGGCGAAGACACGGATCATCCGGTCGCTGGTCGGCCTGCTCGACGAGTGGCTGCCCGTCGTGGCCCACTCCGAGATCAATGACGACCCGTTCCATCCGATCTCCCGGTTCGCCAAGGACCTGTTGGCGGAGGCCGGTGAGGACCTGCCGGTGGCGTGGGTGCACCGGAGCGAGCGCTACGGGGAGAAGCTGGCCACCCCCGACACCTCCATCGCCGACCTCATCGGCGAGGTGGACCCCATCCGGGTGGCCGAGGGCCGCTACCTCTCCGACGAGCTAACCATCCACTACGGACTGGTGCCCCGGCTCAACCGGGGGATCTTCGCGGTCAACGAGCTCCCCGATCTGGCCGAGCGGATCCAGGTGGGCCTGCTCAACGTCCTCGAGGAGCGGGACGTGCAGATCCGCGGCCACCGGGTCCGCCTGCCCCTCGACATCGTGCTGGTGGCCACGGCCAACCCCGAGGACTACACCAACCGGGGCCGGATCATCACCCCGCTCAAGGACCGCTTCGGCGCCCAGATCCGCACCCACTACCCGCCGGATGCGGCCACCGAGCTCGAGATCGCCGAGATGGAGGCCTCCCTGCCGGGCGCCGGGAGCGAAGGCGGCCGGGCGCAGACGGGACTCCCGAGGGTCGAAGTGCCGGCCTTCATGGCCGAGGTGGTCGCCGAGCTGAGTCAGCTGGCCCGTGAGAGCCCCCACCTGAACCAGCGCTCCGGTGTCTCGGTGCGGTTGACCATCGCCAACTACGAGACGCTGGTGGCCAATGCCACCCGTCGCGCCCTCCGCAACGGGGAGACCGAGGCGGTCCCCCGGGTGTCCGACCTCCAGGCCCTGGTGTCATCGAGCCAGGGGAAGGTGGAGATCGAGACGCTCGAGGAGGGGCGCGAGGAGATCCTGATGTCCCAGATGCTCTCGGCCGCGGTGCTGCTGGTGTTCCGTCGGCGGGTCCAGCTGGCCGACCCCCAGGGGGTGATCGCCGCCTTCACGGCCGACACCGTCGTGCACGCAGGGGACGACCTCCCGGATGCGGCCTACACGGGCACGCTCACCCAGATGCCCGCTCTGTCGGCGCCGGTACTCAAGCTGACCGCCGGGTCCGAGGACCCGGGGGTGGTGGCCAGTGCGTTGGAGTTCCTGCTTGAGGGCCTGCACCTCACCAAGCGACTCAACAAGGAGGCGGCCGGCACCCGCGCCACCTACCGGGGCCGCGGATGACCTGGCGGTTCGACTACCGGCGTTGGGACGGCACCCAGGACTCGTTGGTCGACGACACCGACTCGGTGCTGTCGCAGTTGACCGACGACGTGTTGGCCAACGGTGACCTCCACGAGGCCCTGCAGCGGATGCTCAACCGGGGGTGGCGTACCCCGGACGGCCAGCAGGTCCAGGGATTGCGCGACCTGTTGGACCAGCTCCGCCTCGAGCGCGAGGAGCAGCTGGACCGGGGCGACCTCGGCGGCGCCTACCGGGAGATCGCCGAGGAGCTGGCCCAGGTGGTGGCCGAGGAGCGCGCCGGCATCGACCAGCTCGAGGAGGACGCCCGTCAATCGGGGGACCAGCGTCGCCAGGAGGTGACCGACGAAGTGGCCGGCGAGCGGCGGATGCAGCTCGACCTGCTCCCGGGCGACCTGGCCGGAACGGTCCACGGTCTCCAGAATTACGAGTTCGTCTCCTCCGACGCCCGCCAGCACTTCGAGGAACTGGTCGAGCGACTGCGCGAAGAGGTGGCCAAGACCTACTTCGACCAGATGTCGGAGGCACTCTCCAATCCCGACCCCGAGCAGCTGGCCCACATGCGCGAGGCCTTCGACGCACTGAACCGGATGATCGAACAGCGCGAGGCAGGCGAGGAGATCGACCCGTCCTTCGAGTCCTTCATGGAGGGGTACGGCGATCTGTTCCCCGGGGACCCCGCCACCCTCGACGAGCTCTTGGAGCAGCTGGCCGCCCGGATGGCCGCGGCCCAGGCCATGTGGAATTCGATGTCCCCGGCCCAGCGGGCCCAGCTCCAGGGACTGGCCGAGTCGCTGCTCGAGGACCTCGACCTGCGGTGGCAGGTCGACCGGCTGGCCCGCAACCTGCAACAGGCCTTCCCCGGCGCCGGCTGGGACCAGCGGTTCCGGTTCAGCGGCGACGAGCCGATGGGGATGGGGGAGGGGACCGACGCCGCCGGCCGGCTCCGCGACCTCGATGAGCTCGAGAGCTTCCTGCGTTCGGCGAACTCGCCGGCATCACTGTCCGAGGTGGACCTCGACAAGGTCCGCCAGCACCTGGGCGAGGAGGCGGCCCGCTCACTCGACCGCCTCTCGAAACTGGCCAAGCAACTGACCGATGCCGGGCTCATCGATCAGCGCGAGGGGCGCTACGAGCTGACCCCCAAGGGCATCCGCAGGATCGGCCAGCAGGCGCTGGCCGACCTGTTCGGCCAGCTGACCAAGGACCGGGTGGGCAACCACCGCACCACCTGGACGGGCACCGGCCACGATCGTGAAGAGACCACCAAGGCGTATGAGTTCGGCGATCCCTTCAACCTCGACCTGTCGCGGACCGTGCACAACGCGGTGCGCCGGGCCGGGAGCGGCGTGCCGGTCCGGCTGTCCCCGGACGACTTCGAGGTGATCCGGACGGAGGCCCTCACCCGGTCGGCGACCGTGCTGCTCCTCGACCTCTCGCTCTCGATGCCGATGCGTGACAACTTCGTCCCGGCCAAGAAGATGGCCCTTGCCCTCCACACCCTGATCACCTCGCGTTTCCCCCGCGACTACCTGGGTCTCGTCGGGTTCTCCGAGGTGGCCCGGGTGATCGAGGCCGAGGACCTGCCCACCGTGAGCTGGGACTACGTCTACGGGACCAACCTGCAACACGGGCTGATGTTGGCCCGCAAGATGCTCGCCCACCAGCAGGGGACCAAGCAGATCATCCTGGTCACCGACGGAGAGCCCACCGCGCACATCATCCCGGATGAGGACGGGGTCGGCTACGACGTGTACTTCAACTATCCCCCGGTGCCGAAGACCCTCGAGGTGACCCTGGCCGAGGTGATGCGGTGTACCCGGGCGAACATCACCATCAACACCTTCCTGCTCGATCCCGATCGCGGGCTTCAGGGCTTCGTCGAGCAGCTGGCCCGGATCAACCGGGGCCGGACCTTCGCTACTTCGCCCGACGAGCTCGGGGACTACGTCCTGGTCGACTTCCTGGCCCACAAATCGGCAGTCCGGAGGCGCGGCCGCCGGGCCGTCTGAGGCGCCGTGGGAAACGAGCCCGCGGACACGGCTGATTGGGCGCGACCCGGTGCGGCGTATGTCGACCAGGCCGACTTCTTCGAGCCCGACTGGCCGGACAGCCCTCTGGGGCGACAATTACCCGAGGCTTCTCCGGATCACGCGGCGCGACGACCCGTCCAACCGCTTCAGGGTCCACCACTGCGTCGGAAGCGACTCGGCGCGCCCGCCCGGTCGGCCCCAGCCCGGCCGGCGGTCATCGCCCACGGTCCCGAGATCCGGTTGATCCGGTCCAACCCCGGTCATCGCACCTGCTCAGGACCGCGGTTCGGACCCGCCGCGGCGGTCCGTCGCCCGCCCCGCCAGGTCCGTCGGCAACCCGGCAGATGACCTCCGGCGCATCCGGCCGGCACCCGTCAACCCCGTCCACCTGCTCTTGCGCTCCCGTTCACAAGCATGTTCTCCTTGCGTTTCCCCCGCCGATCGTCAAAGATGACATATCTGTAGTTACATCGGTGCTATGCGATTTCGCCCGAAACCGTGTGGATGAATGGGAGGGAGACCCGTCAATGGACATGGCGTCATTGATGTACGAACCCCAAGAGCGCAGCTGGCAGACCAAGGCGAACTGCATGGGGGTCGACCCTGATCTCTTCTTTCCCGAGCGGGGCGCATCGACCCGCGAGGCGAAGGAGGTGTGCCGGGGGTGTGTCGTCAGGGACGACTGCCTCGAGTACGCGCTGGCCAACGGCGAGAAGTTCGGGATCTGGGGCGGGCTCTCCGAGCGCGAACGCCGCCGCCTGCGGCGTCAACGGGCCATGCAGCGGCGGGCCAACGTCAGCGCCTGACCCGGCCGCGTCCCGGGGAGGCGGCAGCTGAATACGAACGCCGGCGACCGCCCCGGTCACCTCTCGGCCATGCGGGCTTCGATGGTCCGGGCCTCGTCGAGGTCGAGCTCCGCCCAGCGACGGCGGGGAGCCGACGCCAGGACGGCACGGGGGACGAGGCCGACCAGCTCGGCGCGCAGGACCGAACATCCGTTCGCCTCTGCCCCCACCGCCACCGTGTCATAGATGTCGGCCACGGAGGTCGCCGCCGGGTCGATCAGATTGAGGCTCACCTGTGCTCCCGTCTCGACCGCCAGGCCGAGGCCACGGACCGTCGGGCTCCGCAGCCCGCCGGCCAGGGAGCGGGCCACCGACAGCACCGACGGCAGTCCAACCGACCGCTCGACCCCGGGGGCACGTGCGATCCACACGTTGTAGGCGACCATGACCGGCCGGGCCCCCACCGCCGAGGCGCCTGCGGTGGGATGGGGATCCCGTGGCCCGGTGTCCGGCGCCAGCGATCGGAAGGCCGACCGCCGGACCTCGGGAAGCGAGCGCTCCGGGCCGTAGAGGAAGCACGGGAGCCCGAGGTCCTCGCCGGCCCATCGGGCAAAGCGGTCCCTCGCCTCGACGATCTGGTCCCAGTACTTCCCGTTCGCCCGGTCGTCGGACAGGGGGACGAACGGCACCACGTCCGCGGCGCCCAGCCTCGGGTGGATGCCGGTGTGGGCGCGCAGGTCGATGCGGGCCACCGCCACGGCGACGAGTCGACGGGCCGTGTCCTCGACGAGGTCCAACGGTCCGCCCAGGGTCAGGACCGAACGGTTGTGCTCCCGATCGGAGTGGACGTCGATGACCGCCTCCGCCGCGGCATCACGGATGGCTTCGACGACCGACCGGTCGCGGCCCTCGCTGACGTTGATGACGCACTCGGCCATTGCCCGTCGGTCGGGCACGCCAGTCGCCGGAAATCAGCTCTAAACGGAGATCGGGCGTCCGACCCGGCGCCTGCGGAGCATCCGCCGGCGCTCACGCTCGGACTTGCCGCCCCACACCCCGTGATCGACGCGCTCGTCCAGTGCGTACTGGAGGCACTCCTCGGCCACGGGGCATTCCGCGCAGATGCGTTGCGCCTTCTGTACGCCGACGCCGTCGCTCGGGAAGAAGATGGTGGGAGAGAGGTCCTTGCACTTCCCCACGCTCATCCATTCCGTACCCATGGTTCCTCCATCGATTTTCGAGGAGGCCGCGCAGGGTTCGAGACCGATGGGCGAACCCTGGTGCCGCCGCCATCCGTTGCCCCACTAGTGTCGCATTCCGAAGTGTCGGGCGGTGGGAAATGAGCCACTATTGACGGAATCCTCACAATATTCTTACGGCGCACCAGGGCCTTCTTATGAAGGCGGTGACGAGGAGGCCTTGGACCGGCTCCCGGGCGGGACCCCACCGGAACGATCGAACCTACGGCCACCCCCCCAAAGCGTCCCCTCGCTGCCTCTGCCCCCTTCCTGGTCCCCGGCACCCGGTGCTCCGGCGCCGTCCCCCCCGGCCTGGGGCGCCCCCCCTGCCGCCCCGTACCCGGCGGCTGCTCCTGCGGGCACCCCCTACCCCGGCGCCTACCCGGGCTACCCGCCCGGACCGGCCTACCCGCCCGGACCGGCCTACCCGCCCGGACCGGCCTACCCGGCCTACCCCGACGGGTACGGAGCACCCCCGAGCGCGCCCTACTCCTACGGGTATCAGGATCCCTACCGGTACCAAGGGCTGTCGTCCTCCCGGGTGGTCCGCCACACGCTGCGTCGGCGGACGTGGGCGTGGGTGGTGGTCGTCACCGCGGTGCTGGCCGCGCTGGTGGGCGGGCTGGTCGGGGCGGTGGTCGGGGCCGGAAGCCAGCAGACGGTCGTCGAGAAGTTCTTCCCCAACCGGAGCGCACTGGTCCGGCCGCAGGACGTCCAGGCGGTGCTGGCCAAGGTCGAGCCGGCGGTCGTGTCCATCGACAGCCAGTCCGGCTCGACCGGCACCTCGGCGGGAGGCGACATCGTCCAGGCCGCCGGCAGCGGCATGATCCTCACCCCGGACGGAGAGATCCTGACCAACGACCACGTCGTCGCCGGCGCGTCGTCGGTCACCGTGACGCTGTTCGGCCAGACCCGGGCGCTGCCCGCCCACGTGGTGGGGAACGACCCGGGCAACGACCTCGCCCTGGTACGGATCGACCAGGCGTCGAACCTCCCGACCGTCACCTTGGGCGACTCGGGCCAGACCCGGGTGGGCGACGCGGTGCTGGCCATCGGCAATGCGCTGGCGCTGGCCGGCGGGCCGACGGTGACCGAAGGCATCGTCTCGGCGGAGAACCGCTCGCTCTCGGCCCAGAACGACAGCGGGCAGACGGAGAACCTCACCGGGCTGCTCCAGACCGACGCCGCCATCAACCCTGGGAACTCGGGTGGCCCCCTGGTCAACAGCCAGGCCCAGGTGGTCGGCATGAACACCGCCGTGGCCTCGAGCAGCACGGGGAACGCCCCCACCCAGAACATCGGGTTCGCCATCACCGTCGACTCGGTCAAGCCCCGTCTGGCCGAGTTGCGACAAGGTGGGACCGGGGGGACGGGCGGGACCACCCCACCGACCGGTCCGGTGGCCAATTCGGCCTACATCGGGGTGACGGTGGGCCAGGTCACCCCGGCGCTGCAGCAGAGCGACCGGCTCACGCCCTCGTCCGGGGCGCTGATCCTGTCGGTGCAACCCGGGAGCCCGGCCCAACAGGCGGCGCTGCAGGTCGACGACGTGATCGTCTCCCTCGACGGCAAGGCGATCCAGAGCCCCGGCGACCTGACGGCAGCCATCCACCTGCTCAGGCCCGGCGACCATGTCGTCATCGGGATCTACCGCGGGAAGAACCGGTTGAACGTGGATGTCACGCTCGGGGCCCGCCCGAGCGGCGGGTAGGCTCCGGGTGCCGCGAACCCAGGAGGGCCCACTGCCATGACGCCGGAAACCGACGAACAGACGCTCCCCGGCGAGGACGAGGAGCAGCTGCCTCCCGTCGGCCACGTCCGGGTCGTGTACCTCGGACCGGTCGCCCCCCACTGGGAGGTCCGGTCCGATTTCGGAGAGCCCGCCCTCATCGAGGAGTTCCGCCGCCGGACCATGGCCCGCCTGGTGCTGCTCCCGCCCCATGATCCGCAGTACCGGCGCAACCGCGAGCGGGTGGTCCGCGACGCCGAGCGGGAGAACATCCTGCTCGAATGGGACCTCGGCGTCCCCGAGGAGGAGACGGCCCCCGCACCGGCCGAATCGGCCCCGGGCCCCGAGCCCGGGACGGCAGGCCCGGCCGGGAGTTGATCCGTCGGCTCTCGGGCCGGGTCAGGCGTCGAGTTCGGGGAGGGCGATCCGCTCGAGCCAGAGGCCGGGCGCGTCGACCTCCGACGGAGTCGGGAGGTTGCTGGAGGAGGCCCACAGCTTCGAGAGACCTTCGTCGCCGGCCCGCTCCAGGATACCGGCGATGAAGGCCCGGCCCCGGTCGACCTGCGGTTGGTCGAGGTCGAGCCCGAACAGCGCCCCGGCGGCCTCCTCGCCCTTGCCCCGCTCGATCCGCCGGCGGTACCAGGCCTCGGCCAGCTGGGTGTGCGATCCGACGAGCTTGGTCCCCACCACGTCGGCCACGTGATCGGCATAGCCGTCGATGACCACCGCCAGCGCCGTCAACTGATCGGACGACCGCCGTGACTCGGGGGTCAGCAGCTCTCCGAGCAGGGCCTCGGGATCGTTGAACATACCCTGCAGCGACCCCAGATCAGCGCCCTCACCGCCCATACCGCCCGGGTCGCCCAGTGCCGCCAGGCGCCCGGTCAGGTTCTGCTGGGCCGTCGCCGTGGACCCGGCCAACTCGAACAGGAGCTCCTCCATCCTCGTCCGGACGTGGGGCCGGGTGAGCACCGAGTTGGAGGCCAGCTCGCGGGCGCACACCCAGAGCAGCGCCTCCTCCTCGGGGAGGCTCCAGTCATCGGCGAACGAGGCGATGTTGGCCGTCACCAAGAGGAGCTCGTCCGAGGGCGCCCAGGGAAGGGCCAGGGGATATTGACCGAGGGCACGCTGGGAGAGGTGCCCGACCACGGAGCCGACCTGGAGCCCGAAGAACATGGGCCCGATGGCCGTGGCCCAGCGGCCGAGGAGCTCACCGAGGCCCCCCGCCGGATCGTCGGCGGCCAGGGGGTCGAGCTCCTCGCCGCCGCCAGGCGCCGGTGTCGCCGGCGACGGTCCTGCCACGGGCGCCATCGAGGTCAGCACGGCCCGCCACGACTCGAGCGCCCGCACCGTCCAGTCTCCCCGACCCACGGCCACGCAACTCAACCGGCGGCCGTCGGGGGCCACGGCCAGGCCGGTGACCTCGCTCACATTGAGCTCCGCCACCCGGGCCAACTGCTCCAGGCGGATCCGTTGGACCGGCTCGACGTTCGGTTCGGCCTCGCCGCCGGTGGCCACGTTGAGGGCGAAGGACCGGGTCATCTCCCACTGGTCCGGGGCATTGGTCCCGAGCATGTTCATGAGATCGCCGAGCAGGGACTGGAATGGGTTCCCCGCGTCCCCGGGCTCAGGCGGTGCCATGCCTTCATGCTACGGCGACGACCGGCTCCCCTGTGCACCGGGGCCGGGGCCGGCGAGCACCACGACCGTGGTCATCGGCACGCCCGCCCGGGTGAAGTCCACCTGCAGCGTCGTACCTGGACGGTCCGGGTACAGCCGGGTCTGGAGCTCGGCACTCGACCGGACCCGGCTGCCGCCGATGGCGGTGATCACGTCGCCAGCGGCCAGTTGGCCGACGGAGGCAGGGCTGTCCGCGTCGATCGAGTCGAGCAGGGCACCCCCACCGGTGGTGGCCGACGGTGCCACGGCACCTGTGGTGACCGACGTCGCCGGGGTGTTGGCGGCGGTGGTGGCCGTCGGGTGGGCGTCGCTGGTGTGGACCCCGAGCCACCCGTGGACCACCACACCGGAGGCAACGAGCTGCTGGGCGACGCCGAGGACGAGCTCGGCGGGGAGGAAGACCGAGACCGTCGAGGCGCCGTCGACCACCGTCTGGTCGAGGAGGCCCGAGACATGGCCGGCCCGGTCGAGGAGCGGGCACCCGAGGTCGTCACGGGACAGGGGGGTGTCGACGGCCGTGGCGGCGAAGGTGGTGGTCACCGAGTCGGCATTCAGCGCCCGCCCCGCCGAGACCACGGTGCCGGCGTAGACCAGCGGGGACGGGACGGCGCCGGTGCCCCTGCCGGGCTCCAGTGCCATGGCGATGGCTCCGGCGCCGGTGGAGGGATCGTTCCCGTCGAAGGTGGCGGCGGGCAGGTCATCGCCGATCCGCAGCACGGCGATCCCCGACGGTTGGTCGACGCCGACCATCTCGGCCGCCTGGCGGGAGCCCCCCGGCTCGATGACGGTGATCGCCTTGGCGGCGGAGACCGCTCCCCATGTCGTGACGATGATCCCGCCCGATTCGACCACCACACCGGTCGTGAGCGAGTTGCCCGACGACCGCTCGGCGCTGATGACAACGGTCGACGGCCGGATCGAGGACACCATCGACGCGATGGACGCCTTCCCGGCCGCTTGCCCCGTTCCCGGCTCGGTGGTCGGCGCCGCGGCCAAGAACGGGCCACCGGGCGTCGAGTCCGAGCCGTCCTGGTCACCGGTGCCCGCGGTGGCCATGACCACCCCGGCCGTGACCAGCGCTGCCACGATGCCGAGGGTGGTGCAGCCCACCACCCATGACCCGGAACGGGTCCGGCTCGCCGGCCTGCCGGATCCGGCGGGGACGGCCGTCGACCTGCTGGCGGCGGTGCCGGTCTCCGAGGGGTGGCGCCACAGGCGATCGTCGGGTGGGATCCACCCGCGCATCGGGTCCCGGTCGGCATCGTCCCCCCACTCGTCTCCGAGATCTCCTCCGGACCCGCTCCGGTCCACTCCGTCCACGCTGAGAGGATAGTGACGGCAAGGTCGTTTGGGACGTCGCCTCCGTCCGCGGACCCTACGATGAGGGCGTGGCTCGGGACCTCGCCATCGATCTCGGGACAGCCAATACCCTCGTTTACGCCAAGGGGCGGGGCATCGTGCTGAACCAGCCGACCGTCATCGCCCTCAACACCAGGACCCACGACGTCCTGGCTGTGGGGAACGAGGCGTGGAAGATGATCGGGAGGACGCCCGGCTACATCGTGGCGGTCCGTCCCCTGCGCGAGGGGGCGATCACCGATTTCGACATCACCGAGCGGATGATCCGCCTCCTCCTGCGCCGGGCGGGCATCACCAAGCTGAATCGTCCGCGGGTGCTGATCTGTGTACCGTCAGCCATCACCTCGGTGGAGCGCCGGGCGGTCAAAGAGGCGGCGCGGCGGGCCGGCGCATCCACTGCCCATCTCATCGAACAGCCGATGGCTGCGGCTATCGGGGCCGGGCTCGACATCCACGAGCCCATCGGCAACATGGTGGTCGACGTCGGGGGGGGAACCACCGAGACGGCGGTGATCTCGCTCGGCGGAGTGGTCGCCTCCCAGGCGATCCGCTGTGGCGGGTTCGACATGGACGCGGCCATTCAGCAGTACGTGCGCCAGGAGCACGGGATCGCCATCGGGGAGCGAACCGGCGAAGAGATCAAGTTGGCGATCGGCTCGGCCCTTCCCTACGCCGACGAGGTGAAGGCGGAGGTGAGGGGCCGGGAGGTGGTCACCGGCTTGCCCAAGACCGTGGTCCTCTCACCCGAGGAGATCCGGTACGCGCTGCGCGAGCAGGTCGACCTGATCGTCACCACCGTGGTCGGATGTCTGGGCGAGTCCCCTCCGGAGTTGGCCCAGGACATCATCTACGAAGGCATCCACCTGGTGGGTGGAGGGGCCATGCTGAGGGGACTGGCCAATCGGCTCGCCGACGAGACCGAGGTACCGGTCCACCTCGTGGCCACCCCGCTCGAGTGCGTGGTCCAAGGCGCCGGATTGTGCCTCGACTCGTTCGACAGCCTTCGGCCCATCTTCGCCGCCGCCGATTCCTGACGTACTCGGTCCAAGGCGCCGGCGTCGGTGGCGGCGGGTCACTCCACCGCCAACAGGTCCTCTGCCACCTGGCGGACCTGCCAGTCACGATCCTCCAGACATCGACGGAGTGCCGCTTCGACCGATGGACCGGTGAATGCGGCCAAGGCCACTGCCGCCCGGCGACGGACCGCCGGCTTGTCGTCGAGGGCGGAGAGCACCGCCGGCAACCCTGACGGGTCCCCGATGGCGCCCAACGCGGCCACCGCCGCCTCCCGGCACAGCGGATCGGTGTGGCCGGCGCCGGCCGATGCCAGCGCCGACAGGGCCGGAACCGACGAGTGCCGACCCTGCTCACCCAAGGACCAGGCGGCCATCTCCACCACGGAGGAATCGTCGTCCTCCAGGGCGGCGGCGATCTCCACCTCGGGCCACGCCCCCGCCAGTTCGCACCCTCGGCGCCGAACGGCGGGGGACGGGTCGACCAGCGCGGCGCGCAGGTCATCGTCGGTGAGGGCGCCGAGCCGGCTCAGCGCGCCCAGTGCGGTCGTCCGGACCGACGGCGACGTGTCCGAGAGGTCGGCGCGCCCCCTTTCCGCCTCGCCGCGGTGCCCGGCGAGCGCGGTGAGACGCCGGCGCCGGGTGACGTTGGCGTCGATGGGTTCCATGGCAGGCTTTCTGGCGGCATTGCCGGCACCCCCGCCCGATGCCGGTGGATCCGATGCACGAGGAGCGACCACCCCACCACTATGACCGAGCACGAGAACCACACGCCCGTCGGCATCCCTGCCCCCGAAGCCGGAGACGGGCCCGTCGGGGATCCCCCGGTCCCTGCGGTGACTGGGGCGCCATCCGATCCGCGCCGGACGGCCACCGCCGGCGGGGAGTCGCCGTCGCCGAGGCCGCGCCGGCGGCGTTGGCCCTGGGCGGTGTTCCTCGTGCTGGTGGTGGCCACGGCGGTGGCATCGCGCTGGAACCTCGACAGCTACGCCGTCCAACCCGGGACGGCGCAATCGGTGCAGCCGTTCATCACCGTCCCGGCCGACAAGAGCCATCGGGTGAGCCACCCGGTGCTGCTCACCGACGTACAGATCGGGAGAGTGACCGCCCTGACCTACCCCTTCTACTGGCTCCAGGGTGACACCAGTTTCGTGCCCTTGGGAGACGTGACCGGCGGGACCCCCCCCTCGCAACTCGATGCCCAGGGCCGGCTGGAGATGTCGCAGGCCGAGGCTTCGGCCAAGACCGCGGCGTTGCGGCACCTCGGGTACCAGGTGACCGCCACGCCGTCCGGCGCGGTCATCTTCGGCACCTTCCCGGGCACGCCCGCGTACCGGACGCTCAGCGTGGGCGATGTGGTCACCGCGGTCGACGGGGTTTCCACCCCGACGGCCCGGGCCCTGACCACCTCACTGGCAAGTCACCACTCCGGTCAGACCGTCTCGCTCACCGTCCGCAAGGGCGGCACCGCCGCGCCGGCGCCGGTGCCGGTCACCTTGAAGTCGACGGTCGTCGACCTCGGAGGCGGTCGCACCGCCACGCTCGACCTCGGGATCCTGCCGGAGGACCAGGTCGATTTCGGTTACCCCATCAACGTGACCATCAACGTGACCAACATCGGCGGGCCGTCTGCCGGCCTGGCCATGACCCTCGGGGTCATCGACGCCCTCACCGCCGGATCGGTGACCGGCGGTCGCACGGTAGCGGCGACCGGGACCATCGACAGCCAGGGCGATGTCGGCGACGTGGGTGGGGTCCCCCAGAAGACCGTGGCGGTCGAGAACGCCGGCGCCTCCCTCTTCCTCGTCCCGCCACAGGAGTACCAAAATGCGATGTCCAAGGATCGCCCCGGCCTGAAGATCTACGCGGTGTCCACCCTCGACCAGGCATTGTCGGTGCTCGCCGCACACGGAGGAACGGTGCCGGCGCCCGCGGCGGGTGCATCCCTGCACGCCACGGCAGCGGGATGACCGGATTCCCCGACCGGCGGTCGTAGGCTCTCGGCCATGGCAGAGGAACGACTGATGTCCATCTCCTCCTCGTCGCACCTGGCCCCTGACGACGTCGCCCGCCACTCGTTCACCTCGGTGCGGCGGGGATTCGATCCCAACGAGGTCCGTGCCTACCTCGAGTCGATCGCCGCCGGATTGAGGGGAATCGCCGAGCACGAGCACCAGCTCCTCTTGGAGCTCGCCGACGCCGAACACCGGGCGGCCCACCCGGTCCTCGACGAGCCCACACTCACCGCCGCCCTCGGCACCGAGACGGCGCGGGTGCTCCACAGCGCCCACGAGGTGGCGGCGGAGATGGTGGCCAAGTCGGAGGCGGAGGCCCATCGCCTGATGACCGAGGCCCGCGAGGAGGTCCAGCAGAGCCGGTCGGAGGGCGAGGCCCGGCTGGCCGAGCAGACGGCCGAGTCGGAGGCGGCCATCGAACAGCTGCGCCAGCGGACCGATCAGCAGGCTGCCGCCCGGCTCGAGGCGGCCCGGCAGGATGCCGAGGAGCTGATGACCCAGGCCCGCGAGCAGTGCCAGTCGATGGTGGACGAGGCTCAGGGACTGCGGGCCCGGGTACTGGCCGACCTGTCCAAGCGCCGGAAGGTCCTCCACGCTCAGATCGAACAGCTTCGGGCCGGCCGCGAGCGATTGGCCGGGACCGTGCAGGATGTCCGCAAATCGATCGATGCCATCGCCGACGACCTCTTCGCGGCGGAGGACAACGCCCGGATGGCGGCCGAGGCCGCGGGCCGCGAAGCCCTGGAACGCCCGGATGAAGGCACGCCCGAGGAGCTTGCCGCGCTCCTGCTGGCCGAGGAGTCAGAGGCCCGATCGGGCGCCCAGGGACCGGCGGGGGCCCCGGGCGAGATAGCGGCGCCGGTCGATTTCGACGACTTCGTCGACGGTCCGGTCGAGGAAGGAGCCAAGGCGCGACATCCGGAGGTCGAGGCTCCCGAGCCGACGCCGGGAGTCGAGTCGTCGGTCGACGTCCTGTTCGCAAGGATCCGCGCCGCCCGGGACGATTCCGACTCGGGGGACGGGGCTCCCCAGCCCGGGCCACCGGCCGGTGACGGGGCGGTCCGAGGTGCGAGCGAAGTCGGGGGCGGAGCCGACACGGCCGCAGGGCCGGAGCGTACGGATGATGCCGGCGGGCATCCGGACGGCGAGCAGGGCCCGGACCCCGGGGAGGAGTCGGTCGGGGGGGAGGGGCCCGGGACGGGGGAGGGGCCTCCCGAACCCAGCAGCCCGTTCGCCCTCCGCCGGGACGAGATGATCGCCCCGATCGTGAAGGCCCTGGCCCGCCGGCTGAAGCGAACCCTGCAGGACAGCCAGAACGATCTGCTCGACAACCTCCGGTCCAACGGATCGCGTTGGTCCGCCGACCTCCTCCCGGAGACCACGGAGCATCTCGACGCCTACTCCACGGCGGCCCTGCCGGCCTTGGAGCAGGCGTCCGAGGCCGGGTTCTCGTTCGCCGGGACCGGGGCGTCCGGCGGGCTCCCGACCGAGGTGCTGGTGGGGATCGCCCACGGCCTGGCCGAGGAGGTGGTGGTCCCCCTCCGCCGCCGGCTCTCCGATGACCAGGGGGTGGCCGAAGCCGAGGAGTCGGTGGCCGCCGAGCATGTGGGCTCGGCCTTCAGGGAGTGGAAGGGTGAGCGGATCGAGCGGCTGTCGGGCGACTTCGTGGTGGCGGCCTTCTCTGCGGGGACCATCGCCGCCGCCGAAAGGAAGAAATCCGCCGAGTTGGAGTGGATCGCAGTTCCCGGCTCCGGGGACGAGCCATGTCCGGACTGCGAGGACAACGGACTGAACGGCTCCCAGGAGCCCGGCAGGGAGTTCCCCACCGGGCACCCTCGACCCCCTGCACATCCGGGGTGTCGATGCTTACTCGCACTCTCTGCCACCTAGGCTGCAGCCCGTGCGCCCCCCCAGCGACCTGCCCCAGACCTCGCCTCCCGGTTCGCGCCGTCGACGCCGGGGCATCATCATCGGCCTGATCATCCTGGTCATCGTCATCGCCTCGCTCCGGACCTTCGCCGTCTTCTACACCGACGCGCTCTGGTTCTCCTCGGTGTCGTTGCACTCGGTGTGGGTCAAGCTGTTGGGGATCAAGGCAGGGCTGATGCTGACCTTCTCGGCCATCTTCGCCGCCATGCTGCTGGCCAGCCTGCTGGTGGCCGAGCGCCTCGCCCCCAAGGGCCCGTCGCTCGACGCCGAGGACGAGTTCGTCAAGCGGTACCAGGAGGTCGTCGGCCCCTATGCCCGATGGCTCCGGGTCGGCGTGGTCATCGTCCTGTCCCTGATCGTCGGCTCCCAGGCCATCGGGCAGTGGCAGAACTGGATCCTCTTCTCCAACAGCAGCCAGTTCGGGGCCACCGACCCCCAGTTCCACCGCAACGTCGGCTACTACGTGTTCACCCTGCCCTTCCAACAGTTCCTCGTCCACTGGGCGCTGGTGGCACTGTTCGTCGTGCTGCTGGTCACCGCGCTCAGCCACTACCTCAACGGCGGGATCCGGATGCAGGGATCACGTCCGAGGGTGCTCCCGGCGGTGAAGGCCCACATCTCGGTCATCCTCGGCCTGCTGGCCCTGGTCAAGGCCGTCGGCTACTACCTCGCCCGTTTCAATCTGGACCTGTCGAGCAACGGGTTCACGCAGGGCGCCGGCTACACCGACGTCAACGCCAGACTCCCCGCTCTCGAACTCCTCATCCTGGTGTCGTTGGCCGCGGCAGCCCTGTTGATCTACAACCTCCGGCGCCAAGGTTGGGCACTCCCCGTCCTGGGTGTCGGGCTCTGGTTTCTGGTGGCGCTCACCGCCGGCACCATCTACCCCGCCGCCGTCCAGGCGCTGAAGGTGACCCCGTCGCAGAACACGTTGGAGCGTCCCTACATCCAACGCAACATCGATGCCACCCGCACGGCCATGGGCATCGACAACGTCCAGAGCGTCCCCTTTCCCGCATCGACGACGCTCACCGCCTCCCAACTGTCGGCCACCTCCGCCGACACCTTGGCCAATGTGCGGCTGTGGGATCCCCAGCAGACCCAGCCCACCTATGACAAGAAGCAGGACATCCGCTCGTACTACCAGTTCAACGGCCTGGCCGTGGACCGCTACAAGGTCAACGGGACGGAGACCCCGACCATCGTCGGGGTGCGGGAGATCAACGACGCCGACCTCCCGTCCACCTCATGGGTCAACACCATCCTCCAGTACACCCACGGGTACGGGATGATCATCTCTCCGGCCAACTCGGTGAACGGCAACGGTGAGCCGGTGTTCGCGGTGGGGGATGTGCCGCCGAGCTCCAACAGCGGACTGCCCACCGTGACCCAGGCCTCCGTCTACTTCGGCCTCAACAACGCCGGCTACGTCGTCGCCAATACCAAACAACCCGAGCTCGACTTCCAGTTGACCAACCAGAACAACGTGGAGACCCACTACGGGGGCAACGGCGGGGTGCAGCTCTCGTCGTTCTTCAACCAGGCCATGTTCGCCCTCCGTTTCAGCGACCTGAACCTGCTCATCTCGAACCAGATCACCGACAAGTCCCGCATCATGTTCGATCGAGGGGTCCAGGCACGGGTGTCCAAGGCCGCCCCCTTCCTCAACCTCGACGCGGATCCCTACCCGGTGCTGATCGGGGGACACATCGACTGGGTGCAGGACGCCTACACCACGACCGACAACTACCCCTACGCCCAGAATGCCGACACCAGCGCCGTGGCGCAGGGGAGCGGGCTCTCGGGCACCTTCAACTATGTTCGCAACTCGGTGAAGGTCCTGATCGACGCCTACACCGGCCATATGACCTTCTACGTGATGGACCCGAGCGACCCGATCATCCAGACCTACCGGAAGGCGTTCCCGGGAATGTTCACGCCGGCATCGGAGATGAGCGCCGAGCTGAGAGCGCATCTCCGCTATCCCGAGGACATCTTCGCCGTGCAGGCCACCGCCTACGGGAAGTACCACATCACCAAGGCGGCCAATTTCTACAGCGCGGCGGACGCCTGGACGTTGTCGCCGTCGCCGGGTTCGGGCTCCCCGGTCCAGGCCCTGGCCACCACCCTGACCACCAACGCCCAGGGCCAGCAGGTCTCCACCGGCCAGTTGGCACGGATGGCACCGATCTACCAGGAGCTGCGGGTACCGGGCCAGGCGCAACAGTCCTTCACGCTGCTCGACGCCTACGTTCCGGTGTCGACCCAGAGCCAGATCCAGACCTTGTCAGGATTCATCATCGCCGGCTCCGACCCCGGTCACTACGGGCAGCTCGAGACGTTCGTCACGCCACGGGACAACCCTGTCAACGGGCCCTCCATCGTCGCCGCCAAGATCGACGCCACGCCGGCGGTGTCGCAGGCCATCACTCTGGTGAACCAGAACGGGTCCTCTGCACTGCTGGGGAATGTGCTGATGATCCCGGTGGCCAATTCGCTGCTCTACATCCAGCCCCTCTATGTCGAGTCCTCCCGCAACCCGATTCCCGTGCTCCAAAAGGTGATCGCGGTATACGGGACCCAACCGGGGGTGGCGATCGGCGACACGCTGGCCTCGGCCCTGACCCAGCTGTTCCAGGCACCGGTCTCGACCACCCCCGGGGGCCCGACCGGGACGCTGTCGCCACAGGTCCGGTCCCTGTTGGAGGCCGCCCAGGCCGCCTACCAGCAGTCCCAGACCGACCTGAAGGCGGGCCAGCTCGGCGCTTACCAGACCGATATCACCAACCTCGAACAGGATCTGGTCGCCGTGCAGCAGCTGACCGGCGGGACGGTCCCCACCACGTCGTCCACGACGACGACGACCACCACGACGACTCCATCCGGCCCCTGACCCGGCCACGGATCCGGTCCGTCGCCGGTGGGGGTGCGGCCCGCCCGAAGGCGGTCCTGTGGGGCGCGGGACGATCGCGGCTGACGAGGTGGTAAGTTCTTCCCCTGCGACGCGGGGTGGAGCAGTCTGGTAGCTCGTCGGGCTCATAACCCGAAGGTCGCAGGTTCAAATCCTGCCCCCGCCACCAACAGGCGTTACCGGAAGGTGCGCCTACGGAATGACGGAAGTCCCGGGTTCCCTTGCGGAGGCCGGGACGCTCCGCGTTCTGGGGGCCGACCTGGGCCCAGGATGGCCGCGGCGGGGCGGGGCGCGGCGGATGCTCGGGCACGTTTACCCAATCAGCCCGAGCTCAATCACCGCCCCGCCACAACCCGTCCCTGAGCAGGACTTTCGTACGGCCGTGTGAAACTCGGGCTTCGAGCGTTGAAGCGGATTGTCGGGAGGCAGGGTTCACGCAGGTCAGACCCTTCGGTGAACACCTCACCAAACGAGGCAACATGCAGGTGAGAGGCCCTCCGGCCCGGAGGTGCCCCGGACATCCCTGCCGGGCGAAGAGGCACCGGCCCCCGGAACACAGGTCGGGCACCCGGTACGAGTTCCTCGGCTGCTCCTTCTACGAAGCGTTCAGGGGTGTGCCGAACCAGTGGGAGAGCGCTTCTCGTAGCGTGGGCGCGGCGGAGCCGGTGGGCTCGTCAATGGTTGCGGCCCAGGCGATGTGGGCGTCCGGGCGGATGAGGAGGGCGTCAGCTGGTCGACGAGAGGTTTCGGCGGTGTGGATGTCGATGCGATGCACCCAGTGCTGGGCGGTCTCGCGGAGGTCCTGGCGGTCGGCGAGGTCGAGGAGGACGGGCCGTGCGGCGTGCATCAGCTCCGCGACGCTGGTCGTGCCCTGGTCGGTGCGCAGGGCGAGGTCAGGGGCGAAGCTGCCGGTCAAGGCGTGGTGGTCGGGACCGGGCGGCGGATAGCGGATGTCGGTGCCGGCGATCAGTGCGCCGATGCGGCGCAGGGGCTGCTCATCGACGAGCAGCTCCCGGAAGAGCTCCCGGAGTGCTTCAGCGGCTGGGTCGTATCCGCGTCGTAGTGCCACCTGGGCCCGGGCGTGGAGCAGTGTGCGCTCGCCGGCGAGGTGGCGCTCGTCGTGGTACGTGTCCAGTAGCCCGGTCGGCGCCCAGCCGTGGATGGCGGCGGCCAGCTTCCAGCCAAGGTTGACGCTGTCGATCATGCCGGCGTTGAGGGCCACGCCTGGGGCGGGGAACAGGTGGGCGGCGTCGCCTGCCATCAGGACCCGCCCGTGGCGGTACCGCTCGACCTGTCGGGCGTGAAAGGTGAAGCGCGTCATCCGGGTCGGCTCGCCCAGGGGCAGATCCACGCCGAGCACGCGGCGGATGCTGTCCCGGAGCTCGGTCAAGGTCATCGGCTCGTCGTCGTCGTAGTCGGCGGACTCGTTCTCGCTGGTGAAGAGCCCCATGAGCGCGGGGTCGGTCGACCCGACGGCGAACAAACCGCGTTCGGTCGGTGTGAAGCCGAAGCCGATCCTGCCCACCCCCGCCACCTCGAGGTCGCCATTGTCGAGCACGGTCACCGACTCGGGCACGGTGACCGTGGCGAGCCGCTGGATCTCCGGGTACGTGGTGCCGGGGAACGGGACGTCGGCCATGACGCGCACCGGGCTGCCTGCGCCGTCGCAGCCAACGAGGTATCGGGCGGTCACCCGATACTGCCCGTCCGACCCGCGCACGTCCGCGGTCACCGTGGCGTCATCCTGGCTCAGCCCGACCACCTCCTCTCCCCGGCGGATCTCGGCGCCGAGCTCGCAGGCGAGGTCGTCGAGCAGGCGTTCGAGGCGCGGCTGTGGGAGCAGCAGCAGCTGCATCGGGGGATCGGCCAGGAGTGTGAAGTCCACATGCAGACCGCCGAACGGCAATCGGAGAGCCGGGCTGGGGCCGGTGCGGGCCGCTTCGAATCGTTCCAGCAGGCCTCGGTAGCGCAGCAGCTCCAGGATCTGCCCGCTGAGACCGCCGGCCTTCGGGGTGTCTCGAATCTGAGGTTGCCGCTCGAATACCAGCGGTCGCACTCCGGCCAGCCGCAGTTCACCAGCGAGCATCAGGCCGGTCGGGCCGGCGCCCACGATGATCACGTCGGCGTCCGTCACTGGCCCCTCCCCTCGCGGACTCTCGGCACCACCGACTGCCGAAGCTTCGGTCAGTTCCATGCTGTCACCCCTGGATGGTCGAGCCCGCGGCTTGTGCCGTGGGCTGTCGATGCCTCGCGTGGTCTCCGGCTGGAAGCACGAGCTCGATTGAGTGAAGCGGCGATCCTGGCTTGAAGCAATCCGCCGTCGCGTCGTACGATGGGGGCGGCGGGGGAGGTACGGAGCGGCGAATCAGCCCCGGGTCAGGTCGACCGGGCGCCCGGCGTCGGTCTGGGACCGTCTGCGGATCCTATGCTGCAACGTCCGTTTCGAGCGAGGCCACGATCTCGATCTCGCTGTCGGTCGGAGGCCGTCCGCTCAGCGATCGTGGCAGCCGAGGACCGAGGCCCCAGGTCGGCCCCTCTCGTTCTCGTCCGGCAGCAGCTGGCGTCGCAGATGCTCCAGCTTGTGGGGATTGGTGACCGAGCGTACCCCGACGACCTTGCCGGCCAGGATGTCGAGGGCCAGGGTGGCCACCACGCGGTCGCCGTCCATGAACACCATGGCCGGTTGGCCATTGAGCATGACCTCGCGCGGGCTGCCGTGGAGCCTTCGGGCCACGTTGACCAGGAAGCGGGAGCTGCGAGAGGGCCCGACCACCGGTCGCATGGCCGCTCGGACTACGCCACCCCCATCGGTCCAGACGACGACATCGTCTGCCAACATCTCCATCAGGCCCTGGAGGTCGCCCGTGGCACAAGCCGCCACGAACTGGCGGGTCAGCTCTCGCCCGTGGCGCGCGTCGGCATCGAATCGCTTCCTTCGGTCCTCGATCCGATGCCGTGCCCGGGCCGCCAGCTGGCGACAACCCACCGTGGTGCGGCCCATTGCCTGGGCGACCTCGTCGAATTGGTACCCGAACACTTCGTGCAGGAGATACGCCGCCCGCTCGGGCGGGGTGAGCTCCTCGAGCAGGACCAGAAAGGCGAGTGACAACGTGTCGGCCTGCTCCAATGCCGACGTGTCGTCCGTCGTCACCGGTTCCGGCAACCATGGGCCGGTGTAGGTGACTCGCTGGGCTCGCGCTGAGCCGAGCTGGTCGATGCACAGACGGGTGACGATCGTGACCAGGTAGGCCCGGACCGATCGCACCTCCTGCTCGTCCCGCTGCAGCCAACGCAAGAAGGTCTCCTGGACCATGTCCTCGGCGTCGGCGGCGCTTCCCAACATCCGGTAGGCGATGCCAAAGAGGAGTGATCGCCACTCCTCGAAGACGGACGCATCGTCAGGCGACGGGCCCGGCACCATCCCCCTTCCGGCTCATCGGGATCTCGCATCGCTCGGCGAATCCCTGGCTGTGCAGGCCCAGCCCGGCGTTGAAGCGGGAGCGGAGGTTCTCCAGCGCCACCCACCCAGCGAGCTCGACGAGCTCGGGGTCGCTGAGGTGGTGGTGCAACCGCTCGGCCAGGTCATCGGAGACCCGGGCCGGGGTCAGTGTGGCCTGCTCGGCGTACTCGAGCACCACCCGCTCCCGCTCGTCATAGAGCTCACTCTCACGCCATTCCGACACGGCTCGCACTTTGTGGGGATCGATGCCCGCGTTCATCCCTTCGTAGTACCCGTAGTCGGTGCACCATGAGCACCCGATGAGCATCCCGACCTGTTGGATGGCCAGCCAGCGCAACGTGGGGTCGAGCTTGTTCCAGCCCTTGTCGACTGCGGTCTCCAGCGCGCCCATTGCCACCAGCACGCCAGCGTGGTGTGAGGCGGCCTGCGTCGGTTCGACCATCTGGCCGAATCTCCGCAGGGTGTAGCTGCGGGCCAGCTTGGGGACGATCCCCTTCGGTTCGGTGTCTAGGGGTACATGAGCCATGGGCCACCACCTTTGTCAACCCTAAGACGATATTGACCGGTCGAACGTGACAGCCGCGTTAGGCAAGTGACACCCGGGATCGGATCGAGCGGGCCCAGGACGGAGATCGCCGTCTTCGGTAGGGTGCCTCAATGGTGAAGGCCCCCACCTGCTGGCGCAGATCCGCCGGGCTGAGGGTCGCCGCCGCCATGGGGGTGGCTCTGAGCGCGACGGTCCTCACCGTGAGCTCGGCCGGGGGGGCGAGGGTGGCGGCGCCCACGGGAGAACCGACGGGGTCACCCATCGACCTGCCGCCCGGACCCCGTTCGGGTGGGCCCGCCGCGTTGGTGGACCCCGAGGCCGGGACGGGGATAGGGGCAGCGGCACCGGGCAACGTCAGCGAGTACCCGGGGGCCTCTGTCCCACTGGGAATGGTCCAGTTCAGCCCGGACACCTCGCCGGATCGCCAAGTGACGACCGGTTCCGGGTACGACTATGCCGATTCTGAGGTCTCCGGCTTCAGCCTCACCCACCTTTCGGGCCCCGGGTGCGCCATCTACGGGGACGTCCCCATCCTTCCGGTTACCGGTGCAGTCCCGGCCAACCCTGACGTCGCCGTCCAACCGTTCTCCCACGCCAGCGAGCACTCCTCGGCCGGAACCTACGGCGTGGACCTCGGGTCGGGGGGCCCAGGGGGCATCGGTGTGCAACTCACCGCCACCACCCGGAGCGCCCTCGGGGCGTTCGAGTTCCCGGCCATCCCGCATCTCGCCCACGGGGCGGGGGCCACCCCCGGCGACGACCTCCTGTTCAAGGTCAGTGACTCGGCGAACGGTTCGAGCAGCTCTCATGTGCAGGTGGTCGGGACCGACCACCTGGTGGGCTCGGTCACCAGCGGGAGCTTCTGTGGCGTTCCGGGCAACTACACCCTGTACTTCGCCGCACAGTTCTCCCAGCCGTTCACCTCCAGCGGCACCTGGCAGAACAGCGCGGTCGGCGCCGACGAGTCCTGTGCCGGCACCGCCGGAATTTCGTGTGGGGCTTGGGTGGGCTTCCGCCAGCCGGGCCATTTCGGGGACCAGAAGATCCTGGTCAAGGTGGGCATCTCCTTCGTGTCGGCGGCAGGAGCCGCCGCCAACCTGACGGCCGAGGACCCCGGTTGGAACTTCTCGCGGGTCTCCCGGTCGGCCACCGGGGAGTGGAACGGCGTCCTGGACCGAGTGGCCGTCAGCGGGGGTTCCGAGACGGCGCAGCGAACCTTCTACACCGCGCTCTACCACTCTCTGCTGTTCCCCTCCGTGTTCAGTGACGACGACGGCCGGTATATGGGTTTCGACCACCGGGTGCACACGCTGACCCGCGGTCATGTGCAGTACTCCAACTTGTCGGAGGCCGACATCTACCGGTCCGAGATTCCCCTCCTGGCTGTCCTGCTGCCGGGGCCGACCTCCCAGATGGTCCAGTCACTGTTGAACGACGCCAACCAGACGAGTGGGGGCTTCCTGCCCAAGTGGGTCGTCGCAAACAACGACGCCAGCCAGTGGGACGGCGACTCGGCCGACCCGATCATTGCCGACGCCTACGCCTACGGGGCGAGGGGGTTCGACCTGAAACAGGCGCTCAACGCCATGGTCCACGGCGCCACGGTGCAGGAGGCCGGCTTTGCCGAGCGGCAGAACCTGGCTCAATACTTGGCCCAAGGGTGGCTGCCCGCCCTCACCTACGACATCACCTCGTATCCCTACACCGACGGCGGTTCGGAGACTCTCGAGTACTCGATCGACGACTTCTCCATCTCCCGCCTGGCCTTGGCGGCTGGTGACCGGGGCGAGGCGGCCGCTTTCGCCAAACGGGGCCAGAACTGGCAGAAGTTGTTCAACCCGGCAACCGGGTACCTGGCTGCTCGCCAGCCCGACGGTAGCTTCCCGCCCGGTCCGGCGTTCCAGCCAGCCAGCCCGGCCGACCAGGCCCAAGGGGTGGCCCAGCAGGGCTTCGAGGAGGGCAATGCCGTCCAGTACACCTGGGCCGTTCCCCAGGACCTGGCCGGGCTCGTCGGACTGATGGGTGGGGGCCGGGCCGCCTCGGCCAAGCTCGACACCTTCTTCACCCGTCTCAACGCCACGAGGTTCGAGCCCTTCGACTGGGCCGGCAACGAGCCCGGGGAGTGGATTCCCTTCGAGTACGACTACGCCGGCGCGCCCTTCGAGACCCAGTCGGTCGTGCGGCGGATCATGACTCAGCTCTACGCACTGGCCCCGGTGGCCGAGCCCGGGGAGGACGACCTGGGCGCCCTCTCCTCGTGGTACGTCTGGGCGGCCTTGGGCCTCTACCCCGAGACGCCGGGGGTGGCCGACTTGGCCATGACCAGCCCCCTCTTCCCTCAGGTCAAGATCCACGACGGGAACGGGCGCACCCTGACGGTCACCGGCTCACATGCCCCCGACCAGTACATCCGGGGTGCTCGTCTCGCCATGGGTTCTGCCGGATCCTCGCCATGGGACAGGCCATGGCTCCCCTCGGCGGCCCTCAGCGAGGGGGCGAGCCTGACTGTCGTCCTGGGGGGTGCACCCGACCGGGGCTGGGGGGCGGCGCCATCGGACGCCCCTCCCTCGTTCTCGGCGGGAGGCGCCCCGGCGGTACCCTTCACCGATCCGGGCGGATCGCTCGGTGTGCCCCCCGGGCGCCCTGCCTTCTTCCGGCTCGGCGTCCAGGAAGCATCACCGTCAGGCGACTCGAGGTCGGTGGAGCTGGTCTCGTGGCGTGCCGTGCCCTCGGCGGGGGTCACCGTGTCACCGGCATCCGGAAACCTGCGGGTGGTCGATGGCCGTTCGACGACGCCGGTCCGGGTCACCTCCACTGGAGCCGTGGCGTCGACGGTCACCTTCGACCTGGCTCAAGGCGGCACACCGCTCCCGGGTCTGACCCTGGACCTCACCTCGTAGCGACGGACCCCTCGCCGGGTCCTGTGGACCTGCGGTGATCGGAGGCGGAGCCACCCGGCCACCCGGTCACGCCGGCGGCAAGAAGGCGCCGCCGATGACCGCGGCCGACACGCGGTCGGTAACGCCGCGCCGCAGGCGTCAAGGGCTTTCGTACTCGTCGTGGCGGCGCCACCAGTGGCCGGTCTCGTTGCGACCGAGTGGCGCTCGGTCGAGCCACTGGTACATGCTCCAGAGGCCGTCCAGCCCGCGCGCGTACGCCGAGTAGGTGTGGTACACGACGCCATCCTCGAGCACGAACGCGCTCACGCCGGGCCCTTCGTGCCTGTACGTCTCCCAGTCCGTGCCAACCATGCTCGAAGCGAATTCGTCGAGCCCGGCACTCTCTTCGCCGGGTGCCGGCCGGAGGTCCATCTGGCGGAAGTTGTACTCGACGGCTCCCGACTCCCATTCCTCCCTGGTATTCGCCGCCTGGAAGTCGTGATTGAAGTCGCTGTCGAAAGAAGAGGCCCAGGGGAAGCTCCAGCCCATCCGCTTCTTGTAGGCCTGAAGTCTCGACAGCGGAGCCCGCGACACCGCACAGAGTGTGACGTCGTGATTGGCGAGGTGGACGGCGGAGCGGTCGAACCCGTCCGCGATCGCCGAGCAGGACGGACACCCGGCCGTGTACTCGGGCCCGAACATGAAGTGGTAGATGAGGAGCTGTGAGCGCCCTCCGAAGAGATCGACGAGGGACCCGGGACCCTCGTCGGTCTCCAAGCGGTACTCCTTGTCGATCCGAACCCAGGGCAGCTCCTGGCGCCACTGGGCCAGCTCGTCGGAACGCCTGGTCAGCTCCTTCTCGGCTTCGAGCAGTTCCATCCGGGCCGCAAGCCACTCTTCTCGTGTCCCGGTCTTGTGATCGGTCATTGTCTCTCCTCTTTCCGTCTCTCCGTCCAATGGTCACAACAGCTGGGCATGCTGACCGGGCGCCTGCCCCTGACCGCTCATATCGGTGGCATGAGTCCGGGCACCGACGACGGCGCGATGACGATCCAGATTCCAAGTCCGATGATCGCCAGCGCCATCGGAACATCGACGGTCGCCTTCGCCGGCAGCAGCTTCTGACCGAAGACGAGGACAGCGATCACGGTCATCCAGATGACGCTCATGATGCCCAGCGCCACCAGCATCAGCATCAGCCCGATACTCGATCCGACGCAGCAGAGCCCGAACTCGAATCCAGAGCGGACAACCTCGCGGCAACGCCGACGGAAGTGGTGCTTGAGTGGCGTCAACTCGTAGACACCCGCCGCCATCACAACCACGCCGGCGGCGAGAGACCAGTGTGGCCGGTAGAGCGCGTAGATGGCGATGCCTACGACTGTCCAGACGGCGAGGTACGA
>Ga0307374_10001225_pt1 | contig 47842 bp, 33 predicted proteins | sample OX3MG_FD_202532 | JGI IMG/M metagenome (GOLD analysis project Ga0307374, IMG submission 202532) | Soil microbial communities from Risofladan, Vaasa, Finland - OX-3 | ecosystem: Environmental > Terrestrial > Soil > Coastal area > Acid sulfate soil | place: Finland: Risofladan, Vaasa | collected...
TGCCGGAACGCCCCGCAGCATACCCTCAACACCAATGTCCTCGTCGATATCCGGCCAGTGGACTCCCTGGCCGTCCCCGATGATCTCCCAGTGCGCCCGCTGCCGGGGAGTAGCGTCCTTCAGCCGCCAGGACCACTCGAGCGGCACACTGACGATTCGGCCGTCGGCAAGGTGGGCGACGATAGCTTCATCCGTTACCTTGACGGAGACGACGCGTGGTTCAGTCAGGGTTGCAGTGCTCATCCCATGCCTTCCTGATGCCGGCCAGGTTCGACTTGATGAGATGTCGAATCCGGTTGCACGTGAACATGCATCGGTTCATTGCAGTCGAAGCTATAAAAGAAAAGCCTGTAGGGGCCAGGCACATCCTTGATCGAGGGCATCGCCCCAAAGTATACAGCACTTGCCATCAACCCGGCCGGAACGTTGAAGGCCGCACTCGCAGATTAGCGCGGCCCCGCAAACCGGCGCGGACGGAATGTTCTTGACTTTCGAGCGGGGAAGGTGTAGCCTAGGTGTGTATTTTTCGGGGCCAGGGCCGGGGTGGCTGAAGGAAATAAAAAGCGAAAGAGGCAATTGTGGTCACAGGGTGCCGGTTCGAAGGTCGAGTTCTTGTTCAAGTGGCTGGATATAAAAGTTTTAGCCTGATAAGGAGGCTTCCGGGAGGGCCAAAAAACAAAAAACAATCCTTTTTTTCAAAAACGAAGCTAGGAAGTTATTGAAACTAAATGACATCTGTTGAAAAAACAGCCAAAACGAACCGGAAACGAAGCTAGCCAAGTTGTTGAAAATAGGTACGAGGCTAAAAAACGAACCGAAGACGAACAGAAGCCTTCCCGATGGTCCATTCCGGACAAAAGCTAGCCTATCAAAAGTGCAAAGTTGTCTTGGCGCTCCGCGCCGTTTTGAACCGGGAGAAGAACCGCAGCCTTCAAGAAGAAGGTTGTGCCACATCCTCAAGGTCGATTGGAAATGCTTGACTGACGGCGAGTTAGCGAAGTTCTTCCTTTGAGACCAGAAACCATTTATTTAGCCCCGGCCACAAGCGAGTGACTTCATACGTTAGCTGGTACCGGACCGAGTGGTGCGGTCCGCACGGGCTTGAAACTTGAATGATCACGAGATACTGGCCTTCCATGGTTGGCCTCCGGAGTTGCCCTAATGGAGGGGTGGAAGGAGCGAGTAAGCATGACGAGCTTGACCCTTCCTTAGGGTTTTGCACTCGGTCTGCCCAAGCTGGCAGCCACGCCACGGTTGTGGGTGCCGTGGGCTGTTTGTCAACGAAAGGTCCCCGGCGGAAACTTCGCCGCCATGGCTACCCCTGCGCTTTGATAAATTCGGAAGCGAGAACTCGTGCCTTGGCCTCGTCGATTACGCTCTTGAGCAAGAGAGAAATCGACTTCAAGTCACGGAGAGCTTGAGCATCGTTCTCGGCAAGCCCGGCCAGGACGTCTACGTTGTGGCGTATCGAAACGCTCGCGCCCAAGTGTTCAAGTTTTTCCAGGGATTGCATGTGTCCCTCTCCTCCTCTTAAATTCGGAGATACGGTACCACGGCATTAGCTTATCGTCTATGGAACTATGGTTCTGCAACCTAAGTGAAACAAAGGAAGGGCAGCCAGGGCCCCGATTTTGGGCCTTTTGCGCCTACGAATCCGCGGCCTGAAAGACGTGGCCCGGCGACCGGCTCGTCGCCTCATGCGACAGACCATGTGCTAACTCAACCGGACATTTGATGTGCTAACGACAAATTCGCTTCCTCTGCTTGCATTCAAAGCGCGCGGGGTGTATATAGGTGGCGCTTTAAAATTGTGACCATCAGTGTCCGCGCGCATCGCGGAAGGCGTGATGCCTGCGCGGCCTGCGAAAATACAGGAGGAAACGCTCTATGCCGCTGGGAAGCTTTACACGCCGAGATTTACTCTGCTCGATCGCCGGAACGCTGATGGCGAAGCAGGCGTCGCTGGCTTTAGGTGACCCTATCCCTAAAGCCATGGGAAACGCCTTTCAACCGCTTGCCGGGCCTCGCCGCTCCGAGCCAAGCGGGATGATTGGCAACCACAAGGCCATCTATGACCGGCACGGCGTCTTGCTGCCGTGGACGTCATGGGGCGATGCCATCGACCGCGAGATGCAGTGGTACTTGAAGTGTCCCATGGAGCATGGCTATCCTCGCTTTGTGGTGATGACTTTCATGGATGGCGATTTCGAGCCGGTTGAAAGACGGAAGGACTTTATCCCCTCGATGCAGAACGGCATGGGAATTATCTCGTACCTGAAGTACTACCACGGGCGGGGCGGCCGCGATCCAAAGTGGCTCCAGGTGGCGCGCTACATGGGCGACTACCTGGTGCGGGACAGCCTGACGCCCGACACGGGCAAGTGGCCGCGGTTTACGCGCTCGACCGGCATCCGCGAGCGCTTTCCGCAGCCGCCCGATTGCGGTTGCCAGAAGGACCGGTCGTACGAGACCCAGCCGGATAAGGGCGGAATCGCCGGCTACGCCCTGGTGCTACTGTACGAAGAGACCCGGGACGACCGCTACTTGAAGCAGGCGCTCCAGAACGCGCGGGTTCTTGTTGCCAATATGGGACCCGGGAGCAAGGACACTTCACCTTGGCCCTTCCGCGTGGACTACCGCACGGGCGAGGGACGCGGCCCCGTCTCGGCGAACATGTCCTACATCCTGCGGCTGTTTGACAAACTGCTCGAGCACGGCCACGCGGAGTTCCAGGGGCCGCGCCAGAAGTTGTGGGCGTGGATCACGGACTACCAGATTCCCAATCTCACCCAGAGCGGCTCGCTATGGGTGCAGTTCTTCGAGGACTACGATGCGCTGGACAATCGCAACTCCTGGTCGCCAAACAACCTGGCGCGCTACTTGCTGGAGAAGAAGGAAGCCCTCGACCCCGAATGGCAGCAACATGCCAAGATGCTGATCGAATTCGTCATCCGGAACTTCACCAGCATCCGGTTCGGTGTGCCGGTCTGCGGCGAGCAGACCGGCGACGAGAACCCCTGGGGCGGAGCGCTCTCGACCTACGGCGCGGTGCTCGCCATGTATTCGGCCACGACCGGCTCCGAGGAGTACAAGGGGCTTGCGTGGCAGGCGCTCAATTTTGGACTTTACGCCATCAACGACGATGGATGTCCCCGCGACAGCGCGCTCAAGCCCGGGCGCGGCGGCTGGCAGGAAGACGCCCACACGGACAAAATCCATAACTATATGGACGCCATCGCCGCGTTCCCTGAATGGGCCGGCTAGCGGGTAACATTGGGCGTTGCTGCGGGGAGAAAAAGCGGCGGGCATAGACCACCGCTGCAGAAAGAGGGTGGAGCGCGGAGTCATGCTGTTATGGTTGGGGAACCGCAGCACTTTTTGTATTTCTTTCCGCTGCCGCAAGGGCAGGGATCGTTTCTGCCAGGCTGGCTCTTGCCCGAGGCCTCCAAATCCTGCCTTCGCGCCCAATCCATGACGTTGGCGGGCGTTTTTTTTTGCCGGAGTTCCTCGGCCATAAACTTCATGTAAGGGTCGATATACTTGAAGAAGATCTTATAGCCTGCACACAAGTAGTTGAGCCCCTCTTCTCCGTCCGGAGTTCGGATGAAGCGGTGTTTGGGACATTCCCCGTTACAGGCGAAGCGCACTTCGCATTCACGGCAATAGCGCGGAAGAGCAGCGCGTTTGTCCAATCCGAACTTCCGCTGCTGGGGGGAATTGACCAGCGCGGCCAAAGGGCTCTGCATAATATTGCCCAGCTTGTTTTCCGGGTAGACAAAATGGTCGCAAGAATAAAGATCGCCGTTGTGTTCCATGGCCATGGCATTTCCACAAGTCTCGCGGAAAACACATAGGCTGGGTTCATATCCCAGCCAACTCTCCAAGGCCACGTCGAACGCCTGAACGAAATACCGTCCGACATCGTTCCGGACCCATTCATCAAAAATGCCGCACAGGAATTTCCCGTACTGGACCGGTTCCACCGACCACTCCGAAACCCTGGCCGCAGCCTCGGAGCCGGGGCTGATCAGAACCAGTCCTTCCGGATTCGGGGTCTTCGCAATTCTCTCGACAATGGGAATAAATTGCATGAAACCGCTGCCGGCTTCCTTCAGAAAACGGTAGACCTCCAAGGGCTGGCAGGAATTATGACGTTGGACAACCGTAAGCGTGTTGAACTCCACGCCATGTTTTTTTAAATACCCGAGACCGCGCATCACGCGGTTAAAGGTGGGCTGGCCTCCCTTGTCCACTCGATAATGGTCGTGGATTTTTCGCGGCCCATCGATGGAGAGACCCACCAGAAACTTGTTTTGGGCAAGAAGTTCGCCCCATCGATCGTCGAGCAAACCCCCGTTGGTCTGGAAAGCGTTGTCGATTTGTTTCCCATTGGCGTACTTTTTCTCGAGGTCGACGATTTTTTGGAAATATTCCGCGCCTAGCAGAGTCGGTTCGCCTCCCTGCCAAGCGAAAGTAATTTGGGAAACCTTCTGGGCCTCAATGTACTGCCGGATGTACGTCTCAAGAACGTCGTCGGGCATCGCCCAGTCGGATTTGCCCGGATACAGGTTCTCTTTTTCGAGATAGAAACAGTAGCGGCAATCCAGATTGCAAATGGGGCCTACCGGCTTGGTCATAATATGGAAAGCGGGCAATGAATCCTGGAGCGCTTCCGGCTTCTCGGCGACGCTGTTTAGTAAGTCGGGCATGGCGGGATCGTTCCGTAGCGCCGGGCTTTATGCCCGGCACGCCATCTCTAACACCCGGTATGCCACCCTAAAGGGTGGCGCTACTACAGGTAAACGTATTTTTGCGAACCCAACACTGGCAGGTTGCTGAAAAACCGTTGGAACGATGTCATCCTGAGCCCGTTCGCCCTCCGCTTGCGAACGGGCCTGAGCGAAGCGAAGAGGCTCAGGGTAAACTCTGTGAAGGATCTGCTTCGCTTGTTTTCAGCGAAAGAAAGCAGATGCTTCGCTTCGCTCAGCATGACGGGCGGCCTCTTTCAGCAACCTCCTAAATCTCTCCCATTTCTTTGCCAAGTTCCATCATCCGCTGCATCAAGCGCTCGGTAAGATCCTTGTACTTCGGGTCACCCTACAGATTATGAAGCTCTTTCGGATCCTCCTGCAAATCGTACAACTCGTATTCTTTCGGTTCGAACTCCCAGTACTCGATCAGCTTGTAACGTTCGGTTCGCACTCCGCTAAAAACGGTGCGAAGCTTTGGCCCTGCATGGATCCGGGTACTTTTACTCCTGCCAAATCAAGCAGGGTGGGCGCGATATCGAGGTTTAGAACCATATTGTTGTTCAGCGAGCCTGCCTTGATCCCTTTAGGATAGCGCACCAGCAACGGAATGCGAATGGAAGGCGCAGACTGGAGCCGGGGCAGGCGGGAGCCTGCCCCGGGAATATTCTTATTTAGTAGATGATCTTCAGGCCGAACTGGATGTAGCGTGGATTGTTCGCCTGGTTGGTGAGTTGGGTGTAGGTGGCGCTGAGCGGATTGGTGTCAAGGCCGCCAAACCAGACCCGGTTGAATGCGTTGAGCATCTCGCACCGGAACTGGATCTTGACGCGTTCCTTGAAGGCCATGGTGTCTTTGATCAAGGCCATGTCCCAGTTGTTGATGGCCGGGGACCGCAGGCTGCTCCAATAGAATGGGTCGCGTCGCGCGGTAAAAGCGGGAAGGACCTGCATCGAAGCGCCGTTAAACCAATTGGCAATCGTTGGGTTACCCAGCGACGGGCTGGTTCCGGTGGCCAGAGCCGCCGGCAGAGGCCACGCATAACCGGACTGATAGATGAACATGGAGCTCCATTGCCAGCCGCCGATGAGTGTGTTGACCACGGAAACGTCGGATTTGAATGCTTTACCCTGGCCAAACGGCAGCTCGTAAACGGCTCCTGTTGATATGCGATGCGGGTTGTCGAACTGGCCTATCATCTTCGAGGGCGCCGGATCGCTGGGCTCGATGTAGTGTAAGGTCTCGATCTCTCGCGAGTAGGTGTAAGCCAGTTGCGCGCTGAGGCCGTGGCTGAGACGCTGAAGGGCGCTGACCTGAAGCGAGTTATAGTAGCTGGTCCCACCGTTATAACCGAATTGCGGAGCTCCGCCCGTCTCACGGATGAAGCTAATGTTCTGGAACTCCGGGAAGGGTTCGAGCAACTGCCCGACGGTGATGGTACTCTGGCCCAGCGGGCTGGCAGCGGGAATTAATCCAAAGAACGGATTCGCAACCTGGGCGTTGAGCCGGCTGCCTAGAGAATAGTAATTCTGGTTAAAGGTCCCGCCCGTGCCGTTCCAACCCGCGTTAAGGACACGTCCGCTGTCTCCAGCAGAGGTGCTGGTGCTCAGATCGGTGGAGCGCTGGCCGACATAGTCCACCTCGACCTGAAGGTCCCTGGTAAGCGCGTGCTGGAAGCCAAAGTTCCACCGGTAGTTACGAATATTTTTCCGCCAGTAGTCGTAAACGGCGAACGAAGTTCCCAACTGCGTTGCCGCTCCTAGAGAAGACCCAGTGGGGAGGATCAGGCCGCTCGGGAATGGATTGGAAAGCGTATTGGCCGGGGTGAGACCGCCATTGAGGGAGGCTAGCATATTCGTGCTCGCGGAATAGCCTGTGGAATTAGAGAACGGCTGCCACCACGCCGTGTAGAACTCTCCGAAGCCGGCGCGAAGCACGGTATTGTGCGGGAGCCGGTAGGCTAAACCTACGCGCGGTGCCAGGTTCGTCCAGTCGGTGACTCCGTTGCGGCGATTCTTGGGTGTCGCAAAGAAGATCCCACCCATCGGATTGAAATTCGCCGCGGGGAGTTCAGGAATGGGGTTGAGTGCGTAGGCCGCTTTAGCGGCCGCCGCGATGGGGCTCAAAATACTCGGGTCGAACCCCAGAGCACTCTGGTTATAACGTTCCGTCGCGCCAAGTGTAAGGTCATAGCGAATACCCAGGTTGAGTGTCAGGTTTGGGGTCGCCCTGTAGTCGTCCTGGAAATACCAGCCGTAATAGGGCGCCTGTGTAGCCGTCACTGCCCGCAGGTCCACATGACCGCCGCTGGGATCACCCAGGAGGAAGCTGGCAATTCCATTGCCGAAGTCGGTTCCCGGAACAAAAGGATTCGGCTGGGTGAAACCGCGATCGGAGAAGTACTGGCCGGTCGGGTTGTTGGCCGGGACGGAGTTGTTCTGCTTCACCTGGCCCTGGAACCCCCACTTCATGTTGTGGCTGCCCATCATTTTTATCGCCCCGAAGTTGAACGAGTAGGTATTGGTGTGCTCGTACCACTGGCCTTCGGAGGCCCCAATGTAGTACATGTCCGAGTTTTGGAACTGCGGGAACTCACGCTGTTGCATCTGGCTGACGAGGGCGCCGGGGAAGCCCAGTGTGGTGGGATCGAAGGTGGGGTGGGTGCCGATCTGCGTCCAGCGGGTGAAACCCAATTGCGCGGTAATGGCCATGGTCGGGCTGACCGTGAACACATCGCTCAGGCCAACAGAGGTCTGCGCCCGGCTGTTACCCTCAAGCTGCCCCACGCCACCGCCGATATCCCAGGGAGTAGGCGTTCCGGGAAAGCCTGAGTCGTGCGACCAGCGGACAAACAAGTGGTGCCGATGGAAGTTCGGATCGATGCGCAGCGAATAGTTTGCGCCATTGTAAGGCGCCGGAACCTGGGCAAAATAGTTGTTGGCGCCCGTAAAGGCATTGCCGTTCGAAGTCGGCATGGGATATCGGGAAATGATCGCCGCGGCGACGGGGTTGATCCGGCCCGTTGGGATGATGTTTCCGGGGAACAACTGCCGGGTGTAAATCGGCTTGCCGTTTGAGTCGACGGCACAAGCAGGATTGTTGCCGGTTCCACAGGTGGTGAGCGGATCGGCAATCTGCATCAGGTTGCCATTTTTGTCGTACGTCTGCGAGAAGTCGCCCTGGCGTTGCTTAGCCGTAGGCACAGTGAAACGGTAGGTGGTGGGGGTGGTCTGGCGGAGGCCCTCATAGGTGAAAAACCAGAACAGCTTGTTCTTGATGATCGGCCCTCCGGAGGTCAGACCGAATTGGTTGAAGCGGAGAACCGGCCGCGGTGAGCCATTCTTGTTGGCGAAGAAGGAGTTGGCATTGAAGATGTTGTTGCGGTCGAATTCCCAGAGGGCGCCGTGGATTTCGTTCGTGCCGCCCTTGGTGGTCATGTTGACGTACATCCCCCCGCCGTGACCGTACTCGGCGTCGAGGGCGTTGGTCTGTACGGTGAACTCCTGCACGTCGTCCACGGTGGGAATGTAGGCGACGCGATCGGTGATGTTGTTGGGAATACCATCTATCAAAAACTCGTTCTCCCGGTAGTTCGCGCCGTTAGCCGACGTGTAGGAGACGTTGTCGGTGTCGATTAAGCCGTTGGTGTTGCCGGTCGGGGTATTGTTGGTGATGCCCGGCGCCAGGTTAATCAGCATCAACACGTTGCGGTCCATTAACGGGATGTTCGCTATCGCTTGCTGCTGAACGTTCCGGCTGATCCCGGAGGTGGACGTTTCCAGCAGGGGCGCTTGCGCGGTCACTTGGACGGATTTGTTGACGGAACCGATTTCCAAAGTGAAATCCGCCGTCGTGCGGATACCCACCCGGACAGAAACCTGTTGCACTCCCCTCTTGAATCCGGCTTGCTCGGCCGATACTTCATAGGCGCCGGGGTTCACGAGGCGAAAGAAGAAATAGCCCGAATCGTTGGTTGTGGCGCTGCTGGTGACTCCGGTTCCTATGTTTTTCAAGACGATCTTGACACCGGGAACTAAAGCGCTGGTGGGGTCTTTGACCGTCCCGTCAACACTGCCGACGGGCAATATCTGGGCTGAAAGCGTAGCAGACAGAGCAATGCAAAAACACGAGCAAAAGAGCAATCTGCGAAGCATACTCCCTCCTCATTAGCATGGTGATGTGGGACATAACCTTTATCCCCCAATACACTGTTGACGTGACGTGCTGTGACTTGGCGCGATTCTATGCATTAAGTGCGATGGATGTCAAGCGAATTTATGCTCCCCTACTCCGTCGATAACACACAGCCACCCGACGGGAAGTGGGGGCGAGCGGCGCCCCTACAATTGTCACGCGCCCTTATCGACGGATTGGGGCAGCCCCGGAAGGCAACGGCACGCCTCAAGTCCTCACCTAAGCGTCGGGTACCGATTGACTGAACTCCAGGCGCGTGCTATTTTCGGGGTCGTTCTGAGGTTCCGCCTCAAGGCGTTTTGGACCACTCTATGATCTCGGTTGTCATCCCGACTTACAAAGAAGCGGGTTCCATCCAGGAAACGATCCAGCGCGCCGCCGCGACCTTAGGCTGCTCCGGCGAGGAATATGAGCTGATCGTCGTTGATGACAACAGCGGAGATGGGACCGCTGAACTCGCCGAAGAACTCAGCCGTAAATTTCCCGTGCGGGTTCTGCGGCGCGCGGGACGGCTAGGGCTCGCGACGGCAGTTGTGGATGGCTGGGGAATCGCGCGCGGCGACCTGCTGGGCGCGATCGATGCCGATCTTCAACACCCGCCGGAAATTCTCACGTCCCTCGCCACGGCTCTCCGCAATTCAAACGCCGATCTGGCCATTGCCAGCCGTTATGTCGAAGGCGGCGGAACTTCCGACTGGGAATTGAGCCGCCGCCTGATTTCCTGGGGCGCAACGCATCTGGCTGCGTCCGTTCTTCCGTTGAAGCTCTCCGCCGTGAGCGATCCCATGTCCGGCATGTTTCTCGTCCGCGCCGCCGCGATTCAAGGGACAGAGCTCTCTCCGCTTGGGTACAAAATTCTTCTCGAGGTTCTGGTCAAAGGACGAATCGAAAAGATCGTGGACGTCCCTTACCAATTCGAGGAACGGAGTCGCGGAAAGTCCAAGCTCGGTCTCCGCCAGTACGGCGAGTACTTGGCGCACCTCATGCACCTGTCGTGGTCCACCGGGCAGTTCGGCGCCTGGGTTGAATACAGCATCGTGGGGATCACGGGAGCGGCGGTCGATCTGGGTCTCGTGTACTGGGGCTCTGAGCAAGCCGGGTGGAGGGTTGTGGGGACTGTACTCATGGCCGTCCAGACGGCGCTGCTGTGGAACTTTTTGTGGAACCAACGGGTGGCGTTCCCGCGCCGCGCTCCAAGCAAACTCGCGAAAAAAAGAACTCTCACACGCTTCTTGCTTTATGAGCGGATCTGCTTGCCCGGAGCGATACTCAACATCTGCTTGACGCTTCTCCTGGCCCGAGGAGGCATGCGGTTGGTTGTTGCGGCGGCGTGCGGCGTGCTGGTGGATGGTGTCTTTAATCTCCTCTTCAAAGTGCCTGCGATTTGGAGGGTCTGGGGCCTGCGTACTTCTGTTTCCCGTCAATAGCTGGGAATAAGCGCCTGCAGTCAAGACCCAAAGCTTCTCGTCAACGTCAAATCTCCAGCTTGCCTGCAAATAACCCGCATCACTTTGAGTTGCGGGACTCACCAGCATTCCTTGAGTTGCCGATAATTTCTTTGGTTTCAGGATGAACAACCTCGGCGCACCTTCAAGCGAATGCGTTTACAACTCCCGAATCTGGATGGCCGCAGCTCTGGTTGCAGTCTTTTTCCTGGCCCTGCCGAATCTTCGCTACCCCATCGGCAGGGATCAGGCAACGTACTGCGTAATCGCTCATGGTCTGCTCCAGGGCAAGCAACTCTATCGCGACCTCTGGGATAACAAGCCGCCGGGAATCTTTTACATTTACGTCCCCATCGTCCAGGTCTTCGGTCAGGCGATGTGGTCCGTGGGCGTGGTGGATATCCTGTGCGTCCTGGCCGTTTCCCTTTGTACGTTCTTATTTTGCCGGCGATACCTTGGCCCGCGGGCAGCCGCCGTAGCGGCCGTGTTGTATGCCTACCTGCACGACCGTCCCGGCTACATCAACGCCGCACAGCCGGAAGTGTTTTTGATGATTCTTGTTTTTGCCTCCTTTTTCCTGCTGGCGGGCAAAGAGCGTGGGACGCGATGGCGGAATTTCGCGGCAGGATTCTCTCTGGCCCTGGCATTTTGGATCAAATACAACGCCTTGGTGTTTTTGCCCCTTGTGGCTTTTCTTCCTTATCTCGAGACCAGCCGCCGGGATGCCGACCCGCTGCGTTTGACCTTGAACGTTTCTATGAAAGATTGGGCCGCTCGAACTGCCGTCCTCCTGGCGGGCTTCGGAGCCGCCATCGGGGGAGTACTCGCATACTTTCGGCTTTCAGGCGCCTGGCCGGCCATGAAGGAAGTCCAGTTCGAGGTTCTGCCGCGCTACGGCACGATGGTTATTGATCGGACGCCTCATTATTTTTTGTGGGCGCTGGGGCAGAGTGTCTTCAACCTCGGGCCGTGGACCGAGGCGGGCGTTGCCGTGGGTCTGTTGATGGCGTGGAGAAGCCGCGAGCTCAACCGGACCGCGCCCGTTTTCCTGGCGGCTCTGGCGGGATATCTTTCAACGGCCATGCAGGCTCGCTTCAATGCTTACAGCTTTGAAACCTGCCTGCCGTTTCTTGCCATGATTTGGGCCTACGCAGTGGTAAGGACCTTCGGAGGTTTCCGTAAGGCTTCGAAGAGCTTTAAGCGGCGCGGTTGGAGCGCAGCCCGGTTGGGCGTTTGGATCGTCTTTCTGAATCTCCTCTATTTCCCTCTTCCCGTGCCCGCCATGAAGCAAGTGGAGCATTACCAGGGACTGGTCAGATGGTGGCGGAACCCCGAAAAATCCTATGCGAGTTATTGGTGGGCCCTGAATCTCGAACATCTTGGAGGCGAGTTTCAGGTGATCCACTACTTGCGGGAACATGCTGCCGCGGGAGACAGCGTGTTCATCTGGGGGACAGCCCCTTTGATTTACTTTCTCAGCGGGCACGAGTGTCCCACGCGCTTCGTTTCCAACCTCGGGCTGATTTCAGCCTGGGCGCCGGCAACCTGGCGAACGGAGTTAATCAGCGACCTCCGCAAAGCTCCGCCGCGCTACATCGTCGTGGAGCGTCACGACGCGATATCTGCGGTCTCCTCCACCACGCTTGACTCCCAGGAATTTCTTGTACGATATCCCGCGCTGGCCGGGCTGATTCAATCGCAATATGCTCCCGTCAAGTCATTCAAGGACTTCGTAATCTACACCCGGCGTGACTCTTCCTCGATGGCTGGAGTGCGATGATCCGGGAACCGGCATCCCTGGCGCGCCGGTCTCAGGACCGGGGCTCAAGACTTTGGCTTGCCGCGGCGCTCGCCCTGGTGCTCCTCCAGGCGATCCCAAACCTTTCCTACCCGATCGGACGCGACCAGGCCACCTATTGCGTGATTGGCCGAGGGTTGCTCCACGGGCAAGCGCTTTACCGGGATCTCTGGGACAACAAGCCGCCCGGCATTTTCTATATTTATACAATCATTGTAAAAATATTCGGCCCGGCGATGTGGAGCGTCGGGGTCGTGGATATTCTCTGGCTGCTAGGTATCTCGCTATGTATTTTTCGCTTTGCCGAACGGACCCTCGGCAAGCCCACCGCTTTCCTGGCGGTTGTCATCAATGCGGCAATGCACATCCGGGCCGGCTACTGGGATGCGGCTCAGCCGGAAACGTTCGTGATGCTTTTCATCTTCGGGAGCTACTTTTGGCTGGCAAATAGAGGACGAAGAGCAAAGAGGAAAGAGGTAGGCGCCGGGGTGTTGTTCGCCGCTGCCTTCTGGGTAAAGTACAACGCGATCGCTTTTTTGCCGTTTCTCCTCTTGCTGCCCTATCTTGAACTTGAAAAGCTTGATGGCCGGCCTCGACGCTTGCGGCTGGCCGTTCCCGGGCGACGATGGGAGAGGGCGGCGGCCAGATTCGCAGCAGGATTTCTGATGGTCTGCGGAGCATCACTCTTCTATCTATGGTTCAGTGGATCGTGGAATGCGTTCCTGGAAGAGCAGTTCAAAGTGCTTCCTCGATATTCCGCCATGGCGATCGAATGGACTCCGCATTACTGGGCGTGGGCGGCCACCCGCATTCACTTTTGGCTGGGCTTTTGGACCGTGTCCGCAGCAGTGGTAGCCCTACTTCTCGCTTGGAGGCGGCGCGATTTAGCCCACTTAACGCCGGCGCTGGTTGGAACTGCCGCGGGGTTTGCCGCTCTGGCCGTACAAATCCGCTACCAGCCGTATTACTTTGAAACCTGCTATCCGTTTTTCGCAATCTTTTGGGCGTATCTGGGAATTCAAATCTACGCAGGCGCCCGCGTTCTTGCCCGAACCTTCCATGACCACAACTGGCGTTTGGCGCGTGTTCTCATTTGGGGTGTGTTTGCAAATCTGATGGCGCTCTCTCTGCCCGGTCCCGTTGTGATGACGGTTGTAAATTACCAAGCCCTCAATGAATGGCGGCAGAACCCCGCGCGTTTCTATTCCAACTACACGTGGCCGGGCGCCGCCGAGCACCTCGGGGACGTTCTGCGCGTGGTCGATTACCTCAATCGCCATCCTGCCCCTGCGACCGGAGTCTACGTCTGGGGCAACGAGCCCCTTATCTACTACCTGAGCGGACACCAGCCGCCGACGCGGTTCGTCTGGAACCTGGCGCTCATCGCCCCTTGGAGGCTCGCCGGCTGGCGCGAGCAGTTGATTCGGCAACTCTCGGAATCCCATCCACGCTTCGTCATTGTGGCGCGCGATGACGAAGTGCACGATCTCTCCTACACCTACCAGGACTCTGAAGAAGTTCTTCCAGCGTTTCCGGCGTTAGATGACTACCTCCGGTTTTTTTACCGGCCTTGCAAGGATTACGGGACTTTTGAAGTGTACGGCCGTGTCCCTTCTGTTCTTTAACGGGTTGCCGAGAAAGTCGATGTTGTCATGCTAAGTCCCTTCGTCTTGCTCGGGGCAGGCTCTTCGCGTGTCATCCTGAGTGTAGCGAAGGATCTGTTTCTCGCACAGAAACGGAAGAAGTTAGATTCTTCGCGGAGTTTACCCTGAGCCCTGCGCTTCGCTCAGGGCCGTTCGCAAGCAGAGGGCGAACGGGCTCGGAATGACGGGCGAACGGCTCAGGATGACAGGCGCCAAGCCCTTTTTCAGCAAACTGTTAAATTCACCCGCCAAACAAGAATTTAGCCGCGTGATTCCGGCGCAAGGATTGGAATCCGAAGGTTCAGGAGAAATAGGATTGCCGACAAGACTAACGCGGCGATGGAAACCACAAGGCCCGGAACGAGCCCTTGCTGGCGATAATAGAACCGGACTTCATGCTGGCCCGTTCCGGACTGAACGGCCCGAAACAAATGATCTGCGCGGAGGATTCTGACCTCCCGGCCGTCCAGGGTGGCGTGCCAGTTGGGATCGAAGCGGTCCAGCAGAACCACGTAGCCAGGCCGGGAAAGGTTGACGCGCAACGTGACGCTGTTCGGCTGGCGATGGAACGATTCGACCTGCCCGGCGGGGCCCGGAACAGAAGGCAGCGGATCAACACCTGCTCTTGAAGCAAGCAGGACCTCCTGAGTGGCATCAAAGCCGGGGCTGGAGAGCCGGGCGAGTGTTTCGTCCGCGCCGGGAGAATAGATGGCCGTACCGGCTACATAAGCTCGCGGCGTGTAGCATCGGTTCTCATAAAGGTAGCTGGGGTGGAGAGTGCCGTCGAAAACGGGAGTGATTTCGCGAAGAGTGTTAAAGTGCCTGCGGGCCCCGAGAATTTGGTACCGAACGTCACTGCGGCCAAACAGGCAGCTTGTATAAGCCGGGTCTGGAACCTTATGCAATGCAAAAACCCAGAACTGATACAGTGAGACCGGGAAGGACCAATCCGGGTCCACGTTGGAAATACCTTCCGCCTTCTCAAGCATTCCGCCGTGCTCGAGCAGAAGCCGCTCCTGGAACTCAGACTGAGCGGGCTGAGAAAGACCTCGCGCGGCTGGAACTGATGCGAAGTCGAGAGGCCCTTCGAGCGCCTCGGCCGACACCGAGGCCAGCGCGGAACTCCCGAAGACGTCGGCATAGCGATAAGGCATTCGAGAGGCTTCGAAACGATCGAGCACGGGAGGATGGTACGTGTAAAAATCTCGGGGCACGGTCGGGTTCACAGAATAGTTCACAAGAATCAACTGCCCGACACCGATAAAAAGCGCCACGGGAAGCGCCTTGCGTGCCCAGCGCTCGCCACAAGATAACCCTCTCATCCACAGTGTGGCGCCGAGCGCAAATCCTGCCAGGCCTGGCAACTGCCAGCGGAGCATGCTGAGGGAAAATCCGCTTGCATCTCGAAGAGCTTTGGAAGCTATCGCCGCTGAAGACGGGCCTTGCACAACTTTTGCCGTATGGAATAATATCCAACGCGCCGGCGCTCCAATCAGCTCTGGAACAAGCCAGCAAACAACCCACATCACGCTCAGTCCTACCGCGAGGAGGATCAGCGTCCCAATGGCTTTTTTGGCTCTCGTAGGACTGAGCATGTTCGGCTCGCGCATCACATCGATGCCCCAGCCGGCCAGCAATGCCACGAGGAGAATGACTGGAATCAGCAATTTGATCGGGAATCGAACCAGCCGCAGGACCGGCGCCAGCCAGACCATCAATTGATAAAGCGGAGTAAACCGTCCAAACGCAAGCAGGAGCAAAACCAGCGCGGCCCCACTGACAAATTTCCTGCGCCGGTCTCTCGCCAACGTACAACCGATAAAAGCGAAGAAAACAGGAACGAACCCTAAGAATAATGATGGGAAATACGGCCGGTTTGAAAAATTCAGTAGCGGTGTCCACAGCGAAGGCGCGGTAAACTTCGGTCCGAAAAATTCCGGCACGATAACTTCTACGAGCGACAGCGGGTGGAGCGACCAATAGGTCATCTGGGTGAATGGAAAACCCAGCGCGCCGCGCAGGGAATCCCGCAACAAAACCAACGCCGGGAACAATTGCACCGCGCCCAGCGCCACCATCAGACATCCTGATAGAACAAAACCCGCTACGATCCGCCGGGTCGGTTGCGCCAGTGGACGCCGGAAAAATCCTCCCCGGTAAAGCGCATAGGCCAAGCACAACCCGAACGTGGCAAGCAGCGTGAAAGGTTCACCGGCAAGAAACTGCAGCAAGAAGATTAGCGTCAGCAGAAGCCATGGACGAATGGAGCCAGCCACAACAGCATAGTCCGTGAGAACGAGCGCCCAGGGTATCCAGGCTGCGCACGCAACCTCGTTATAGAAGCTGCCCAAAGACAATACCGGACCGCTGAGCACAAAAAATGAGGCCGCAAAGAAAGCGGCAAGATGCGATTGCCTCGATCGCCGGGCCAGGCAATAAGTTCCAAGAGCCGCCAGCACGAAATGCAAAATGAAGTGCAGGCTGTAGGCGATGGCGACGGGGAGAAGAATGATCAAGAGCGTGGTGGGATAGAAGAACAGAGAATTGGGATTTTCCAGGATCGGCTGTCCGAAGTTCAGGTAAGGATTCCAACAAGGCAAAAAACCTTTTCGGCAAATCTCATGAATCAGTTGTGCCGTGGGATAGCTCTGGTTCAGGATGTCACGATAGAAGAGCATCTGAGAAGCAAACAGCACTTTCCAGAACATCAGAGCCACACCGCACGCCAGCAGAACAAGCGCCCATAGGTCCTGGCGGTCCGGGAAGATTGAACTGGTACGGGTTTCTTTCTCGAGCGTGAGAGGACCGGAAGTTGTCATGGAAGCCGCAACGAACCGGAAACAAACTTCGGGATTCCACGCACACAGGCGAGCGTCTCCCTGCTTATCCGGTTCCTGAAAAGTATTATCGGGTGGGTGCTTTCCGGGCTTGACCTTCCGGCGCGGCCCGCCGGAAATAGCTTTCCGCCAAACCAAGCCGTTGGCAGACCCCTCCTCGGGTCTTGTTGAGCGCTGGGGCCTGTTACTTTCCTGGCTTGCTTAACTTGCACCTGCGAACGGGTCCGGCATCAAGGCTGGAGCAGCTTGTCATACCGGCCGAGCCAATAAGGCAGGAGAAAGAGGGTGCCGTCATCAACCCCATTCCCGCCGCCGTCGCAATCCAAGCCGAAGGGATTCCCGTTCCATTTAGAGGTACAGCGCTCATCGGGCGGTATAGCCTTCAACGACTGCCGGTGTCCATCCTCGTTCGGCAGCCGAGTGAGGGACAAATCCAGCCTCTGCGAGTTGTGGGCCGTCCAATGGATCATGTCCATCTGAATTCGCTCCAAGGTATTCAGTGCGCCCTGCGCGTCGTAATTGTTGGCGCCGGTGCCCATCTCGTAAATGTAATCCCACAGCGGATTGTGTTCCGCCTCGTCATGATGCCAAAGTTCACTCATAGCCGATTGATACTGCTTGCGCAGGCCCGGATCGTGCTCGTATTTAAGCAGCGGGTAAAAACAAAGGTAGGCGAGCTCTTCGTCCGAGAAGTTGAAAGCGGTGAGCGGGGGCAAATGAGAAAAACCCTCCGTAACGTGGCGGAGATACCCCTCCTGATCGATCAGCCGATGATAGTCATCGAGGAAGCTCCGGTTGCCGCTGACGTGGTACGCAACGCGCAAGTAGGCAAGCAGCTCAAGCGCGTTCAGCGGCGCCTGGTCCTGCCCTTCGGGTGTTTTGAAGTAGGCCGGCGAGAACTTCCCCCACCTGGTTATCCGGCCGCCGTACCCTGCTAAATTCCAGCCGTGCTCGCGCAGGTTATTGGCGATGTTGACGGCGGCGTTCCGGACGGCCTCGCGATCCAATTCGTCCGTGGGCGGCAACAAGTCGTAGGCGATTCCGTAAACAAAAAAGTGTCCCACCAGCTCGTCTGAACTTGTGTCACCCTCCCATTTCCACATGCCGTCAGGAGTCCAATGCCAATCTTTGCCCGTGCCAACGTCTTGGCCGCGACGAACATACGATCTTGCCGGAAAGCCCGGAATGCCCGTAATCCAGACCAGGCGAAGCAGGCCTTTCAGGGAATTCTGGGCATTGCGCAGCGCCTCGGGCGATTGCGTTACAGCATAGCGGAAACATTCCGACGCAATATACATCGAAGTCCACAATCCGTCGTTGTCATTGGAAACGGGTGTGCACGACGACAGGTCGCCGGGCCGCAGCAAGCGGGCCTCGGCCACCAACCCATAACGGTCATTGCACTGGTGAAGGTCCTTGATGAAGAGAGCGCTTTTCTCTTCCAGGGTGTACTTCTTAAAATCAATCAGTGAAGTCCCCGCGCGCGTTTCGATCCACGCCCGGTGAGGTTCCGCGACAACGTTCAGCACCGCGTTGTCCGCCAGGTAACGCCGGCCCCAGAAGTAGAACCAGCGTTCACCTTCGCGGGCGCGAGGCCGGAAGCAAATGGCGCCATCCGGCGTTCCCATCCAAACCCAGCCATCCGGCCCCACCGCGATGCTGGTGATCGGCAGGATGGGCAGGCCGTCTTTGGGCGTCCAGATTTTTGTCTGCCCGGAGCGGCTGATCTCCGCAAGCCCTTGCGGGCCGGCTTTCCAGCGCACGCCTCCCGGACCCTCGGCTTCGGATGCCGCGGGACGGTTTCGGGCCTCACGGACTTCCTTCGGGATCACCGGATCTCCCACAGCATACCGGTGGCAAGTTAATTGACGATAGACAAGCTGGGGACTCGTTTCCCGAGCCACCGAGCCATTCGGGAAAAAGATTAAGAAGGTGGCGCTCGCCAGAGTTGGAAAAAACCAATGTCGCTTGGTTGTTCGGAAATTCAAATCTCTGTCCTCCTATAAGGGTATCGGGACATCCGAAACCCGGTCGGGTGAAATTCGCAGGGCCTCGTTAAAAGCGCGGGCCTGCAATGCCAATTTATCTGCGGCCAACCCTGGCATCAGGAGTCGGCCGGAATAAAGCGTAAACAAAGCCCAGCTACTGGTATGGCAGGCTTCTCATCAAATCTCGTTGCTCCGAAGTGGGCCGGGGCGGCGTCCAGGTGTGTTCGGGACCAAAGTATGCCTGTGAGGCGCCGATGCGAAGCTCGGTGCCTGGCGCTCCCGGCCGCAATGGACGAGGAAACAGGATGTCGTGCAGGAACGGCCCCGGCTTGCCCAACGGGACGAGATATTCCGCGCCCCGCCACGGGCCCACAGAATTCTGAATGAGGCCTTCAAGCTGCGCACGAAGGCTTGAAAGGGCCGCCTGTCCACCGGCGGAAGCTGCAAGGTTGTTTTGTTCCCGCGGATCGGTCGTCCACTGATAGAGTTGCTGGCGGCCGGCCGAGTCATAAATGTATTGCCATTGCGGGGTCGTCAGGCTGATCATCGCGTCTCCCTTTTCCTGTATGACAAAGTGATCCACCTCGGAAACAACGGCGTCATCAAAAGGCTGAGGCTGGAAGCTGGGATTCCAGAATCGCGCCAGGCTGTGGCGGCTGAAGGGAGTCTTGCCCCCTCCGGCCAAGTCCAGAACCGTCGAGAACAGCTCGCGAATTCCAACCGGATGCGCGATGCGCAGGCCTTGCGGCACTCCCGGACCCACAATGATCAACGGCACGTGCAAAAGCTCCCGATAGAGGTCGTAGCCGTGGCCGTAATAGCCATGCTCGCCAAAGGCCTCGCCGTGATCGGAGGTGACGATGACAATCGTGTTTTTCCATCCTGGCGACCGACTGAGAACCTCCAGTAAATCGCCAACCTGATTGTCAAGATAAGCAAGACAGTTGTCGTATGCGGATACCACGGATGCCTGCTCGCTCGCGCTGAGCCGTTCTGACACATTCCTGCGATCGGGCGTAAGATGTACCTCGCGCAGTAAGGAGGTCGGAATTTTACCAAACCGGTGGTTGTAAGGGCCTGGGGTCAGATAAGGGTCGTGGGCGTCAAAATAGTTGATGAAAAGAAAATAAGGACGCTTCGAGCGATGCCGAAACCAGTGAAAAATATCCTCGTTCAACTCTTGGGCGTTGCGGCGGTAAAACACATCATACCGGTACCAATCCTGGTAGATAGGCTGAACCATGGCCTCCCCGATAAACGTCTGCGCCAGGTTCTGCCGAAGGGAGGTGTCGTTGTCGCCATACGTCTCAAAGCCCCGCCCCAGGCCCCAAACTTTCTCACAATAAGTGTTCGCAGTAAATCCTGCCGTTTCGTAGCCGCGCGAGCGGAGAACCTCTGCCAGGGTGTGGGGGCCCACCCCGAGCGGCGCCGTCCAGTCGGCTCCATGCTGATGCGGAAGCAGACCCGTGAAAATCGAGGCGTGAGAAGCCAAGGTCCACGAGGTCGGGGCAATGGCGTTTTCGAACAGCACTCCCTCCTGCGCGAACTGGTCGAGATGAGGCGTCGTGGGGCGCGAATAGCCGTATGAGGAGAAATGGTCCGCTCGCACCGTGTCGAGCGTGATGAGAATAATGTTGGGACTGCCAGCCGGAGGCGGGGTCGTAGCGTCGACGGGGATAGCAGAAAAAGAAATCCTTGCGATAAAGGTTCCAACACCAACAGCGGCTACAATGGTTGCCGCGAGCAACCCCCATGCCACTGGTTTGGCCAGAACGTCCGCCCAGTACCCGAAAAATCTGCCAACCCGGTTCCACACCAAGCGAAGAACCGCTAGGGACGCCAAGAATGTGAAGACAAGACAGGCTAGAGGAACAAAGAAGTGGCCACGCAGCGAAAACGCCGCAAGGCTCATCTGACGGTGATACCAATGCAGCATCAGCGCCACAAAGGTTGCTGTCACACTCGCGAGGATGGCTACCAGAGCTTGCCGGTGGCGGGTCCGGCGAGACGCCCATCCCAGACCAAGGCCCAGAAGCGCAAAGAACATCATGTCCACAAGGGGAACCAAGAACCAGACAACGTACGGGACACCGACATACGGACCGAGCAGGACGAAGCCTCGGGGAACCGTCCACAGAAGAGCCGCTTCAAAGATTCCGACAAGGAGGCCAACGGCCGTGCTGATTAGAAAAAAACTGGAAGCCGGCAAGAGGCGGTCGCCTTCCTTCTGTGCAAATTTTGTTCCGTCGCTTTTCATGCCGTCCTCACTCAGTTCACACCCAGCCAACTGGATGGAGCAGCCCCAATTAGTCTGTCATAGATGTCCGGCAGGCACAAGATTGCCCGACTGCTCGCTGTTCCTCCCCTCACAACGAGGACGTTGTCGATTGACTTAATGCAGAACAGGGTTCGGGCGCCCGGTCGTTCTCTTCGGTTGCGATCTTCCTTTTCTGGATGGTGGAGACTGTCCGAATCATCAAGAAGAGGATCTTAAACGTCGAAGGGTATTGAGATGACGAACGGGGCAGGAAATCGAGCTACTGGTAGGGCAGGCTCCTCATCAGGTCGCGTTCAGATTGTGAGGGCCGGGTGGGCGTGGATGGCTGAGGCTCGAAATGCGCTTGTGCCGCCCCGATTCGGAACTGATTGCCCTGAGCGCCCGGCTCGAATGGCCGGGGGAAAAGAAGATTGATCTGGGGTGAACCCCGCGTGCCCAGAGCCAGCAGATAGTCGGAACCCCGCCAGGGGCCGGTGGCATCGCTCACCATTCCAACAATGCGGGAATGAAGGCTTTCGAGAGTCGCCTGTTGCTGCGGGGAAGCAGCCAGGTTGTCCTGTTCCTCGGGGTCAAGCGTCCAATTGTAAAGTTCCTGGCGCCCGCTGCGGTGTTCGATGTATTGCCACTGGGGTATCGTCAGGCTGATCATAATGTCCTGTTCGTCGGGGTCGTTAAGTGGAACCAGCTCCGAAACGACGGAGTTATCGAACGGCGTGGGCTTGAAGTCGGGATTCCAGAACCTTGCCAGGCTGGTGCGGCTGAAGGGTGTTTTGCCCCCACCGGCCATGTCCAGCACGGTTGAGAAAAGCTGGCGTGTCGCGACAAGATGGCTGATGCGCACACCCTGCGGCACTCCCGGACCGGCGATGATCAAAGGCACGCGCAGCGCTCCTCGATAGAGGTTATAGCCGTGACTATAGCTGTCATGTCTTCCAAATTCCTCACCGTGATCGGAAGTGATGATGACGACGGTGTTTTGCCATTCGGGTGAGCGGCGGAGGAAGTTCAGAAGGTCGCCAACCTGGTTGTCAAGATAGGCAAGGCAGTTGTCGTAGTCAGCAATCAGGGACTTCTTCTCTGCCGCGCTAAAGGGTGCGGGTTGCTCCCCGAGCTTTTGGGAAACAACCAACTGCCGTTCCAACGCCATCGATGCTTTCCCAAAGTGATCGCTATAAGGTCTCGATGTTATATATGGGAGGTGGGTGTCAAAGTAATTGATAAAAAGGAAAAAAGGATGTTGCGGACGATGTCGGTACCATCGGAAGACACTCGCGTTGAGCTGCTGAGCATTCCGGCGGTCGAACGGATCGTAACTCCATAAACTCTGGTAGAGGGGTTGCACAAAGACGTTCCCTAGAAAGGTTTGGGCGAGGTTATGCCGAAGGGAGAAGCTGTTGTCGTTATACGTCTCAAAGCCCTGCGCGATTCCCCATCCTTTCTGTAAGTAGAGTGGGTTGCCTACGAATCCCGCCGTGTCGTAACCCCGCGAGCGGAGAATCTCCGCCAGCGTCCACGGGCTCGACGAGAGAGGAACCACCCAGTCCGCTCCGTGCTGCTGCGGCAACAGGCCCGTGAACATGGAAGCGTGCGAGGCCAGGGTCCACGACGTCGGCGCGATGGCATTCTCGAATAGCACGCCGTTACGCGCAAAGCGGTCCAGATTGGGGGTGGTGGGGCGGGCATAGGCGTAAGCCGAAAGGTGGTCGGCGCGCACGGTATCCATAGTGATGAAAACGATATTGGGAGCGCCAGGCGGCGGGGTTGCCTGAGCGGAGGTTTCCGAAAACGAAGGCCGTGCAACGAAAACTCCTATTCCCACAACCGCTATCACGGTGACTGCGGCAATTCCCCAGGCCAGCGGCCTCACCAGTACGCGGATCCAGCGCTCCGAGAAGCCGGCAAGCCGGCGCCATGTTGCTACAAGGAGCAGCAGGGCTACGATGAATCCCGCGGCAAACAACTTCAAGGGGAATACGACTTCCATGTCAAAGAGAACAGGATGGAGACCTATTCCCACATGGAACCACGCCAGCATGAGGGTTACAAAAGTGACGGTGATTCCGGCTTCGAAAGCGACGATCGCTTTCCTCCCGCGGGTTCGGCGGGCGAGCCAGCCCAGTCCCAGCCCCACGACGCCGAAGAAAATCATGTCCACCAGCGGCGCTAGGAACCAGATGACGTATCCAACATCCGGATCGAGAAGCGGTATGACGATCGGCGTGGTCCAGAGCAGATAGGCTTCAAAGAGCCCGATGAGGAGCCCGAGCCAGGCGCTCGCCAGGAAGAACCTCGACACGATCCCCGAGCGGTTGCCCACAGGTCGGTCGGATTCTGTGCTTCGACTCGTCATGCGGCCCTCAAATCCCCTTTAAGCCCAACCGTGGGGACGCGGTGGCTCCATGTAGTTTCGCACAGAAGGCGCGGCAACCCCAAAGCTGTTCGTCAACCGGCTTTTGTAGTGCGTCCCGGCACGTCCAAGTCGAAATGATATGCCTATCCTCAGCCGGCGCGACGCTCTGGTTTCATGGAATCATCCACTTTAGCCAATAAGCCTGCGCAAAAGCCAGGACACTTAAGCCGAGTGCCAGCAGGATGCTGTACCAAAAGGTTGTGCGAAGCACTTCGCCTTCGTGCCCGACGAGGCCCACGGTTGTAACCCCCACCGCAATGTTCTGGGGAGAAATCATTTTTCCGGTGACGGCGCCCGAAGAGTTGGTAGCAGCAAGTAAAATGGGGTTCACGCCAATCTGGTGGGCAACCGCCACTTGCAGATTGCCGAAAAGCAAGTTGCTGGCGGTGTCGCTTCCGCTTAGGAAGCAGGCAAGCCATCCCAGGTACCCACTGACAAACGGGAAAAAGGCGCCCAGACCGGCGAGCGCTGCACCCAGGGTATAGGCCATGCCCGAATAGTTGTAGAGAAAGGCTAACGCAACGATAAGCACAACGGTCAGTCCCGGCAAAAGAAGTTGCCGAAAGGTCTTCCATCCTGAATCGAGGAGCACCGCGGGAGATGCGCGCAGGACGAAAGCCGTGATCAAGACCGCGGCGAGCGCGGCCGTCCCGGCAGCGAGAGGTTGAAACTGATAAATCGCAGCGTAGGGGCGGTGGTACAAAGTGATAAAAACGGTGTTATGCAAAAAGGGAACGTGAAGGGTAGCCTGTGCCCTCTGGAATAATTTGAAGTAAGACCAAACCACCATCACCCCGGCCAGAATCACCCAGGGCGCCCATGCGATCACAGCTTCTGATGAGGAAAGCTCCGGACTCTCCTTGATCTTCGCAGGCGCATCTGAGGGGCGCCCAGAAAGCGCGGGATTCCAAACACGCAGGAAAAGGATCAGCGCTGCAATCGAGGTGAGCGAGGCAAGGACGTCTGCCGCGTAAGGACCCCAGTAATTCGACACGGCGAATTGCACGATGGCGAAGCTGCCTCCGGCGACGAATGCCGCCGGCCAGGTTTCTCTTAACCCTTTCCTTCCTGACGCTACCAGGACAAGGAAGGCTGGAATGAGAAGGGATAAGAAGGGAAGCTGGCGGCCTACCATTGCCGAGAGCTTCATCTGATCGAGGCCCGTCACCGCCGCCAGCGCAACAATCGGAATACCAAGACCTCCAAAGGCCACGGGGGCCGTATTGGCCAGCAGCGACAGCGTAACAGCCTTTTGCGAACTGAATCCCAGGCCAACCAAGAGGAACGCGGCCACCGCCACCGGCACTCCAAAACCTGCTGTGCCTTCCAGCAACGCTCCAAAACAAAATGCCACCAGAACGGCTTGAATGCGCATATCGCCGGAGGCATGTTTCCCCATCCAGCGCCGCAGAAGATCGAACTTGCCAGTGTCGACGGTGAGGTTATAAAGCCAAAGTGCCGCCAGCACAATCCACATGATGGGCCACAGGCCATAAACGACTCCGTAGATCATGCTTGAGAGCGCCAGCTTGACGGGCATGCGCCAGACCGTTACGGCCGCCAGGCACGCCCCCGCAAGCGCCCACGCTGCGGAAATATAACCGGATTTGCGCAAGCCACCCATCAAGAAAAGCAGCAGAAGCATGGGGAGCGCTGCCGCCAGGGCGGAAAGCCCGATGGCGTGGAGGGGATTGAGAGGTTGGGCCCAAACGCTCAAAGGGTTAACTCCTTCCCGCTGGCGTGCGCGTGAATCGAACCCGGCCACGGATACTTGTGAGAAGGTTTACTGCACGCGGCGCGTCCGGCCTGCCCAGTATTTCTCCCGCAGAACCTTTTTCAGAATCTTGCCCGTTCCACCTTTGGGCAAGTGTTCGACAAATTCCACCGTTCTCGGAACTTTAAACCTGGCCAGGTGTTTTCGGCAGTGATCGAAAATTTCCGCCTTGGCGATGTTGTGGCCCGTCCTCAGCGTGATGAGGGCTTTCGAAATCTCGCCCCATTGGCCGTCGGGCACGGCGATCACGGCACATTCGAGCACCGCCGGGTGTGCGGAGAGGACGCGTTCGACCTCTGCGGAGGCGATATTCTCGCCGCCGGTTAAAATCATGTCCTTGGCGCGGTCGACAATCAGCACATAACCTTCCGCGTCGATGGTGGCAAGATCGCCGGTGTGGAACCAGCCGTCGCGAATCGCCTCGGCGGTGGCCTCAGGCTGATTCCAGTAGCCGGCCATCACCACGTCGCTGCGGACGACAACTTCACCGATTTCCTCCGCGTTCGGCTCCACATCCCGGCCATGAACGTCCATCACGCGAATTTCCGTTCCTGCCAGCGCAAATCCCGCCGTCGCCTTGCGCCGCAGTTGGTCTTCTCTGGACTCGCCCGCGAGATGGTCCTTGACGCGAGCGTGGGAAATGACGGGAGAAGTTTCCGTTAAGCCGTACCCGCCGACCACCTCACACCGGGGCATTTTCTCTTCAATCTCACGAACCAGAGCAACGCTCGCCGGCGCTCCCCCCACGTGCATCCTCCTCACACTCGATAGGTCGTACTTGGCAAAATCCGGATGATTCATCAGTGCTGTAACCATCGTGGGGACCAGTTGGAGATCGGTGACTCGCTCCGCCTGGATCAGCTTGAGCGCCTCCATCGGATCGAACTTTTTGATGATGACATGACGGCCGCCCTTCAGGGTCAGGAGGTGCGGAAATCCCCAGCTATTGACGTGAAACAACGGAACCGTGTAAAGGCCGACGTCCTGGTCGCTGCCGCTTTCCGCTTGCGCTCGATAAAAGGCATGCAGATAGAGATTCCGATGCGTCAGCATGACTCCCTTGGGATAAGCCGTGGTCCCGCTGGTATAGAAAAGCTCGGCAACCGAATTTTCGTCGATGCCGCGGTAGTCGATCTCTTCGGGCTCAGCTTCGGCCACCATTTCGTCGTAAAGCTTCGGATAAGCCCACGGCGGCTTGGTTCCACGCAGCGCAATCAGATATTCAACCGATTGGAGACTTGGGCGCAAGGCTTCGAGCAGCGGAATGAATTCAGGATCGAAGAAAAGCAAACGCGGTGCAGCGTCGTTCAAAATGTATTCCAGTTCTTCTGAAGCCAGCCGAATGTTAAGAGGCAAGAGAATAGCTTCGATCTGAGGAACGCCAAAATAGCCTTCGAGCAGGCGGTGGCAGTTAAAACTTAGATAGGCCACCCGGTCCCCTTTTTTGAGGCCCAGCTTTCGCAGGGCACTGGAAAGCCGGTCGCAACGCTCGCCGAATTCCTGGTAGGTCAGACGAAGCTGACCGCATACCACGCCCTCCTTGCGCCCGAACAGGCGGGCCGCATGGCGCTTGAAACGGATCGGAGTAAGGGGAAGAATCATAGGGAGATCACTGTGTTCACGCCTCAGCGTGTCCGCTTATGACACCAGAACGAGGCGAAGTCGCGCGATTTACAAATCTTTTCCGTTCTCGACTGGCTCTGAGGTTTTACTTTTTTAACACGCTCGGTGCAATCCGCACAACAGAGCTTACTGATGGTTGCGAAATATATCGACGCCGTTCTTTGTAGCGCCGCTCGGCGGCAAGCACTGCTTGCCTGAGCGGCGAAAGACGCGGGTCATAGACCCGCGCTACAAAAAAAGATGTCACTCTATTTTGCATCTCTCACTAAGACGATCTCCATATCCTCCGAAGTGCCTGTCTTAATCTGCTGCTTGGAGTTGCTCAGGAGTTGGCGGCTCCAGTTTGCCCACAATGAACCAGTAGGATAGCAGCCCGCTCATCAGCAGCGTCGGCGCCAGAATAAATGCTGGAAGAAAAGAACCCGTCCATTCAATCAGGAAACCCGTCACCAGCGGGGCGGTGATCCCGCCAATGTTTCCGGAAAAATTCTGAAATCCGGTCCAGATGCCGACTTCATCATGGGGAGCACAAGCTTGGACCATAACCAGCAGGTTAGCGGAGGAAAGTCCTACCAAGCCGGCGCATACAATCAGAGCGACGGCCGTTCCCGCCGTCCGGGCCATGGCTGCCGGGATCATTAGCAGTCCGAACGTAAAGGCGAATGAAATGATTCCCTTCCGCGTGCGAGTTTCATCCCACCCCCGGCGGATCAGGCGGTCGGAGATCCAACCGCCGATGGGTTCCGAGAGGCCGAAGACCGCGTAGGGGACGGCGGCGTAAATTCCCGCCTTCATGATGCTCATGTGCCGGGCTTCATACAAGTAGTCGGGCAGCCAAGTCAGCATCAAGTACCAGAAATAGTCAAAACAGAAGAAACCCAGGCAGATGCCCAGTAAGTTGCGGTTAAAGTGGGTGAGCCGGAAGCGCCGCCGGACATGCTCCTCGGGCTGCTTGAGCACCCTTTCCTTTCTCTTCGTCAGCTTCGGGGGAAACACAGCAAACCAGGGAATCAACCAGAGGAACGCCGTCAATCCAACCACTACGAACGTATCCCTCCAGCCGTAGTGAACCAGAAGCCATGGAATAAGGACGCCTTCCAGAACAAGTCCCGTCCGGCTGCCAAAGTCAAAGATTCCGGAGGGCAGCCCACGCTCCGCGGAACCAAAAAGCCTGCTCACAATTCTAATTCCGCCTGGAAGGTAGATGGATTCTCCGATGCCCAGCACGATGCGGAGCAGGATCAGAACCACCAGGCTTCCCGCCAGCCCCGTGAGTCCCTGCGCCAGCGACCACAGAGCAAAGGCCGCTGCGTAGACCCAAAGAAGGTTCATACGGTCAACCATGAGCCCAATCGGCACCTGCATCAGCGTGTAGGACCAGAAAAATGCCGAAAGGAGCACTCCCTTGGTTTCCGGGCCAAGATGCAGGTCGTGGGAAATCAGCGGCAAGGCAAAGGAAATCGTGGCGCGGTCAAGATAATTGATCAGCGAAGCGGCAAAGAGGAGCCACACCACGGCCCAGCGGCGGGCGTTGGTAACGCCGGAAGGCTCTGTCCCGATGAATTCAAAGTTCGTTGGAGTTGCGCTCAAGGAATCGACCTGCCTTGCCTCCTATCGAAAGAGGCTTCGGCAGAATACCGCAATTCACGAAGAGGTCAAAGGGAAGATTTGATCGTAAGAAAGGCAAAGAGGAGGAAACAGGCTCAGGAAAAAGGATACATAATCCACCCCAGAAGCAAAGCGATTCCCACAAAAGAAAGGAATACTTTGGCCCCGTAAATCATCTGGTCGCGCAGCTTCTCCCTGTTAAGGATGGCAAAGACCACGGAAACGAAGAAGGAGAACAGCACCAGGGCCGTGAAGTGAGAAATAACCATTCGTTACCTCGTGTGGCAGGCCATGAAGGCCTTGCGGGGTGCGAAATCGACGCGCGCCTTTCATTGCCCGCTAGGGTTTTCTGCCCCAAGCAATATCGTAAGCGTCCAGCACGGTCAACACGTTCAGCATACCTGCGCCAATCAAAAACGCCGTCCCGTAATCGGAGCAAACAAAGAAAGTGTCACCGCCCCCGTAGCCGAAAAAAGTGGCAGCCCGCATGGGCACCCCCACCGAGAGTTCAGCAAAGTAGCCAAGCGTGTGAAGGTATGAGCCTGATCCCAGGGAAAAGTATTGTCCCTGCATGGCAAGCCCCAGCACGAACATGCCGACGATGGAAACAAATAGAATGAGGGCGCGCCACTTGCGGCCCAGCAGCAGATGTCCCAATCCCGGTAGGAGCCATGCCCCCAGGCACAAACCGAACAAATTACCCGAGGAGACTTGAAGGCGGGCTGGATTGACAGCCTCCTTCACTGCTCGCTCGTCTTCTTCCGCTACTCTTTTAGTCATAGGCGGGGCTTAAAGGACCCTGATGGGCTTAGATCGCAAGATGCTGCAGCCTCCATACCTCCAACCCGTAAACATACCATACACGCTAAAGCCGCAGCAATAAGCCGTATCGCCCCGAGGCGTATAACCGGAGGTATCGTAGCGCAATCCCAAGCTGTAACAGGTTCAGGAACGCAAGGTCTCGGCCTGCCCGGTCTAACTAATCAACACTTGTAGGCAATCGTATAACTGGGTAATGTTAAGGGGAAGTGCGTACCAGGCGAGCGGGTTGGAGCGGCGTCTATGATCGCCGGACGTTCGTCTTACTGATGTTTACAAAATATAGTGACGCCGTTCTTTGTAGCGGCGCTCGGCGGCACAATCGGAAGGCTGTGCCCTGACGCCGTTCGTTTTTACCATCGTAGATAGTCCTTATCAATCCCTGGTATCACAGGGCGATGTGACTTCGGTCACATCGCTCGCGGATTGAACTTGTGACACTCGTTGCATTGGTTGCGTAGGCCAGGGGCAAAGTTAAGGAAGCAGGGAGGGTGGTTATGTCGGTCGAGACGAATATTAAGCGAGACAGTATGGAGGCTTTTGCGCACCGAGCGACCTCCTTACCGCAAAGAGACGCTTTTGTGCCGACCGATCCCCTCAATCCCTGTGAGCTTGAGATTGACCTGTTTTGCAAAGGGATGCATATCGACGCCTCCTGTGCCTTGGAGAGCGAAGGTCGGCCGTTGCTGCGGACCCGGGCGGGTTTAGGCAGCGGACTCGAGATTATTATTCCCGGGCCGCTTAAGGATGTGTGGGTCAACGTGCCGGTGGAGGAGTCGTTTGCCCAGCAGTCTTGCTATCGGATTGTTCGAAAAGACGGCGGGTACGTGGTTGTAGACGACCGGCAGATGTTCCACTACCCGGTCCGGCTTTCCCCGGAAGTGCCTTGGTACACGCGCCAGACCTCCCGCGGCATCGCGATGCATAGGATTGGAGTTTTGCAAGGAACTTATTTGGGTATTTACATCTCGAATTCTTGCGGCTTTTGGTATCACTCGCCTCCGCTCAACTGCCGGTTTTGCACCACAGGGTTGAACGTCGGAGTGAATGAAGTCGCGCTGAAGGACATCGAAGACGTGGTTGAAGTGGCGCGCACGGCGAAGACGGAATCCGGTGTGACCTTCGTCCACTTTAATTCGGGATTCCAGACAAACCGCGACCATGACCGGGCAGCGCCCTACGTGAAAGCCGTCAAGTCGCGGGTCGGCAGCCTGATCGGACTCCAGTTGACTCCCACGCGCGACTTGTGGAAGTACGACCGATTGGTTGACCTCGGGACCGACCACTTCAGCTTCTGCTACGAGTTTCAAAGCCCCGAGTATTTTGCCAAATTGTGTCCCGGCAAGGAGAAGCTGATCGGCCAGCAAACCTTCTTCCGGGCGCTTGAATATGCTTCCAAGAAGATGGGGAAAGGCGCCTGCTCGGGCGAAATCATTGCGGGAGTTGAACCGATCGAAGATACGCTCAAGGCCATTGACATGATTGCCGGCATGGGAGCTTTCCCCACGGTCTGCATCTTCCGTCCCACCCTTGGCTCTGACATGGAGGATTGGCCGCCGCCGCGTTATGAAGACATGATCGTGGTGTTCCAGCACCTCTACGAAGCCTGCCGCAAGAATGGCATTCCGTTGGACGTCACCCCCAACATTGAAGTCAGCCTGGTTGTCCAGCCCGGTGACACGCGTTACCTTGCCCCGGACAGTTTGGCCGCGCGATGGTACGAACTGAAGATGAATGTGCTGAAAAAAGCCGCCCGGCCTTATTTCTGGTGGGCCGGCCGTCCCAAGAACATCAAAGCTTCTGAAGTCCTCACCGCGCCGTAGCAAGTCTCTCTGGCCTTTGGGGGGATAAGGAGCGCGGAGCGAGCTTATCTCTCCGATGCGTTCGTGGGCGCCGCGTGCAACGCCCGGCGTGAGCCATGGAAGGCGACTGTGCCGAGCCGGACGTGGGAACTCAAAGGAGCCGAAAGCTCACGCTGAGGCCGGAACAAAAAATCAGTCCACTGAATAGCAACTGCTACCCTGGCAATCGGTGGTGAGAATTCTCCTGCAAATCTCCAAGCACTTTCTCACCTCAGCGACCGTATCCAAACCCGGCTTGTTGTACTCGTATTCGATGTTGCCTGGAAACTTCCAGTGATGGTCCCGGACAAGGCGGAGTACCGCGACGATGGGAGTATCGCCCTCGCCCCAGGGAAGATCTGCTCCGTGATTCCGCTTTCGGTCTTTGAGGTGGAGCGTGACGATGCGGCTGTGCCATTTGCGAAGGAATGAAACCGGATCGCTATTCGCCGCCACAAAATGTCCGATGTCCAAGTTGACCCCGACCCAGCGCGAAGTTCCTTTTAGTCCTCTCTCAAAGCTGGCTGCGTTCGAGAACTGATCAGGGTCCGAGGTGTTATCGTGGTTGTGGAAACCCACGACGATCTTGTACTTTTGCGCGTACTCGTCCACTTTGTGCGCGAGGCTTACATTGGAAGAAGCCGTGATGTAGCGCACTCCCAAGGCCCGTGCCATCTCAAATCCGCGGGTGTATTCGGCGTCGGTGAAATCCTTGGCGAAGCTGTAGTTGTAAGCATAAAGCAGCACCCGAGCCTCATCGAATTTGCGCCGGATGGCCCGGAAATGCGACATGGGGACCTTCAGCCGCCAGCGCCGCAGCTCTTCCCGGCTCGCTTGCTGGGGTTCAACGTGCGCCTGCCACAATTCGCATTCGCCGATCCCAATCGTTTGATAGGCTTTGATGCACGCATCCAAGTCGCGGTCGCGGAATGAATAACTCTGGGCACCGATCTGGACGCCCGCGAAAACCGAATCGATGGTGTTCATACTCTTGGCCGATTTGTTTCCCATCAGCAAGCCGGCCGTTCCGGCCACCAGCAGCTTGCCCATATCACGCCGTGATATCGAAGTCATAAGTCCCTCCTCTCAAAGCTCGACGAAAACGTGACCCTCAGTATAGGAACCAAGACAGGCGTTAGCAAGCTTAGCATTTGGTAGTGGGCGCGTGACCCACCCGGCCCGCAAAGTCCCCCGCAAGGCAAACTTTCCCTTTGGCAGGTGCGGCGTGAACGCCGATGCAGTTTCCGGGTCTTGGCAGCGAGTGAATGCTATAATCCCCCCGTGCGCCAGAGAATCGTGATTATTGAAGACGAAAAAGATATTCTCGACCTGGTTCGATACAACTTTCGCAAAGAAGGCTTCCAGGTTGAAAGTTTTACGCACGGCAGGAACGGCCTCGAGTATGTGCGCCAAAACTCCCCCGACCTGTTGCTTCTCGATATTATGTTGCCGGACTTTGATGGCATGGAAATTTGCAAACGGCTTCGAGCGGACGAGCGATTGAAAGACATGCCGATCATTTTTCTGACCGCTAAGGGCGAAGAGATTGACCGGGTGGTGGGCCTGGAGATTGGGGCAGATGACTATGTGGTGAAGCCTTTCAGCCCTCGCGAGCTTGTTGCCCGGGTCAAGGCCGTGCTGCGCCGGAGGGACCAGACGCTTGGGAAAGCCGACGTTATTGAGGTTCCCGGTTTGCGGCTGGATTCGCGCTCCCGTGAGGTGACGGTCCGGGGCCGGGCCATTACGCTGAGCGCGCTGGAGTTTAAGCTGCTTCACTTTTTGTCATCGCAGCCCAGACGGGTCTTCAGTCGCGAACAACTGCTCGACAACGTATGGGGGCGGGATCGTTTTGTAACGCCGCGTACCGTGGACGTTCATGTCCGCCGGCTCCGCGAGAAGATCGAAACTCAAGGGGCCGCGCCTCAATACATTCAGACGGTGCGCGGGTCCGGCTACCGGTTTTCACCGGGCTCTGATGCGGCGGGGGAATCAGAAGAATAATGCGGGCAGTTGTCCTGGACTTCCATGCCTTTGAGCAGCCCGATCTTTCGTAGGGTCTTGTTAGGAGCGTTCGTCTTGAGTGCGGCGACGCTTCTGGCTTTGGATTTCTATCTGGTACGCTTCACTTCCCAGCAGCATATCGAGAGTCTCCAGGACAGGCTGCGGGCGGAAGGGCGGATTCTCTCCGGCGAACTCGAAAGGGTTCCCGCGCCGCAATTACAGGAATGGGCCGCCGGGGCTGGCACGCGTGCAGAAGCGCGCGTGACGGTGATCGATCCACGGGGAGTCGTCCTTGCCGATTCCCAGCAGGACCCGAAAACAATGGAAAGCACCTCCGGCCAGCCGGAGGTGCGCGCCGCTTTCCAGGGGCAGGTGGGAACCGCGGCGCGCCCAAGCCCCGCGCTCCATCGGAACATCTGCTACCTCGCGATGCCCATCCGGTACGGCGGGAAAACCGGATTCGTACTGGAACTGGCGCTTCCCCTTAAAAGCTTAAAAGGCACAACCGGCACCGTGCTGAAACGGATCTTAGCGGTGCTGCTTGGCGCAGCAATTTTGGCGCTGGGCATCGCTTTCATCTTTTCGCGCTCTTTTACCCGGCGAATCAACAGGCTGAAATATTTTGCGGAGAATCTGGAGAAAGCTCCGCCTTCCAAGAAAGCGCTGGACAACGAGAATGACGAGCTGGGCGATCTGGGGCATTCGCTGGAACGGGCAGCGGCTCGTTTGCGCGAACTCTTGGAGAGGCTCAACCTGGAATCCGCCCAGCGCGAAAGTATTCTGGCCAGCATGGTTGAAGGTGTGCTGGCCGTCGATAACCAACTCCGAGTCACCTTTTGCAACGATGCTTTCTTGAGGGCGGTGGGCGCGACCGGCCCGGTTCGCCAGCGGTCGCCGCTGCTCGAGATCGTTCGTGATCCGGGACTGGTGGACATTGTCACGCAGGTCCTTGCGTCGAAGGAACCGATGCGGCAGCGGCTATATTTTCCGGTGCCCGAGGGCCGCTCTTTCGAACTTTATGTGTCGCCGCTTAACACTCCCTCGGGCTCGGGCGCTATTGTTATTCTTCACGACGTCACGGACCTGGAGCGTCTGGAGCGCGTGCGGCGGGATTTTGTGGCCAACGTTTCCCATGAGCTGCGCACGCCGCTAACGGCTATTCATGGTTACGCGGAGACTTTACTTGAGGGCGGCCTCGAAGATGCCGAAAATAACCGGAAATTCGTAGAAATTATCAAGGCCCATGCAACGCGGCTCAGCAATATCGCCTCGGACTTGCTTAGATTGTCGGAACTTGAAACGGATCGAGCCACGCCCGAACCCGAACGAATCTCGGTGCCGGCCGCAATCGAGACCGCCCTCAGAACGATTGAGCCGGAGTCGCATCTTCGCGGAATTAAAGTAACGTGCGGCCCGCTTGAGGCTCCCGAAATCATGGCGGAAAAGGGCCGACTGGAACAAGTGCTTGTCAACCTCCTGGACAACGCCGTGAAGTTCAATCGCCCGGGCGGCGCGGTTCACGTGGAGGTCCGGCAAGCGCCGGAGGGAAAAACTCACATCGTTGTTTCCGACACGGGGATCGGGATTCCCTCGACCGATTCATCGCGAATTTTTGAGCGTTTCTACCGCGTGGACAAAACGCGTTCGCGCGAGATGGGAGGCACCGGTCTGGGACTTTCCATTGTGAAACATATTGTCGAGCGCATGAACGGCACGGTCCGTGTCGAAAGCCAGTTGGGAAAGGGGTCCACGTTCACCATCGTCTTGCCTGCCGTTTCGGAGCCCCCTCTGAAGAAGGTCTAGCCCTCCCTCACCTTCCGTAGTTTTAACCGCAGATTCACACCCTTGTCATCACGCCGTAACATTCTCCCGGCATTCTAAGAGCGTGAAAAAAGAATCGATCACTTCAAATAAGCAAGGTAGGTTGATGATGAAACCCAAGTATTCTGTGTTGTTGGTCCACCATCGCAATGACCGTTTCGGGACGCTGAATCCCATTCTCGAGGCCCTTTCAATCAAAGCGATTCGAGTGCGCAGCTTGAAGGAAGCGGAGGCTGTGCTTTGCGGAATGCCGTGCCCGCACCTCGTGCTGGCCGATGCGGCCCTGCCGGATGGCAATTGGATGGATGTGCTCGACATCGCGGCCAAGGCTGTTGAACCCGTCAATGTCATTGTCATTTCGCCAGTGGCGGACATCGAGTTTTACCTGGACGCCATGGATCACGGAGCGTTTGACTTCATGACGGACTCGTTCACCGTTCCAGAGATTGTTCACATCCTCAAGTGCGCGCTGGATAATGTGTCCCGGCGCCGGCAGGCGCGCGTCGTTGATTGCACGCCCGTTTCAGTTGAATCTCCCCAAATCGGACTTTAGGCTTTTGGGCCCGCATGGAAGCGGTTGGATTTGAGGGACAACGAATCTCATGCAGCGCCATAGCACCTCTCCCCAACCAGGGTTGGCGGAACACGGTCGGCCCTGGTTTTATTCAAAGTTGGATTTTGTAACAGAAATGTCACAGAGGCGTCACGTCGAAGTCATCTGATCGCCCTATTCTGACTGTGCCCCGAATTCAACGGCATGAACAACTGTAGAGAACCTAAGAAACGTATTGAACCACGATAAGGAGCAGATAACACACATGAGAAGAAGCAAAGTGGAACGACTGGCGGGCATCCTCATTCTCGCCGCCTGCATGGTAGGGGTGGTGAATGCCAAAGCCTCCCAGGGGGGCGACAACTCCGGAGACTCCTCCGACGTTCCGGCAAAGCAGGCTGCGCTTCAGAAACATAAGAAGTCGAAAGCCACGAGAGCAGAGCGGAAGCACACGAACGCTAAAAATCAACCCAAAGTTGCAGCCACAAAGAGCGACGCCAGCCAAGTTTCGTTGTTAAGGCAACAGCTTGCCCTTCAACAAAAGCAGATTAACCAGCTTCTTCACGCTGTTGCAGAACTGAATGCGCGCCTGGGAAGCGCCGCGCAGCCTGCTCCAGTGTCCGCATTGCACCCGGCGGACAGCGCCGAAGTCGCAAGTCTTGTGCCCATTCTACCTGCCCATCTGCCCGAAGCCGGCAAAGTCGCCAGTTTAGTCCCGGTTCTTCCGGCAAGTACGGCGGTGAATGCGGGGGTGGGAAGCTCTCCGGCGGGTATCACCCTTGCGCCTCCATCTCCCGTCGCGGGCCAGTCTGAGAACCAAAACAGTGTTTCGGACTCGCCTCTTCAGTTCCATATCGGCAGCGCCTATGTTACCCCTGTCGGTTTTATGGATTTCACAAGCGTGTGGCGCAATCATGACGGGGGCAGCGGCATTGGGACGAATTTTGCGGGCATACCTTATGGCAATGTCTTTCAGAATAATTTGAGCGAGTTCCGCATGAGCATGCAAAACTCCCGCGTTGGCTTTCGTGTGGATGCGCTGGTAAAAGGCGCCCATGTGATCGGCTATATGGAATCGGACTTCCTGGGAAACAACCCTGGGAACTTCGCCGTGAGCAGCAACAGCAACACGTTGCGCTCGCGCCTGTTCTGGCTCGACGTCCGGAAGGGCCCGTGGGAGGTCTTGGGAGGCCAAACCTGGAGCTTAATCACTCCGGGGCGTACCGGCGTTTCGCCTTTACCAGGCGACATCTTCTTTACCAATAACATCGACGTGAACTATCAGCTCGGTTTGTTCTGGGGGCGGCTCCCCGAGTTCAGACTTGTCTATCATCCCTCGACCAAGGCAGCCTTGGCATTTGCGGTTGATAGCCCGGAGCAGTACGTAGGGGGTTCGGCGGGCGGCCCGCTTATCACTTTCCCATCAGCTCTCGCCTTGACCTATGCGAGCGAACTGAACACAGGCGGCAACGGCGCGGGGGTTCCAAACGTGGCTCCTGATTTCATCGCGAAGTTGGCTCTTGACCCTTCCAAGGAATTCCACTTCGAGATCGGAGGAGTCGAGCGTAATTTTAAGCTTTGGAACCCAACCAATAGAAACACTTACTCGACGACGGGCGGCGGCGGCTTCCTCAACCTGAATTTTGAGCTGTTCAAGGGCTTCCGCCTGCTTACCAACAATTTCTGGGGCGACGGTGGCGGACGATACATCTTCGGCCAGGCGCCGGACCTCATCGTAAGGGCCAATGGCAGCCCCTCTCTGATTCACGCCAGTTCGACTGTTTCAGGTCTCGAGTTCACACATAAGAATACGCTGCTCTATTCTTACTACGGTGGCCTGTACATTGGAAGGAACATTGCCATTGACACGAACGGCGATTCCGTCGGTTACGGGTATACCGGCGCACCGTCTGGCCAGAATCGCGCCATTCAGGAAGCCACCTTTGGTTTCAACCAGACGATCTGGAAGGATGCGAAGTGGGGCGCAATAAACTTTATGGGCCAGTATTCGTACCTCACGCGCAATCCCTGGTCGGTGGCTACCGGGAGTCCGGCGAACTCGGCCTTGCACATGGTGTTTTTGAACTTGCGCTACACGCTGCCGGGTTCTGCGCCGACTTTGAAGTAGATAGGGATTTGCGCGGCATGGACCTTTGGTGGCAATAACATGGGTGAAACAACCGACGGGAAGCGGGCCCCGAGCAACCAGAAGGATTCCTGGGGGCTTCATTCACTCGAAGGAGCCCGGTATGGGGTTTGGCGGCCCCTTCATGCAAGACCCCGATCCGTAGCGTGCTTCTCTTGGGCGGATAGCATCGAATTCGCCCAGGAAAGCCGCTCGTACTTGCTTACGTTAGTCTGTGTTAGGACGTTTTGTGAGGTGGCCCTTTGTTTTGAACGAGTTGAAATTACGTTTACTTATACGGAAGGACCAATCCGTTGTAGCGCCGGGCTTTACGCCCGGCATACCGCCCTGAAGGGCGGCGCTACAGGTAAACGTATTTTCCAAATGCAACACTAGCCGCGTCCACGCCGGGCTGACGCATGTGGTTAGGAGCACGAAAGAGCAGCCGTGAGCGGGCGGATCGGGTGCCTTTTAACAAAGCTGTAACAAGTCCTTAACATTTTTGTAACAATTTTCAATCAATCTCAATGAAAGGGATAGCTAATGAAAATCAGAACTCGAGGTACAATCGCAGCCTTGACGGTCACCTTGGCGCTGATGGGGCTCCTAACGGCCTGCAGCCAGAAGGAATCCGGCTCCTCCGCGTCTTCAGGTGCGATTACGCTGAATGCCGCCGGCGCCACCTTCCCCTACCCGATTTACTCCAAGTGGTTCAACGAATATCACAAGCTCCACCCGAACATAATGATCAATTACCAGTCTATCGGCTCCGGGGGCGGAATCCAGCAGCTCCATGCCGGCACGGTGGATTTCGGAGCATCGGATATGCCCCTCAAGGACGAGTTGCTACAGCAGCTCAACCTGCACATCGTCCAATTTCCCACGGTGCTGGGCGCAGTCGTACCCACCTACAACGTTCCGGGAGTCGATGTCGCGCTGAAGTTTACTCCGGAGGCCTTGGCAGGCATTTATCTCGGCAAGATCACCAAGTGGAATTCCCCCGAGATCGAACGGAACAACCCTGGGGTCAAGCTTCCTGGCAAGGACATTGTTGTCGTTCACCGCTCCGATGGCAGTGGCACCACCTTCGTCTGGACCGATTATCTCTCCAAAGTGAGCCCGGATTGGAAATCGAAGGTGGGCAGCAATACCTCTGTGAGCTGGCCAGTGGGCTTGGGCGGCAAAGGCAATGAGGGTGTCGCCGGCATTGTCAAACAGACTCCCGATTCCATTGGTTACGTGGAGTTAATCTATGCCATTCAGAACAATATGCTCTATGGCCTAGTCCGGAATTCTTCAGGGAATTTTGTTAAGGCCAGCTTGGCCACGGCTTCCGATGCGGCCGCAGGCGCTGCCAGCGAAATGCAGAACGACGTTCGCATCTCGATCACCAATCCGCCGGGCAAGGACGCTTACCCGATCTGCAGCTTCACTTACCTGCTGATCCCCGATCACATCGCCGACGCTGCAAAGGGGCAAGCGATCAAAGACTTTCTGCATTGGATGTTGACCGATGGCCAAGGTATGGTGGAAAGCCTCGATTACGGCCAGTTGCCCGACGCTGTCAAGACGATCGATATGGAGCACATTGCCCTGGTCCAATGAAATAGGGAATATCCTAACTGGAGGAAAGAGCGCCTGGCTTGCCCGAAGTTTCCGAGCCTGTAAAGGCAGGTCGGCGCTCGCCTCCTCAAGCATCATAAAGATGCGGGTTATATGGAGCCAAGGGAGGGCGTATGGACTCGCGGGCCTTGCATATCGCTGTAACAAACTACTGATGTTTACAAAATATAGTGACGCCGTTCTTTGTAGCGCCGCTCGCCGGCAAGCGCTGCTTGCCTGAGCGGCAAAAGACGCGGGTCATAGACCCGCGCTACAGTAATAGTTGCCACTATATTTTGTAAACATCAGTAAGGCAGAAAATTGTGTCGCACCAGATTGGCATCGTCGATGGATGGGAGATGGATGGCATTCCTTTCCGTGGGAGTTATAACCTGCTTCTGCGACGAGGCGCCGAACGTTCCCAGGCTGTAGTGCGCGAGGAAACCAACCAGATTTTCTTGATCCGGTAGTATGGCAACTATACTTTTTCCCGGTGAAAAAGAGACCAGTCCTTGGTCTCGGAAGCCTAAGGGCACGCTAAAGTCATATGTTCGCCGCCTCCAAAGCGGAGACGAGATTGCGCACCTGATCACCCTGGCGTTTGCCGCCAGCATTTTTCTGATCACGGTCCTGCTGGTTTATGAGTTGTGGCGCAATTCCGTGCTTCCGCGTCACCGTTTTGGATGGGCATTTTTTGTGACGAGCACCTGGGACCCTGTCTTCGAAAATTTCGGCGCGCTTCCCTTCGTTTTTGGCACGCTGGTGACTTCAGCGGTGAGCTTAATGCTCGCGCTGCCGCTAGGGGTTGGTGCGGCTATCTTCCTTGCTGAGCTTGCTCCCCCGAGGATTTCGGACGCCTTGACCTTTGTGGTGGAGCTTCTGGCCGCGGTGCCCAGCGTGATCCTGGGACTGCTGGGGATCTTTATTCTGGTGCCGTTTCTCCGGGAGGATGTCGAGCCCTTTCTGAAAGCAACGCTGGGCTTCCTGCCTCTCTTCCAGGGGCCAATGTATGGGATCGGGATGCTGGCCGCGAGTCTGATTCTCACCATCATGATCATTCCTTATATCATCACGATCTCGCGAGAGGTTCTACGGGCGGTACCGGTCGAGCAGCGTGAGGCTGCGCTGGCGGTTGGAGCGACTCGCTGGGAGGCAACCTGGAAGGTTGTTGTGCCCTACGCGAAGCCGGGAATCTTCGGGTCCGTTTTTCTAGCCCTGGCCCGAGCCTTGGGGGAGACCATGGCGGTCACCATGGTGATCGGCAACGACCCGAGGATCAGTGCTTCGCTGTTTGCTCCCGGCTACACGATAGCAGCAGTGATTGCAAACGAATTTACGGAAGCAACGGGCAACCTCTATCTTCAGTCTCTGATCGAACTCGGTCTGGTGCTTTTCCTGGTCACGATTATCATCAATGCGCTGGCGCGCGTCCTGATTCTGGTGACCACCAGGCAAGGAACGTCGCAAGCATGAATCATCACCTTACTTGGAGAAAATTCGTCAATGGCATCATGCTCACTCTGACCGGCCTGTGTGCTCTGCTGTCGGTTTCTTTGCTCCTGGTTGTCCTCGGGTACCTTGGCTGGAACGGGTGGCAATATTTGACCTGGACTTTCCTTACTCACTTGCCTCAGCCTGTCGGGGAAACGGGCGGAGGTATGGCGAATGCCATTGTGGGCAGCGGGGAATTATTGCTGATCGCGGCCGCGACGGGCATTCCCACGGGCCTGATGGGAGGCATCTACCTGGCTGAATTTGGGGGGAAGGCCTTTTCTTTTCTTGTTCGATATACGGCGGATCTTTTGAACGGTGTTCCCTCGATTGTCATGGGCATTTTCGCTTATACCCTTGTGGTTTTGCCCATGCACCACTTTTCCGCGCTCGCGGGCGGGCTGGCGTTAGGGGTAATGCTGATCCCCATTGTTCTCCGCAGCACCGAGGAGTTCTTGCGAGCGGTTCCAAGACCTTTGCGCGAAGGGGCCTTGGCGCTCGGTGCGAGCAAGTGGAAGGCCATCGCCACCGTCGTGATTCCTGCTTCCATCCGCGCCATCGCCACAGGGGCGCTCCTGGGACTCGCCCGGGTGGCGGGAGAAACCGCTCCATTGCTCTTCACGAGCTTCGGCAACCAGTTTTGGAGCCATGGCTTGAACGAGCCCACGGCCTCGCTGCCGGTTATGATTTACACCTATGCAATATCGCCATACAATGACTGGCACCGTCAGGCGTGGGCGGCTGGGTTTATCTTGCTGATGTTGGTGCTTGTTGCTAACATTGGAGCACGGCTTATTCTGTCCCGAAGTACACCGGCAATGCGAGGGTAATCTTGTGCGGAATCTAATCGAATCGGAGGTGGTTTTCGGCGTGCCCGGATACGAACGCGGGGCTGAAGACTCCCAAAAAACCGCCGGTGAATCCGTGCTCAAAATTGCCGTCAGTGGCCTGAACTTCTACTACGGGCCGCGCCAGGTCCTGTTCGACGTCGCGCTCGAAATATTCGATCGAAAGATCACCGCGCTCATTGGACCCTCGGGCTGCGGCAAGTCAACCTTTTTGAGAACCCTCAACCGAATGTACGAGACCATCCGCGGGGCCCGAGCTGAGGGGAAAGTCTTACTGGACGGCCAAAACATTTTCGACGTGGACGTTGTCAGTCTGAGACGGCGGGTCGGCATGGTGTTTCAAAAGTCGAACCCTTTCCCAAAGTCCATTTTTGAGAATGTGGCTTACGGCCTGAGAATTAACGGCATGGCCCGGCGCGGACAGGTGGCGGAAGTGGTGGAGAAAAGCCTGAGGCGCGCTGCTCTGTGGGATGAGGTGAAAGATCAGCTCCACAAGTCCGCTTACGCGCTCTCGGGCGGGCAGCAGCAGCGGCTGTGTATTGCCCGTGCCCTGGCGGTGGACCCGGAAGTCCTCTTGCTCGATGAACCCTGCTCCGCTCTCGATCCGATCGCAACTTCAAAAATTGAGGAACTTCTATTCGACCTTCGGGATAGCTGCGCGATTGTTATTGTCACTCACAACATGCAGCAGGCGGCCCGGGTCGCGGATCAGACAGGGTTTTTCCTTCTCGGCAAGCTCATCGAATTCAACAAAACGGACGTGATTTTCAAGAATCCGGCCCAGAAAGAAACTGAGGATTATATTACGGGTCGATTCGGTTAACAGCGGGGGAGCATTCATAGTGCGTCATTTTGAAATCCAGCTCGACGATCTCCGCAAGCGGCTGCTCGAAATGAGCGGGCTGGTGGAGTCGTCCATTTACCGCAGCGTGCAAGCCCTTGTCGACAAGGACGAGGGGCAAATCCGGCAGGTGATGGAAAACGAAGACCGTATCAATCGCATGCAAATCGAGATTGATGACCTTTCAACCGGACTGTTGCTCCTCCAGCAACCCATGGCCGCGGACTTGCGTTTTCTTACCGCCACCATCAAGATCAACAACGATCTGGAACGCATGGGCGATCACGCGGTGAACATCGCTGAGCGCGTCATGTCGCTGACCCGCGGGCCCGCGATCAAGCCCTTGATTGATATTCCCCACATGGCGAATCTGGTGGAGTCGCTGCTGCGCAAGTCGCTCGACGCTTTTGTCAAGAAGGATGCCAGCCTGGCCCGGATCGTGCTCACCTCCGACGACGAGGTGGACCGTATGAGGGATAATATTTACAACGAGCTCGTAAGTTACATGGAAAGTGAGCCCTCAGCGATTCGCGCCTGTATTGATTTGATGTTCGTCGCCCGCAATCTGGAGCGCATTGCCGATCACGCGACGAACATCGCCGAAGACGTGGTCTTTTTGGTCGAGGGCGCCGACGTCCGCCACCGCGCCGAAGGTCGCAAGTAACTGTTTCAGAGTTCCTTCATCTGATTCAAACAAATTCCCTCACGCCGGCAAGACTTGATTATTTGTTCCTGGCAGGGCTGACGAGGGCCGCCGGCTCTCCGTTTCGCACTCGCTTTGCCCGGCGATCGCCGGAATCCAGGGCCAAGCAAGGGTTCTCCACCCGCCCAATGGGTGAAAATTGATTGCAATTCCCGTGCGTTTGGCAGAATATTAAAGTTTTTGACCAGAGATACATTTTTCTCTCTGACTACCCAGGAGGACAAGAACGTGCGCAAGAAATCAGTACAGATCGCTGAGCCGAAAGGCAAGCTGGGAATCATGACCTGTGGGATGGGAGCGGTGGCCACGACCTTTATTGCGGGCGTGGAAGCTGTTCGCCGGGATATAGCTCGTCCCTTCGGGTCGCTGACGCAGATGGGGACCATACGTCTTGGGAAGCGCACCGACCGGAAAGCGCCTATGATCAAGGATTTTGTCCCCCTTGCGGATCTGAAGGACCTGGTTTTTGGCGGGTGGGATATTTTCCCGGACAACTGTTATCAGGCGGCCGTCAAAGCGGGCGTGCTGGGCGCTGCGCACCTGGGTGAAGTGAAGGATTTCCTGGAGGGGATTCGGCCTCTCCCCGCCGTGTTCGACCGGAAGTACGTGAAAAATTTGCGAGGGCCGAACGTCAAGCGCGGAAAGACGAAAATGGACCTCGCCAAGCAGGTTATGGAGGACATTCAAGCCTTCCAACGAAACACCGGCGCAGACCGTCTGGTGGTCATCTGGTGCGCTTCCACCGAAGTGTTCATGAAGCCCGGCCCGGTGCACCAATCGTTGGCTGCGTTTGAGAAGGGGCTCCGCGCGTCGCACCCCGCCATTGCTCCCAGCATGATTTACGCCTACGCGGCGCTGAAGCTTGGCGTCCCCTTCGCCAATGGGGCTCCCAATTTGACCGTGGACATTCCCGCCCTCCAGGAATTGGCTGTTGCGAATCGGGCGGCGATTTGCGGAAAAGATTTCAAAACAGGCCAGACGCTGATGAAAACGATCATTGCTCCGGGACTCAAGGCGCGCATGATCGGACTGAAAGGCTGGTTTTCCACCAATATCCTCGGGAATCGCGACGGCGAAGTGTTGGACGACCCGATGGCCTTCCGGACGAAGGAGGAAAGCAAGCTATCGGTTCTCGAATATATTTTGCAGCCGGACCTTTATCCTGAGCTCTATAAGGACTTCTACCACAAAGTGCGGATTAATTACTATCCGCCCGCGGGAGACAACAAGGAAGGTTGGGACAATATCGACATCTTCGGATGGCTGGGTTACCCCATGCAAATCAAGGTTGACTTCCTCTGCCGGGACTCGATCCTGGCTGCGCCGATTGTCCTCGATCTCGTCCTTTTCATGGACCTTGTCCAGCGCTGCCCTGAAATGGCCGGCAAAGGAATCCAGGAGTGGTTGTCCTTTTATTTCAAAAGCCCGATGTGCGCTCCCGGTCTTTACCCCGAGCATGACTTGTTCATCCAGCTCATGAAACTCAAGAACACCCTGCGCTACCTCCGGGGCGAGCAGCTCATTACTCACCTGGGTCTTGAATACTACGACTGAAAAAGTTTTGCGCGCTTCCTGGAACTTTTTGAGCCGCGTTTGACAAAACCTCGGCAGGGTTCGGATAATTGATACTGCTACGGGTGACAAGGTTTGGACTAGTCCTATGAGAAGACTTTTCCGTGTAATTCTGCAGGCAAGCTTGGTCCCGGCACTGCTTCTGCTGGGGGCATGTCACTCCGCCAGTACGGACACAACCAACTCCGCCAGTACGGGCACAACCAGCCAGCGCGGCGTTTCCCGATCACTCGACCAGCCATCGTCGCTCAACTTGTCGGCTCCCGCGGTCTATCGGGCGAAATTCACTACCACGCAGGGCGATTTTGTGATTGAGGTAACTCGTTCCTGGGCTCCCTACGGTGCGGACCGCTTTTATAACCTCGTCAAAAATGGTTTCTACGATGGCGCGAGTTTCTTCCGCGTGTTGCCCGGATTCATCGTGCAGTTCGGAATCAGTCCGGACCCGCGCCTCTCCGAGGTGTGGCACTCCGCGGCCATCCCGGACGATCCCGTTGCCGAAAGCAACCTGGCCGGTACCGTTACCTTTGCCACGGCTGGCCCCAACACGCGTACCACGCAGGTCTTCATCAACCTCAGGGATAACAAGAACCTGGACTCCCAGGGCTTTGCGCCCTTCGGCAAAGTCGTCGAAGGGATGGAGGTCCTCGAAAAGCTTTACAGCGGATACGGCGAAGGCGCTCCCATGGGCAACGGGCCCGACCAGCAACGCCTTGAAAAAGAGGGCAGAGCCTATCTAACAGGATCTTTTCCCAAGCTGGATTCCATTAAGTCCGCCGCGATCATGTGAGCCGCGCGGCCCGTGTCTCATTTGAGCAAACCCGCGAACAATGCCAAGCCATAAGGAAGGAGAAGGATTGGACGATAAGAAACCGACCCTGCAAGCCGTCTTTGAAACGACGGAAGGGAATTTTACCTGCGCTTTATTTCCAGACAAGGCCCCCAAAACCATAGAAAATTTTGTGGGGCTCGCCAAGGGAGCCAAACAGTTTACGGACCCCCAGACCCGCCAGCCGGCCCAGCGGCCCTTTTATGACGGATTGATTTTCCATCGCGTCATGCCGAATTTTATGATCCAGGGCGGCTGCCCGCTCTCGACCGGCACGGGAGGCCCCGGCTATCAGTTTGAAGACGAGTTCGTGGAGGATCTGCGCTTCGATCAGGTCGGCAGGCTCGCCATGGCCAACGCCGGCCCCGGCACCAACGGCAGCCAGTTCTTCATTACCGTGGCGCCCACCCCGTGGCTCAACAACCATCACACCATTTTCGGGCAAGTGACCGAAGGCCAGGACGTTGTCACTAAAATTTCTTTGGCTCAAAGAGATCGGCGCGACAAGCCCACCACGCCAGTCGTCATCCAATCCGTCAAGATCGTTGAAGTGTAAATAAAGGGTAAAGTGTGAAGGGTGAAGGGTAAAGGATAAAGTTGGCAGCTACAATCAGTGCTTTCCTGACTGTGGGTTCTTCAAGTGGCAAAGGCCTGCCGTTGGAAACACCCCAGCAGTGATGGCTACCCGCTACCAGCTATAGGGCATCTCGCGTATGGGCCATGGCTTCGATAAGCTGCGGCAGTTCCCCAAGGCCGCCGAGTATCTTTGGAACCAGAAACATGTTCGATGGCGCTAAGAAAGCACGGAAGTGTAACTGCAAATCGAGAATTGGCCTCTGCTTTACAGTACGGCGGCGACCGAGGCCGACCTTTTGTATATGACAAACTTTCCAGCCGAGCTTATTCGGGTTCAGCCCCGCCACTAAGCTGCACCGGTACCGCGAACGGGCGTTCATTTCGCCATCAACAACCATCGAAACAGGAATCTCATCTCGTTTGAGAAACCCTCGAATATCCTCAATGGAAGGCTTTTCTTTTGCGAACGCAAGCATGTAACTCCATGAGGCAGGGCTGTTGTCTGTCAGCACCAGTTCGCGTCCCGACTCGTGCCGGATGATTTCACCACGTGCCACGCCTCGCTCTTTTTTTCGAATCAGGAGGGGCAGTTTCGGATCGGTGCTCCAAGTACTGACTAGCTCATCCCAGTGGTGTGAGGTCCTTTTGTCCATCCGTGGGCAAATAGCGTGCCGGGCCCAGAAACCGGCAAGCTTTGTCAATTCCGCCACGAGGTCGTCGGGCAGAGGATTTGGACATCGGTGAAGGGGATTCAACGTTTTCGACCATCCTTTCAATTTATGCCTCGGATGTCCGCATCTGGTAGCCACAGCATCGCTTTCATTGCCGTCGGTTCGTCATGTAAAAGGCCCACGGCACAAAACCGGTGCCGATGGCCACCGGTTTTACCCTTCACCCTTTACACTTTACCCTTTGGTTTAGATGGTAGCCACAGTCAGTGCTCTCCTGACTGTGGGTTCTTCAAATGGGAAAGGCCCACGGTTAGAAATGCGCCAACCGTGGCTTGTATCTTTCCCATCGATGAGAGAGAACATACTGGGATGGGCGGAGGAGGTTTCGGGGAGGCCGGCCGTGGCTGAGGCCCGACGCAGAGTCGAGAGCCTGTTGGGTAGATCGGCCCCCCGCCCTCTTCTCCGACGCCGTGGAAGAATCTCAGGCCCCGCCGAAGCGGGAAGCCTGCATTCGCAAGCCCGGCGGGAGAGGGTCCAGGGTCGGGGAGCCGAAGCCTCAGCCTATCGCAGGAGGCTTTCATGAACAAGTCCCTTTCTGGTTTCGAACCTTGTGGCATCGAAGTCAGTGCGCGGACGCTGCTGGTGGCGCTCGGTGGCGAGGGCCGCGCCGCATCGCTCCGCGAGTTTCCCAACACTCCGGAAGGACATCAGGCCCTGCTCCGTTTTATCGAGCGCTCGGGGCGAGCCGTCCGCGTGGTCATGGAATCGACGGGGCTGTACGGTCTGGACCTGGCCCTGTGCTTGCATCAGGCGGGCGTGGCGGTGATGGTCGCTAATCCGCGCGCCGTGCGACATTTCGCCACGGCGCTGATGAAACGCAGCAAGACCGACCGCCTCGACGCCGAGGTGCTGCGCCAGTTCGCCGCCCGCATGCCGTTCGTCGTCTGGCGTCCGCCTTCCCGGGCCGCCTTGAAGCTAGTCGCGGTGGCGCGGCGGCTGGAAGCGCTGACCGAAATGCTCGCGGCGGAAAAGAATCGTCTCCATGCCGCCTCGCTCTCCGAAGCTCTGCCCGTCATCGTGCGCCGCGATGTCCTGCGCAGCATCCAGCCCCAGCAGCGCGCCCTCGAACGCTTGACGCGGGCCGCGCAGGAGTTCGTGCTTTCGGATCCCGAGCTGGCGCGCCGCTACCCGTTGCTCCTTTCC
>Ga0307374_10001226_pt1 | contig 47773 bp, 50 predicted proteins | sample OX3MG_FD_202532 | JGI IMG/M metagenome (GOLD analysis project Ga0307374, IMG submission 202532) | Soil microbial communities from Risofladan, Vaasa, Finland - OX-3 | ecosystem: Environmental > Terrestrial > Soil > Coastal area > Acid sulfate soil | place: Finland: Risofladan, Vaasa | collected...
GTCCCTGCTGGCGACGGCGCGCTTGAAAGGGCGCTGTCCCGCAGCCTATCATCGCGCCGCTCGCGTGACTGGCGAAGGGTGGATCACCACCGGGGAGCGCGGGCATCGGATCCGAAGCCGCACGCCTGGGCGCACCTCTCGATATTGGAGATCGCCATGACCGCGCCTGCCTCGACCGCCGGCCCCGACCTCGTTCGCATCCGCCGCGCCCTGATCTCGGTCTTCGACAAGACCGGCCTCGCCGAGGCTGCCCGCGCTCTCGCCGACGCCGGCGTCGAACTTGTCTCCACCGGCGGCACGCGCGCCGCGATCGCAGCGGCCGGCGTGGGCGTGAAGGATATCGCCGAACTCACCGGCTTTCCCGAGATGATGGACGGGCGGGTCAAGACCCTGCATCCGGTGGTGCACGGCGGCATCCTCGGCGTGCGCGATGCGCCCGAACACGCCAGGGCCATGGCCGAGCACGGCATCGGGGCGATCGATCTCGTCTATGTGAACCTCTATCCCTTCGAAGCCACGGTCGCGGACGGCGCGGCGTTTTCCGAGTGCGTCGAGAACATCGACATCGGCGGACCGGCGATGCTTCGATCCGGCGCCAAGAACCACGCCTATGTCTGCGTCTGCACCGGGCCGGAGGATCTGGCCGAGGCGCTGGCGGCGCTGCAGGCCGACGGTGGAACCAGCCTCGCTCTGCGCCGCCGGCTGGCCGCCAAGACCTATGCCCGCACCGCCGCCTATGACGCGGCGATCGCCGCCTGGTTCGCGGCCCAGGTCGGCGAGGCCTGGCCGGCGCGCAAGGCGATCGCCGGAGAGCTGCGCCAGGCGATGCTCTATGGCGAGAACCCGCACCAGGGCGCGGCCTTCTACACCTTCCCAAGCCCCCGCGCCGGCGTCGCCACGGCGCGCCAGCTGCAGGGCCGCGAACTCGGCTACAACAACATCAACGACACCGACGCCGCGTTCGAGCTGGCGGCCGAGTTCGACCCCGCCGAGAGCGCCGCCGTGGCGATCATCAAGCACGCGAATCCCTGCGGCGTGGCTGTGGGCGCCGATCTGAAGAGCGCCTACCAGCGGGCGCTGCAATGCGATCCGGTCTCGGCCTTCGGCGGCGTGGTGGCCATGAACCGGCGCCTCGACGCCGCCGCCGCCGCCGAGATCGTCAAGATCGTCACCGACGTGGTCATCGCCCCCGAGGCCGACGAGGAAGCCATCGCCCTCTTCGCCAGGCGCCGCAACCTGCGCCTCCTGATCGCCGGCGCCCTGCCCGATCCGCGCGCGCCGGGCGAGGTGTTCCGCTCGGTCTCCGGCGGGTTCCTGGTCCAGGCGCGCGACGCCTCGCAGCTTGCCGCCGCCGATCTGAAGGTGGTCACCAGACGCGCGCCCACGCAGACGGAGATGCGCGACATGCTGTTCGCCTTCACCATCGCCAAGCACGTCAAGTCCAACGCCATCGTCTTCGCCAAGGACGGCCAGAGCGCCGGCATCGGCTCGGGCCAGGTGAACCGGCGCGATTCGGTGCGCATCGCCGCGCTGCGCGCCGCCGAGGCCGCCGAACTCGCCGGCCTGCCGCAGTCGCTCGCCAAGGGTTCCGCCTGCGCTTCGGACGCCTTCTTCCCCTTCGCCGACGGCCTGGTCCAGGCGGTGGAGGCCGGCGCCACGGCGGTGATCCAGCCCGGCGGCTCGCTGCGCGACGCCGAGGTGATCGCCGCCGCCGACGCCGCCGGCATCGCCATGGTGTTCACGGGCGTGAGGGCGTTCCGGCACTGAGGGGGCGGCCCATCACGCCCGCCTGGGCCATGGCGGGCGGAGCGTCAGTTGGGTAAGCTCGGCTCACGACTTTTGAGGGGCACGTCATGGCTGCGGGTATCGTCGTACTGGTTCTGGTGGTCCTGGCGGTGGTGATAGCCGCCAGCGCCGTCAAGATCGTGCCGCAGGGGCACGAGTTCACCGTCGAGCGGTTCGGGCGCTACACGCGCACTCTCAAGCCCGGCATCACCGTGCTGACGCCCTTCGTGGAGAGCGTCGGGCGGCGCATCAACATCATGGAGCAGGTGCTCCCCGTTCCGCAGCAGGAGGTGATCACCAAGGACAACGTCGGCGTGCAGGTGGACGCCATCGTCTTCATCCAGGTGATGGACGCCGCGGCGGCGGCCTACCGGGTGGCGAACCTTTCGGGCGCGATCACCCAGCTCACCATGACCAACCTGCGCACCGTGGTGGGCTCGATGGAGCTGGACGAGGTGCTCTCCAACCGCGAGCACATCAACACCCGCCTCCTCGGCGTCATCGACCAGGCGACCAGTCCCTGGGGGGTGAAGGTGGCGCGCATCGAGATCAAGGACCTGCAGCCGCCGCCCGACATCACCAACGCCATGACCCGGCAGATGAAGGCCGAGCGCGAGCGCCGCGCCGTGATCACCGAGGCCGAGGGCGAGCGGCAGGCCGCGATCACGCGCGCCGAGGGAGCCAAGCAGTCGGCCATCCTGCAGGCCGAGGGGCGCAAGGAGGCGGCGTTCCGCGACGCCGAGGCGCGCGAGCGGCTCGCCGGCGCCGAGGCCCAGGCGACCAAGGTGGTCTCCGACGCCATCGAGACCGGCAGCGTCAATGCGCTGAACTACTTCGTCGCCCAGAAATACGTCGAGGCGTTCGGCAAGCTGGCCGAGGCCAATCAGCAGCGCACCGTGATCATCCCCGCCGACTTCGCCAGCATCGCCGGCTCGATCGCCGGGATCACCGAGCTGGTCAGGAGCGCCCAGGGCCCGGTGGCGCCGCCCACCGCCGCGCCAAGAACGCCGCGCCCGCAGGGGACGTGAGCGATGAGCCCCGAGCAGATCTTCTTCGGCCATCCGTTCTGGAGCTGGATCTCGCTGGGCGCGATCCTCCTCACCGGCGAGCTTCTCACCGGCTCGGGCTGGCTGTTGTGGCCGGCCGCGGCGGCCGCGCTGGTGGCGCTTTTGTCGCTGCTGGCGATCGGCTGGCCCGTGCAGGTGATCGCCTTCGTGGTCCTCGGCATAGCGGCCACCTATCTCGGCCGCCGCTTCATGCGGGCGCCAGCCACGGGCGAGGCCGACATCAACGATCCGGCGCCCAGGCTCATCGGTCAGCGCGGGGAGACGGTCGTGGCCTTCACCGACGGGCAGGGCCGCGTCTTCGTGGACGGCAAGGAGTGGGCCGCCGAACTTGCCGGCGGCGGCGAACTGGCGGCCCGGCGGCCGGTCGAGGTGGTCGAGATCGTCGGCGGCGCGCGGCTGAAAGTGAAGGCCGCCTGACCGTCTGCCCGCCGACGAGGGACGGGGAGGTCGGCTATTTCTTCGCCAGCGCGGCGATCTGTTCCTGCATCGCCAGCATCTGGCGCCTGAGTTCGGCGATCTCGTCCTTGGAGGGCTCGGGCGCCGGCGCGGGAGCCGCCGGGGCGGCGGCCGGTTCCTCGGCGCGGAAGGCGAAGGGCGAGAACATCTTCATCGCCCGATCGAAAAGCGCCAGGTTCTGGCGGATCTGCTCTTCATAGGCGCCGATGCCAGGCGGGTTCATCGAGGCGAACTGGCTCCTCAGCCGCTCCTGCTGGCGGATGAAGCCGTCGAGCGACAGCTCCAGATAGCTCGGCAGGAAAGCCTGCATCTGGTCGCCGTAGAAGCGGATCAGCTGGCGCAGGAACTGGATCGGCAGCAGGTTCTGGGGTCCGCGGCTCTCCTCCTCGAAGATGATCTGGGTCAGCACCTTGCGGGTGATGTCCTCGCCGGTCTTGGCGTCGTAGACGATGAAATCGACGCCCTGACGCACCATGGCGGCGAGGTCGTCCAAGGTGATGTAGGTGCTGGTCGCCTTGTTGTAGAGCCGGCGATTGGCGTATTTCTGGATCACCACCTTGTCAGGCGTGGCCTTGCTGGTCTGGCCCTGGTCGGTCATCTCGTTCCTTGGATGGCGCCGGCGGATGGCGTCTTGTCTCACTGCGGCATTGCGGATGCAAACGGCGCGTCCCGCCCGCGCCGATTTGCGGCGCCTGACGCTAGGTGAGAGGTGACGGAGGGGCAGGCTTTGGGCATATGGTGCGGCCTCCGGAGGCGGCGGCGCGCCACCCGTCCCGCCGCTCCCGGCGAAGCATCGGAGCCTTGCATGAGCCAATCCCTGCGCGACATCGTCATCGTCTCGGCCGTCCGCACCCCGGTCGGCTCGTTCAACGGAGCGCTGGCCAGCCTTCCCGCCCACGACCTCGGCAAGGCGGCGATCCAGGCGGCGGCCGAGCGCGCCGGCGTCGCGCTCGCCGACGTGGACGAGGTCATCCTCGGCCAGGTGCTGCAGGCCGGGGCCGGCCAGGGACCGGCGCGCCAGGCGGCGGTCAATGCCGGCGTTCCGGTCGAGAGCCCGGCCTGGAGCGTCAACCAGCTGTGCGGCTCGGGCCTCAGGGCGGTGGCCCTCGGCGCCCAGCAGATCGTCGGCGGCGACGCGGCCATCGTCATCGCCGGCGGCCAGGAAAGCATGAGCCAGTCGCCGCACGCCCAGAACCTGCGCTCGGGCCAGAAGATGGGCGATCTCGCCCTCGTCGACACCATGATCAAGGACGGGCTCTGGGACGCCTTCCACGGCTATCACATGGGCCAGACGGCCGAGAACATCGCCGCGCGCTGGCAGATCACCCGCGAGGACCAGGACCGCTTCGCCGTCGCCTCTCAGAACAGGGCCGAGGCGGCCCAGAAGGCCGGCCGCTTCAAGGACGAGATCGTTGCGGTGACCATCAAGAGCCGCAAGGGCGACACCCTCGTGGCCGACGACGAATACATCCGCCACGGGGCCACGCTGGAGAGCGTCGCGGGCTTGCGTCCCGCGTTCGCCAAGGACGGCACCGTCACCGCCGCCAACGCGTCGGGCATCAACGACGGGGCCGCGGCGCTGGTGCTGATGAGCGCCCGCGAGGCCGAGCGCCGCGGCCTCGAGCCGCTGGCGCGCATCGCTTCCTGGGCGCACGCCGGGGTGCCGCCGGAGATCATGGGCACGGGGCCGATCCCAGCCACGCGCAAGGCGCTGGAAAAGGCTGGCTGGAAGGTCGATGACCTCGACCTCATCGAGTCCAACGAGGCCTTCGCCGCTCAGTCGATCAGCGTGGTGCGCGAACTCGGCCTCGACGCCGGCAAGGTCAACGTCAACGGCGGCGCCATCGCCATCGGGCATCCCATCGGCGCCTCCGGCGCGCGCATTCTCACGACGCTGCTGCACGAGCTGAAGCGGCGCGGCGGCAAGCGCGGCCTCGCCACCCTCTGTGTCGGCGGCGGCATGGGCGTGGCGATGACCGTGGAGGCGATGTAGTCCGGTTCTCCCTTCTCCCGCGCAGGGAGGCGGAAGGCGCCGACGAAAGGGAGATGGGAACATGACCAGGGTGGCCTTCGTCACGGGCGGGACGCGCGGCATCGGCAAGGCGATCAGCGGACGGCTTAGGGCGGCGGGCTACAAGGTCGCGGCGGGCTACGCCGCCAACGAGGTGGCCGCGCAGGGCTGCGCCAGCGAGCTGGGCGTGATGGTGGTGAAGGGCAATGTCTCGTCGTTCGCCGACTGCGCCGAGGCGGTCAAGCAGGTCGAGGCGGAACTCGGACCCATCGACACCCTGGTCAACAACGCCGGCATTACTCGGGACGCCGTGCTGCACCGCATGAGCGAGGAGCAGTGGAACGAGGTCATCCGCGTCAATCTTGCCTCGATCTTCAACATGACCCGCAACGTCATCGAAGGCATGCGCGAGCGTAATTTCGGCCGGATCGTCAACATCTCGTCGATCAACGGCCAGAAGGGCCAGATCGGCCAATCCAACTATTCGGCGGCCAAGGCCGGCATGATCGGCTTCACCAAGGCCCTCGCCCAGGAGAACGCCAAGAAGGGCGTCACGGTGAATGCGATCGCGCCGGGCTATATCGATACCGAGATGGTGCACGCGGTGCCGCAGAACGTGCTGGAACAGATCGTCGCCGCCATTCCCGTGGGCCGGCTCGGCATGGCCGACGAGATCGCCAGGTGCGTCGCGTTTCTTGCCGCCGAAGACGCCGGTTACATCACCGGCTCGACTCTGACAGTAAACGGCGGCCAGTACATTACCGGTTAGTGAGCCGTCCAAAAAGCGCCCCAGTCAAAGAGCATGTGCGGGCGGATGGCGGCGCCGCTGAGGGCAATCCGGTCGGCCTTGATGCTCGCGGCGGGCGCTGCCGCGGGGACGCTCGTCCTTGTGTCGTCATCGGCGGCGGCCGCGCCGCTGACGCTGCGCGCGGCCTTGATGGGCGCAGAGGGCCAGACGCCCGCCGGCCCGCTGGTCGCCCGCTACCAGAGCGACGACGGCGGCGTCTTCATCCTGGACCGGTCGAGGCGGCGGCCCTTGCTGAAGTTCGCCGACAGTCCCGAGATCTGGGCGTTGAAGGCGTCCGGCGGTCCCAGGGGCGACATCATCTACCGCGACGACGTGGGCGACATGGTGCTGCGGGCCACCAAGCTCGGCGGCGTCACCGTATTCACCGAGAAGCGGCCGGATGGATCGGCGGCGGCGCTGGAAGGCCCGTCCGCGCCGCTGAGAATCCAGCCCATCGGGCCGCAGGCCCTGTTCGAGCACTTCTATCAGGCGAGCGTGCGCGCGACCCGTGCGGCGCAGCATCTGGTGGAGTTCGAAAACCGCGAGGATGCCGCGCCGGCGGTGGCGGGCCTGCTCGCCGACGCCGCCCTGGTGGCGAGCGAGGCTCTCGTCGACATCGCCGCCCATCCGGGCGGCAAGGTCATCCTGACCCGGATCCGCGACGTCGTGATCGCCCAGGGCGCCCGTCCGGACGCCTCGCTGCAGCGCGGCGTCCTCACGGTGACCGTCGCACCCTCCCAGGGAGTCGCCGGCCGGCCGTCGTCTCGCCGCGTCGAACGGGCCGCCGGCGCCTCGCCGCTGGAGTAGGCCGGCGCGGCCCTGCCGGACGCGCTATCGGAGGTCGCGCCAGCAACGCACGTCAGACCCCGGCCAGGGCGTCGCCTCGAACACGGCTCGGGCGATGGCGCGGGCCAGGCAGTCGGCCGCAATGGCGCCGGCGCGGGCCACGGTGGACGGGCCCGGTGTTGGCGCCTGGCGCGCACCGGTCGCGAGGGCGAAGACCACGTCGCCGTCGAAGGGCGAGTGCGCCGGTCGCAGGGCGCGCGCCAGCCCATCCTGAGCCATGATGGCGATGCGCTGCATCTCGCTGGGCGTGAGGGCCAGGTCGACCGCGACGCAGGCGAGGGTGGTGTTTTCGCGCACCGCCGGCGCCTGCCTGGCGAGGCCCCAGTCGTCAGGGGTGGCGGCGAGGCCGGCGACGCCCAGGCCGCCGAACTCCGCGCCCTGTTCGAACGGCGCGGCCCAGAAGGCGCGTCCGCCGGGCGCCACCGCGGCGCCCCAGCTGTTCACCGCCACGATCGCGCCCACCGTCATGCCGTCGGCCGCGACCCACGACGCAGATCCGACGCCGCCCTTCAGTCCGCCCGCCATCGCGCCGTAGCCGGCGCCGGCGGCGCCGAGGGGAAAGCGCTTCGCAGCGGCCGCCAGCGCCTCTAGCCCGAGGGCGCGGTAGGGCGGTTCCAGGCCCCAGTCCTTGGCGCCGCCGTTGGCGAGGTCGTAGAGGATGGCGGCCGGCACGATCGGCGCAGGCGGCGCGCCGGCGCCGGGTCTCGGGCTGAATCCGCGTCCCGCCGCGCCCAGGGCGGCGGCTACGGCGTCGGCGGCCGCGAGGCCATAGACCGAGCCGCCGGCGAGCACGATCGCGTCGATGGCGTCGACCAGGGTGTGGCCGCTGAGCGCGTCGGTTTCGCGCGTCCCGGGCGCTCCGCCACGGACGTCGCAGGCCGCGGTCGCGCGCCCATCGGGCAGGATCACGGTGACGCCCGAGCGCACGCGTGCATCGTGCGCCTGGCCGACCCTCAGACCGGCGACATCGGTGATCAGGTTAAGGGGACCGGGCGCGCCTGGGCTCATGGCGAGCTTGCTCGCACGCTCCAGGCGCGATTGTCCACGGCGCGGGCACCAGACGCCAGGACGTGGCGATCGAAGCCGCGCCGGCGCCTCAATACCGATAGTGTTCCGGCTTGAAAGGGCCCTGTTGCGGCACGCCGATGTAGTCGGCCTGATCCTCGGTCAGCCGGGTCAGCTTCGCGCCCAGCTTGTCGAGGTGCAGCATGGCGACCTTTTCGTCGAGATGCTTGGGCAGGGTGTGCACCTTGCAGCCATAGGCGGCGCCGTTGGTCCACAGCTCGATCTGGGCCAGGGTCTGGTTGGTGAAGGAGGCGCTCATTACGAAGCTCGGATGGCCGGTGGCGTTGCCGAGGTTCACCAGGCGTCCCTCCGACAGCACGATCAGCTTCTTGCCATCCGGGAATTCGACGTGGTGAACCTGCGGCTTGATCTCGTCCCAGCGGTAGTTGCGCAGGGCGCCGATCTGGATCTCGGAATCGAAGTGGCCGATGTTGGCGACGATGGCGTTCATCTTCATGCGCCGCATGTGATCCAGGGTGATCACGTCCTTGTTGCCGGTGGCGGTGACGAAGATGTCGGCGCTCTCGACCGCATCCTCCAGCGTCAGCACCTCGTAGCCTTCCATGGCCGCCTGCAGGGCGCAGATGGGGTCGATCTCGGTGACCACGACCCGCGCGCCGCCGTGGCGCAGCGACGCCGCCGAACCCTTGCCGACGTCGCCATAGCCGCAGACCACCGCCACCTTGCCCGCCAGCATCACGTCGGTGCCGCGGCGGATGGCGTCCACCAGGCTTTCGCGGCAGCCGTAGAGATTGTCGAACTTGGACTTGGTGACGCTGTCGTTGACGTTGATGGCCGCGAACGGCAGTTCGCCGCGCTCGGCCATCTGGTAGAGGCGGTGAACGCCGGTGGTGGTCTCCTCCGAGACGCCCTTGATCGCCGCGCGGATGGCCGAATAGAAGCCGGGCTTTTCCTTCAGGTAGCGCTTCATCACGGCAAACAGCGCCTCCTCCTCCTCGTTGCGCGGCGCATCGAGGATCGCCGGGTCCTGCTCGGCCTTCGGGCCCAGGACGCAGAGCAGGGTGGCGTCGCCGCCGTCGTCGAGGATCAGGTTCGGATGCCCGCCGCCGCTCCACTCGAAGATGCGGTGCGCATAGTCCCAATACTGCGCCAGCGATTCGCCCTTGACCGCGAATACCGGCGTTCCGGTGATCGCGATGGCGGCGGCGGCATGATCCTGGGTCGAGAAGATGTTGCACGAGGCCCAGCGCACCCGCGCCCCCAGCGCCTGCAAGGTCTCGATCAGCACCGCCGTCTGGATGGTCATGTGCAGCGAGCCGGCGATGCGGGCGCCCTTCAGCGGCTGGTCCTTGGCGAACTCGGCGCGCACCGCCATCAGGCCCGGCATCTCGGTCTCGGCGATCTCGATTTCCTTGCGGCCCCACCCGGCCAGGGCGAGATCCTTGACGATGTAGTCGCTCATGCGCGCTCCAGACCCTCGTGCGGCGTGGCGGGCTCTATAGCCGTCCGCGGGGGCGTGGACAACAGGACATAAGGGAATCCTTATATCATGCGGTCGCCGGCGGGGCTGCGCCGCGCTTGGCGCAGCTTGGCTCAGACGCTAACTGGACGCGCGCCAGGAGCACACCGATGACCAACGATCCCGAGCAGCCCCGCCACGACTGGACGCATGGCGAGGTCGAGGCCCTGTTCGAGCTGCCGTTCACCGACCTCGTGTTCCGCGCGGCGGCGGTGCACCGGCGCTGGTTCGACCCGACCCAGATACAGCTCTCGCAACTGCTGTCGATCAAGACCGGCGGCTGTCCGGAAAACTGCGGCTACTGCAGCCAGTCGCAACACTTCCAGACCGGCGTCGCCGCGAGCCGGCTGATGGACACGGGCGCGGTGCTCGCCGAGGCCGGGCGCGCCAGGGCGGGCGGCGCGCAGCGGTTCTGCATGGGCGCCGCCTGGCGCAACCTGCGGGACCGCGACACGCCAAAGCTGGCGGCGATGATCGCCGGGGTGAAGGCGCTGGGACTGGAGACCTGCGCCACGCTCGGCATGTTGACCGCCTCCCAGGCCGAGGCGTTGAAGGCCGCGGGCCTCGACTTCTACAACCACAACCTGGACACCGGCCCGCAGTATTATGGCCAGGTCGTCACGACGCGGACCTATCAGGACCGCCTCGACACCCTGGCGGCCGTGCGCGCCGCGGGCATCGCGGTCTGCTGCGGCGGGATCGTCGGCATGGGCGAGACCCGGGCCGACCGGGCCGGGCTGCTGCACCAGCTGGCGACGCTCCCCGAACATCCCGAGAGCCTGCCCATCAACGACCTCGTGCCCATCGAGGGTACGCCGCTGGGCGGATCGGAGCGGCTGGACGGCCTCGAGTTCGTCCGCACCATCGCCGTGGCCCGGCTGGTCTGCCCAAGGTCGGTGGTCCGCCTCGCCGCCGGCCGCGAACACATGAGCCGCGAGTTGCAGGCGCTGACCTTCCTGGCCGGTGCGAACTCGATCTTCATCGGCGGGCGCCTGCTCACCACCCCCAATCCGCAGCCCAGCCAGGACGAGCGCCTCATGGCCGACCTGGGCCTGCGTCCGATGAGCGCGCCAGCGAGGGAGCCGGCGAGCGCTGCGGCCCGATAGCGGCCTGCTACCGCTCCTCGGCGAAGCGGTTGATCACCAGCTCGGCGAGGGCGTCGACGGCGGCCTGGGCCTGAGGGCCCTCCGCACGGATGCAGATAGACGAGCCAGGGCCGGCGGCCAGCATCATCAGCCCCATGATCGAGCGGGCATCGACCGTAGCGCCGTCCTTCGCCACCGTGACCTCGGCGTCGAAATCGCCCGCCAGCCTGACGAACTTGGCCGATGCGCGCGCATGCAGCCCCCGCTCGTTGACGATCTCCACCGAGCGCTCGGCGGTCATGGCCGGCTATTTCTCGCCGGCGAGCACGTAGGAGGCGACCGAGATGTACTTGCGCCCGGCGGCCTGGGCCTGCGAGACGCAGGTCGGCAGATCCTCGCGCAACCGCAGGCTGGCGAGCTTGATGAGCATCGGCAGGTTGAGGCCGGCGATCACCTCGGCCCGGGTCTCTTCCATGACCGAGATCGCGAGGTTGGAGGGCGTGCCCCCGAACATGTCGGTGAGCAGGATCACGCCGCCGCCGTCATTGACCCGCTGGCAGGCCGCCAGGATGTCGCGCCGACGCCGCTCCATGTCGTCGTCCGCGCCGATGCAGATGGCCATCACGGCCTGCTGGGGACCGACCACGTGCTCCATGGCGCGGACGAACTCTTCGGCCAGGCGACCGTGCGTGACGATCACGAGCCCGATCATAGGCTGGGCCTCAAGGGTATCCCCGGTCCCTGCGCGACGCTTCGCCGCCGAGAGGACAGGCTTGATACGCCTGTTGCCTCGCCGCTCCAAGATGCTCCATTGCGCGTCGCAATCTCGCAGGTGCGGAAAGAGTTCCGGCATCGATGACCAGGCGCGGAACCGGCAGCCCCGCCAGATCCGCCGTCGCCGCTTCGGGCAGACGTTCGATGGCGCGCGGCACGGCGGCGAGGTGCGCCACCAGGACGATCTGCGCCAGATCGATGGGGGATTCGCGCAGGATGCCTTGCCCGCGCGCCTCGATCAGGCCGGCGAGCGGCCGCGGCGCGCGTCCGAAGACGGCGCCGCCCGAAGCCCAGATCAATGTGCGGTCGTCCGCCACCAGCCTGAACCCGGCTTCCAGCGCCCGCAGCGCCAGTTCGCTCTTTCCGGTCCCGGAGCCGCCCTCGATGAGGACCCCGCGCCAACAGCCGCCGAGGCGGCGGGCGATCAGGCCGGCGTGCCGGATGATCATGCGCCGGCTCTCGCCTGCGGCAGGCTGGCGACGAAGCGCGCGCCGAGCACCGCGCCCGCCGCGTCCAGGCGGTTCTCGGCATGGATCCTGCCGCCGTGGGCCTCGATGATCTGGCGCGCGATTGAAAGGCCGAGCCCGGAATTGCCGCCGAACGCGGCGCCGCGCGGGCGGGCGGTGTAGAAGCGCTCGAACACGGTCTCCAGGTTCTCGGGCGGCACGCCGGGTCCCTCGTCGTCCACCGTCGCGACCACCTGGCCGCGGTCCTTGCCGATGACCACGCGCACCTCGCCATCCGGCGGCGAGAACGAGCGCGCGTTGTCGATCAGATTTCGGAACACCTGCCCAAGCGGCCCCTCGCGCCCGATCACGGTCAGATCTTCGCCCTCCCGCTGGCTCAGCCGCACCTGCGCCTCACCCTTGCGTCGGGTGGCGCCGTAGAGCCCGACGATGTCATGCAGCAGCTTGTCGACATGCACGGGCCTGGGCGCCTCGCGCGAAAGCTCGGCGTCGAGCCGCGAGGCGTTGGAGATGTCGGTGATCAGCCGGTCGAGCCGGCTGACGTCCTGCTTCAGGATGGCGAGCAGCCGCGCGCGCGGCGCAGCGTCCTTGATGAGATCCAAGGTTTCGACGGCCGAGCGGATCGAGGTCAGCGGGTTGCGGATCTCGTGCGCCACGTCGGCGGCGAAGCGCTCGATCGCCTCCATCCGGTCGGACAGCGTATGGGTCATGTCCTCCAGCGAGCGGGCCAGATCGCCCAGTTCGTCCTTGCGGTCGGCGATGTCGGGCAGGGCGATGGCGCGGGCGCGGCTCAGGCGCACGCTGTCGGCGGCGCGGGCCAGGCGGCGCACCGGCTGGGCGATGAGCTGGGTCAGCACGAAGGACGAGACCACGTTCACCGCCAGCGCGATCAGGATGAACGGGATGAGCGCGGCCCGCTCGTTGGCGATGATCCGGTCGACGTCGCCGGCCTCGAGCGTCAGCACGCCCAGAACCTCGCGCACGCGCTCGATCGGAATCGAGACCGAGACCACCCGGCCGCCCCGCTCGGTGACGCGCACGCCGGAGGTATCGTGGCCGGCGAGGGCCGTCTTCACTTCCCGGTCCAAGGACGCCTGCGCCGCGTCCGGCGCGTGCGGCCTGGGCGCGAAGCCGGGGAGGGCGAACGGCCGCTGCCCGGGCCGCGACGCCGGCGGCAGGGCGCTGCGCTCCACCCGGTCGGCGGCGACGTAGGAGTCGAACACCGGATGGCCGTCGGCGTCGAACAGCCGCACCCGCTCGGAGCGCGCGATCGAGAGCGATTGCAGCAGATCGCTCGCCACGTCCGCTTCCAGTTGCGGCTCGGGATCGCCGACGGTTGCGCCGGTGTCGATGACGTTGGCGATCAGCTGCCCCTCGGTGCGCAGCGAATCGATGCGCGCGTCCACCAGCCCCTGACGCATCTCGTTGAGCAGCAGCGCGCCGCCCACGAGGATGGCGAGCGCCGCGAGGTTCAAGAGGACGATCAGCCGCCCGAGGCGGGACGGGGCGGCGATCAGCGGCGGGCGAGGCTTCGCCCGCTCAGGCCTCGCGGTAGCGGTAACCGACACCATAGAGGGTCTCGATGGCGTCGAACTCCGGGTCGACCTGTCGGAACTTCTTGCGCATGCGCTTGATGTGGCTGTCGATCGTGCGATCGTCGACATAGACCTGATCATCGTAGGCCGCGTCCATCAGATTGTCGCGGCTCTTCACGAAGCCTGGCCGTTGCGCCAGCGACTGCAGCAGCAGGAACTCCGTCACGGTCAGGCGGACGGGGCGCCCGTCCCAGAGGCAGTCGTGGCGGGCCGGATCGAGGGTCAGGCGGCCGCGCTTGATGGCCTTCGTTCCGCCCTGGGCCGCCAGAGCGCCGGCCGGCTCGTCCTGCCCGTCCGCGCGCGCCCGGCGCAACACCGCCTTCACCCGCTCGATCAGCAATCTCTGGCTGAACGGCTTGTGGATGAAGTCGTCCGCGCCCAGGTTGAAGCCCAGGATCTCGTCGATCTCCTCGTCCTTGGAGGTGAGGATGATCACCGGAAGCTCCGAGGTCTGGCGAAGCCGCTTCAGCACCTCCATCCCATCCATCCTCGGCATCTTCACGTCGAGAATGGCGAGGTCGGGCGGATCGCCCTCCAGCGCCGCGAGTCCCGTGACGCCGTCGTAATAGGCCTTCACCGCATGGCCGTGGCTCTCCAGGGCCAGCGATATCGAAGCGACGATGTTTTCGTCGTCGTCCACCAGTGTGATTGTCGCCATCAGTCTTCTTTGGATGTGCTCAATGGGCGCGGAGCCGAGGTCATGACGGCGGCGCCGCCGATGTCAACCGCCGGTCTTGCCGCCACGGCCCAGCCGCTGGGGCATGGCTGGCGCTGATGGCCTCAATTGGGCGCAGCGCCGTGAAAAGCAAGACGGCCTTAAGGCTAAGGCTTCAATATCGTGGCCTCGGCCTCGAGGGCGCGCACGCCGTCCGGATGGATCCGTCGCAGGTCCACTACGAGCTTTACGTGAGGCGCACCGCGAGCGCGCCATGGACGCTCGACATGGCCAGCGAGAGCCGCGCCGCCGTCGTCGAAACCGCCGAATCGCTGATGGCCCAATCCCGCGCCGCCGCCGTGCGCGTGACCAGGGAGACCTTCGACCCGGACACGCGCGAGTTCCGAAGCGTCGGTATCCTCTCCAAGGGCAGGACCGAAGCCTCCAGGAAGCGCAAGATCATCGAGGATCGCGAGCCGCTCTGCATCACGCCGTCGGATCTCTATTCGCTCCATGCGCGCGACCGTATCGGACGGTTGCTCGAGGCGTGGCTGGCGCGCCGCCATGCGACCCCCTTCGAGCTGTTGCACCGCCCCGATCTCGTCGAGGCGCTCGACGCCTCGAGCAACGAACTGCAGCACGCCGTCCAGAAGATCGCCGTGCCCGAGGCCCAGGCGCGCGGGCTCTCCGTGCACGAGCTGATCCGCAGCTTCCAGGCGCTGATCGAGCGGGCGATCCTGCGGGTCCTGAAGGACGCCCGCGCCGGCGCCTTCCCCGATCTCGAGCGCGAGGACTTCGCCGCGGTCGCCGAACGGCTCGCCGCCGCGCCGGACGCGGCCTATTTCCTCGGCGCGGCCGTCGCCGCCCGGCTGGCGACCTGCGAGACCTGGTCGGCGAAGGTCGGCGCTCTGCTCGATCTCGCCGACGCAGCTCCGCCATCGCCGCCGGCGCGCAAGCTCGCCTTCGAGGTCATCGAACAGCCGCTCGCCGAGATCCTGGAACTGCGCGCCGGTCTGGTCGATCTGCTGGGCCCCCAGCTCGACCTCGGCGGCCGGCTCGCGGCGATGACGCGGCTCGCCGCCAGCGAAACGGTCAATCAGCTCATCGCCATCGAGCCGGCGGTGGCCCAGACCATGCCGCCGCTCGAAGGCGAGGCCCTGAGGCTGGCCGAATGGCTGCAGAAGCCTGGCCTGGCCACGTCGCGCTCGGCCGTCGGCCGACGGGTCCTGCATGAGCTCGCCGGTCCCAGGCGGCTTCGGCCTGCCGATCCGGGCGGCGAAATCGACCTGCTTCGCGGGCTCGCCATGGCGCTCACCGCGGCGGCCGGCCAGCTGCTGCCCTCCGAGAATGTGCAGGACGCCTTCGTGGCGCGCTCGCGCATGCTGGTGGCGAGCGAATTCGTCCTGGCGCTGCGAGGCGACGGCGGCGCGGCCGGGCGCGAGGCCGAGCAGCTGATCTGGCTCGCCGAGAACGTCATCGGCGCGGCCAACAAGCGCCAGGCCGCCGCCTATCTTCTCGCCCACGTCGCCTCGCTCGGCTTCAAGACCGAACTCCGTCAGGGCGCAGATCCGCCGGGCGTGCGGCTGGCCGCGCTCGCCGCACTGCAGAAAGGCGCAGCCCGCGCCGGTCTCGCGCCAGAGGATCTGGCGCCCGTCCAGGCCAAGCTCGGCGAGGTCGGCGGCCTGATCGAGGCCGACGCCCGCATCTCCGCGGGCCTCTTCCAGGCGCCGGCGCCGCTGATCAGCCGGCTGACGCTGCTGCTGCGGCTCGCCGTGGGCGACGCGGCGCCTCTCGGGCCTGCCGCCGATCGAGCCCGCGGCGCTGCGATGAAGCTCCTGCGCAGCGAGTCGGCGCGAAGCGAACTCGCCGCCCGGCCCGAGCAACTCGCCCAGGTGCGCGACCTCATCCGCGCCGCCGGCCTGGCGGCCTGAGTGGCGCCCCGGGAGGCGTTCATCCGGATTCGACTATTCGCGCGCAAACCCTAAGCTGTGGTCGCGTGACCCGGACCATCGCCCTGGCGATCTGCGCCGTCGTGCTCGCCGGCTGCAACCGGCCCGCCGCGCCCGAGGACGCCGGCGTCTGCTGGCTTTCGCGCGGGTCGGGCGCGTCCGGCTTCATCCCGCTGGCGCGCAACATCGACAGCCTGGAGAATTGCGCCGTACTGCTGGAGGCGCACCGGTTGCAGGCGCATGCGGACGCAGATGGTGCCTACCAGGGCTATTTCATCTTCGCCGAAGGCGCCGGGATCAGCTCGTCGACCAACGCCCAGGGCTTCCGCTATCCGATCCTGCAGCCGCCACAGCGCGCCGCCATCGATCGCGACATCCGCAAGCTGCTGGCCGAGCGCGGCGGCCGGCTCCCCAGTCCCGGCGACCTGATGCTGCAGCGCCAGTAAGGGTGCGGTCAGGTTCCCGCCTGCACCTGCCGGCTGCCGGCGCCGGGCTGCGTGGGGGCGGGAACACCCGGCAGGCGGACGTCGAAGGTCGTCCCCGAGGCGCCGGTCTGCACCAGCACGAGGTCGCCGCCATGGGCCTGGGCGAGTTCGCGGGCGATGGCGAGGCCAAGGCCAGCGCCGCCGCGGCGCGCCGAGCCGGCGAACGGCTGGAACAGATTGGTCCTGGCGCGCTCCGGAAGCCCCGGGCCGTCGTCGGCGAGGCGGATCACGCTCGTCCCATCTTCGCGCCTGAGTTCCGCGCAGACCTTGCCGACGCCGCCGCGGCCGGGGTCGCCGTCGATCGCCTCGCGCGCATTGCGCATCAGATTGACGAGGATGCGGTGCAGCTGGTCCGGGTCGGCCAGCACCTGATCGCGCGCGTCCACGCCCGCGATCAGACACACGTTCGGGCCGGTCAGCTGGGAATCCTCGGCGGCCGCCGCCAGCGCCGCCTGCAGCGGCACGGGCCGCGCCTCGGGGCTGGGCTCCTCGCTGCGGCCGTAGGTCAACACGTTCGTCGCCAGCGTCACCGCCCGATCCAGCGCCCGCTCCAGCCTCGGCAGGGCGCTCGCCACCGCTGGATCTCCGGAGCGCGCCAGGCGTTCCGAGGCGATCTGGGCGCTCGTCAGCATGTTGCGCATCTCATGATTGATCTTGGCGACCGCTTCGCCGAGCGCGGCGAGCCGAGCCCGCGAGGCCAGGGCGGCGCGCAGATCCTGCTGCATGCGGTCGAGCTCGGCCTCGGCGCGACCGATCTCGTCGTGGCGGCCCGACGGCTGGAGCCGCGCTTCGGCGTCCTCCGGATCGGCGCGGAAGCGCTCCATCGCGCGGGTGATCCGCTGCATGGGCCGCACCAGGAAGAAGTTCAGCGACAGATAGACGACCCCGCCGGCCATGACCGAGGTGAAGAGCGCGCCGATCAGCAGTTCGCCGAGGTCGGCCAGCAGGATCGAGCGCAGCGGGCTGTCCGGGACCAGCACCGTGACCAGCTCTCCGGAACGATAGTGCGGCCGATCCACCACCAGCACCATGCGCGCGCCGCCGCCCAGCAGGGTCTGCAGCGGTGCGGTGAGGAAGGCGAGCGGATCCTGCCGGCGCAGGTCGATGCGGTAGGATGTCGGCGGTTCGCGCCCTGGCGGTGGGGCCAGCACCGAATGCATAACGCCGTCTGACTGGATGCCGACGGCGACGAGACCGGCGCTCTCCAGGATCTGCTGCTTCAGCCGCTCGGTCACCTTGCCCTGCGGCGCGGCCTGGACGACGAACGAGGCGAGTTCGCCAGCGGCGACGCGCTCGCCGAGCCACTGGCGCTGCCGCGTAGCCAGGAAGCTCGGCACGATGATGACGTTGGCCAGGACGACGATGAGGGCGGTGGCCAGCAGCAGCCGGGCCGAGAGGCCACGCGGCAGCACCCTGGCGCCGAGCGCGGGCGCGAGCTGTCGGACCGTAAGGCCACGGGGCCAGAAAACGCGGCGTTCAGCTGGCTTTGCAGGCTCGGACAAAGGCGCGTCGTCCGCCATGGTCACCCGTTACTCGTTGGCGCCCGCGCCGGCAACGCGAGGCTTCGCCGGCGCGGCGGCGATCGTTCAGCCGCGCCGCGCCCGCCATAGCCGCCAAAGCACCGGCGCCAGCGCCATCAGCGCCAGCAGGCCGAGCGGCGCCAGGATCTGGTCGCGCGCCAGCAGGCTCATGCTGAAATGCTCCTGGCGCTGCAGCGCCGCGCGCAATCCGGCGCCCAGGCTCGCGAACACGAAGCACGACGGCGCGGCGCCGACGAGGGTCGCGACCACGAAGGTGACGAGTGGGATGCGCGCCAGACCGGCGGCGATGTTGACGAGGAAGAAGGGCGCGACCGGCATCAGCCGCAGCGCCAGCAGATAGGGCAGGGCGTCGCGGGCAAAGCCCGCCTCGATGCGCGCCACCCTCGGCCCCGCCCGGCTCGCTGCCCAGTCGCCGAACGCGGTGCGGCAGGCGAGGAACACGACGGCCGCGCCGACGACGCAGGCGCCCAGCGCCGCCGAGCCGCCCAGCGCCACGCCGAAGAGAAGCCCGCCGGCGATGCTCATGACGCTGGGGCCCGGCAGGCAGGCCACGACCACGATCAGGTAGAGTCCCGCATAGAGCGCCACGCTGGCGACGGGATGGCGTGCGACGAACCGCTCCAGCGCCAGGCGGTGGTGGGCGACGTCGCGGATCGACAGATGCCGCAGCTCGCCGGACGCCAGCAGGGCGACGAAGAGCAGGGCGACGAGCGCCAGCGGCGCAACGCGCGCCCAACGCCCGGCCAGGCCGGCCTTCACCGCGCGCCCACGGCGTCGGCCACGGCGGCGAAGCCGTCCGCCTTCAGCCGTGCGGCCAGGTCGCGGCCGATCGCGGCGACGAGGCCGGGCCCGGCGAACACCAGGGCCGAGTAGATCTGCACCGCGGCCGCGCCGGCGCGGATCTTGGCGTAGGCGTCCGCGCCGCAAGCGATCCCGCCCACGCCGACGAGGGCAAAGCGCCCGCGCGCCGCCTGATGGAATTGGACCAGCAGCCGGGTCGAGGGCGCCATCAGCGGCGCGCCGGAGAGCCCGCCTGCCTCCGCGGCCTGCGCCGACCTCAGCCCGGATGGACGGGCCAGGGTGGTGTTGCTCACCACGATCGCATCGAAGCCGCTGCCGGCGACCGCCTCGCAGATGGCCTCGACATCACGCGCCTCCAGGTCCGGCGCCACCTTCAGGAACACCGGAGCGCGGCCGGGGAGCGCCTCGCGAGCCTCGGCGATGCGTCCGACGAGTTCGGCCAGCGCTTCGCCGGTCTGCAGGGCGCGCAGGCCGGGCGTGTTCGGCGACGAGATGTTCACGGTGAAGTAGTCGGCGAGCCCCCAAAGCCGCTTCAGCCCGATCACGTAGTCGCCGATCCGGTCGGGCGACTCCTTGCCCGCGCCGATGTTGGCGCCGACGACCCCCCCCGGCCGGCGCCCGAGGCGGCGGGCGAAGGCCTCCAGTCCGGCGTTGTTGAAGCCCAGGCGGTTGATCACCGCCCGATCCTCGCCGAGGCGAAACAGCCTCGGTCGCGGGTTCCCGGCCTGGGGTAAGGGCGTCACCGTGCCGCACTCCACGAAGCCGAAGCCGGCCGCCAGCATGGCGCCGGCGACCTCGGCGTTCTTGTCGAAGCCGGCGGCGAGCCCGATCGGGCTCGGCAGCTCGAGCCCCGCCAGCCGCGTCGGCAGCCCCGCGTGCGCCGCTCTGGGCCCGAGCCCGGCCCGCAGGGCGAGGATCGTCGCCCGGTGCGCGTCCTCGGGCGCCAGGACCTGGAGCGCGTGGGCGGCGAGGTCGTGCAGCCGGCTCACCGCGTGGCGTCCGCCCACGGTGGCGGCGCTCGCCTCATGCGATCAGGCCGGCTAGCGCCGGCGCGCCGTCCGCCCCGAGTTCGAGATCGGCGACGGCCTCGGCGAGGGCCGGATCGAGAGCGCCATGGTGGTGCGGGAAGAGTTCGCCGCCCCTGGACGGCTCCCATCGCAGCGCCGCGCCGAACGCCTCGGCCTCGAAGCGGATCAGGACCAGTCCTTCGCGGCCGGCGAAGTGGCGGCGCGCCGTCTCCGGCGCCTGGGCGGCGGTGGACAGGTGGATGAAGCCGTCGGCGAGGTCGACGCCCGCGCCCTCGAACCGCCCGGCCGCGCAGGCCGCCTCCCAGGCGGCGCGGGGCGCAATCTTATAGACCTTCGTCACCCGCCGCCCTCGCCGCCCTGGTCCCTGGCCAGGATCAGGCCGTCGAAGCTCGCCCGTCCCGCCGCGTCGATCTCGAAGAGCGCCGCGGTCGCGGTGGGAAAGCCGGCGGCCACCTTGGCCACGTCGGCCGCCGCCGCCGAGTTCTCGACCAGCAGCGCGACTGCGACCTCATGCAGGCCGGGATTGTGGCCGACCACCATCAGGGTCTCGGCCTGGCCAGCCGCGCCCCTGATCGCGGCGCGGATCGCGTGCGGTGCGGCGTTGTAGAGTTCGCGCACCAGCTCGACCTTGGCTTCGGGGAGGGCGTCCCGCGCCGCGCTCCAGGTCTCGGTGGCGCGCTGCGCCGGCGAAAGCAGCACCAGGTCGGGGGCGAGGTGTTCGCGCGCCAGGGCCTGGCCCACCAGCGCCGCATCCTCGCGCCCGCGCGCGGCCAGGGGGCGCGCGAGGTCGCCGCCCGCGCCACTGCGCGGTTCGGCCCTGGCGTGGCGCAAGAGGATAAGTCGGCGCATCGCCCCGCCTCTTAGACGCAAGGCAAGGCCGTTGACAGTGCGGCCGCTTTGGCGGGAAGGGAGCCGCCTCATGAGCGACGGCGAGGCGGCAGGGCTGAACATCGAGACCGGGGAGGCGGTGATGCGCTTTTCCGAGGGCCAGCCGCTGCGGCTGGACTGCGGCGGGAAGATCGCCGGCCTCGAGATCGCCTACAAGACCTACGGTCGCCTCGATCCCGACCGCGCCAACGCCGTCCTCGTCTGCCACGCCCTCACCCTCGATCAGCACGTCGCTTCGCGCCACCCCCTGACCGGCAAGCGTGGCTGGTGGTCCAACGTCGTCGGCCCTGGCCTGCCGATCGACACCGACCGCTACTTCGTCATCTGCTCCAACGTGGTCGGCGGCTGTTGCGGCGCCACTGGCCCAGGCGCCCTCGACCCGGCGACCGGGCGGCCCTATGGCCTCGCCTTCCCGATGATCACCATGGCCGACATGGTTCGCGCCCAGGCGATGCTGATCGAGGCGCTGGGGATCGACAGGCTGTTCGCGGTGGTGGGCGGCTCGATGGGCGGCATGCAGGTGCTGCAGTGGGCGGCGGACTATCCGGAGCGGCTCTATTCGGCGGTCTGCATCGCCGCGGCGGCGCGGCACTCGGCCCAGAACATCGCCTTCCACGAAATCGGCCGCCAGGCGATCATGGCCGATCCGGACTGGCGCGGCGGCGACTACGCCGCGGCGGGCGTCCGCCCGGAGAAGGGCCTCGCCATCGCGCGGATGGCAGCCCACGTCACCTACCTCTCGGAGGCGGCGCTGCAGCGCAAGTTCGGGCGCGAGCTGCAGCGCGACGGCTATTCCTGGGGCTTCGACGCCGACTTCCAGGTGGAGAGCTATCTGCGCCACCAGGGCGCGGCCTTCGTCGACCGGTTCGACGCCAATTCCTATCTCTACATCACCCGGGCGATGGATTATTTCGACCTCGCCGCCCAGCACGGCGGCGTGCTCGCCGAGGCGTTCCGGCGCGCCAGGGACGTGCGCTTCTGCGTCTTCTCCTTCACCTCCGACTGGCTCTATCCCACCCCGGAAAGCCGCCAGATCGTGCGCGCCCTCAACGCCGCCGGCGCGCGGGCGAGCTTCGTCGAGATCGAGACCGACAAGGGCCACGACGCCTTCCTGCTCGACGAGCCGGCGCTGCACGCGGCGCTGGCCGGGTTCATCTCCTCCGCCGCCCAGGCCAGGGGCCTTGCTTGAGCGATCGCGAAGACTTCCGCGAGATCGCGCGCCTGGTGCGGCCGGGCTCGCGGGTGCTGGACGTGGGCTGCGGCGAGGGCGACCTGCTCGAACTGCTGGCGCGCGAAAAGGGCGTCGACGGTCGCGGGCTGGAGATCAGCCCCGAGGGCGTCTCCGCCTGCCTCGCCCGCGGTCTCGCGGTCGTCCAGGGCGACGCCGATTCGGACCTCGACTATTTCCCCGCCCGGGCCTTTGACTATGCTGTTCTGTCCCAGACTCTGCCGCAGGTGCGCCAGCCCAGGCACGTGCTCGCCGAGCTGCTGCGCATCGCGCCGCGCGCCGTGGTCTCGCTGCCCAACTTCGCGCATTGGCGGGTGCGGCTCAGCCTGCTGGCCGGCGGCCGCATGCCGGTGACCCGCGCCCTGCCCAGCCCCTGGTGGGCGACGGGCAACATCCACCTTTGCACCCTGGACGACTTCACCGCCCTCTGCGACGAACTCGCCTTGCGCATCGAGGCCTGCGCCGCGCTCGCCGGCGCCAAGCGCGCCCGCGCGATCGATCCGAAGGCGCCGCTGGAGAACTGGCGAGCCGAATCGGCGCTGTTCCTGCTCAGCCGCGGCGACGCGCCGGCGCCTGGCGCAGCGAAGGCGGAGCTGTTTTCATAGGCTCGCCCCGCTCCCATGCAGGGGAGGCAGGCTCTCAGCCCGAGATCGCCGCGGCGTTGCGCTCGCCGGTGCGGATGCGGATGGCGGTCTCGAGGTCCAGGACGAAAATCTTGCCGTCGCCGATCTTGCCGGTGTTGGCGGCGCGCTCGACGGCCTCGATCACCTTGTCGGCCAGATCGTCGGGCGCCGCGATTTCCAGCCTGACCTTGGGCAGCAGTTTCACCTCGTATTCGGCGCCGCGATAGACTTCGGTCTTGCCCTTCTGGCGGCCGTAGCCGCGCACCTCCGTCACCGTCATGCCCGAGGCGCCGGCCTCGGTGACGGCGTCGAGCGCCGCGTCGAGGCGGCTTGGCTTGATGACGGCGACAATCATCTTCATCGGTGCAGGGATTCCCTTGACGTGGCGAGGAGACTAGGCGAATTCCGCGCCGCGCCCAAGCTGGGTCGGCCCTGGTCGCGGGGCCGGTCCCGCGACGCAGCCCCGGCCGGATTCAGCGCGCCGGGGGCGAAGACACGGGCGCGCGCCTTGCGCGCCCTGGGCTTGATGGCGAAGGTCTGCTTGACGGCTTCCATCAGGATGACGCCGGCGAACGGCGGCCAGAGCACGGCGCCGGCATGCTCGAAGCCCTCGGCCCAGCGGCCGGCCCAGCCGAGCGGCGGGGCGTAGAGCGCCCGGGTCCAGCCGGCGGGTTCGAGGTCGGCCTCGCGGATCAGCTCCCCGAGCTGGCGGCGCGAGAACGGCCGGCCGTGGCCGAAGGGAGTCGCCTCGAACTCGGCCCAGAGGCCGTGGCGCGCCGCCACCGCCACGATCAGCCGTCCGGAGGGGGCGAGTACGCGGCCGACCTCGCGCAGCAGGGCGATCGGGCTCTCGCTCTCCTCCAGCGCATGCACCGCCAGCACCCGGTCGAAGAGGGCGTTCTGGAAGGGCAGGGCGGCCTCGTCGACCAGGGCGGCGCAGTTGGGGGCGCCCAGCGGCCAGGCCTCGACCCCTTGCGCCGCCGGCATGGCGGCGATGGTGCGCCGCGCCGCCGCGGTCAGGCGCTCCAGGAACGGCGTCGCATAGCCGAGGGCCAGCAGATCGAGCCCCGAAAGCGAGCCCCAGGCCTCTGCGACCTTGCGCGAGACCATCTCGCGCGCCGCCCGGCCGAGCGCGCCGGCGTAGAATTCGCGCAGGTCCAGCACGTCGCGGCGCATCGGCGCTCCCTTTGCGGCCCCAGCTCAATGTAGGATGCCGGCGAAGGGAGTAGCCCATGACCCTCGCCGTCCGCCAGTTCCCCTGCCTCTCCGACAACTACGGCTTCCTCGCGCGCGACGAGGCCTCGGGGGCGACCGCCTGCGTCGACACGCCCGACGCCGACGCCATCCTGGCCGAGCTGAAGGCGGCCGGCTGGCGTCTCGACTACATCTTCAATACCCACTGGCACCCCGACCACGCCGGCGGCAACGCCCGCATCAAGGCCGAGACCGGCTGCCGGATCGTGGGTCCTGCCGAGGTGACGCGCATCGCCCCGCTCGACCGTACCGTGAAGGGCGGCGACATCGTCGAACTGGGCCGGACGCGCTTCCAGGTGATCGAGACCGGCGGCCACACCCTGGGGCACATCGCCTATTACGACGGGGCCGACCGCATCGCCTTCGTCGGCGACACCCTCTTCGCGCTCGGGTGCGGGCGGCTCTTCGAGGGCGACGCGGCGCAGATGTGGGCCTCGCTCGGGCGCCTCGCCGCCCTGCCCGACGACACCGCCGTCTATTGCGCCCACGAATACACCGCCTCCAACGCCAGGTTCGCCCTCTCGGTCGACGCCGATCCGGCGCTGCAGGCCCGCGCCGACCAGGTGTTCGCCGCCCGCGAGCGCGGCGAGGCGACGGTGCCGACCAGCATCGGGCTCGAGAAGGCCACCAACCCCTTCCTGCGCGCCCCGCTGCTGGCGGCCGGTCTCGGCAAGGCTGGCGTGGCCGATCACGAGGCGTTCGGGGCGGTGCGCGCCGCCAAGGATGCGTTCAGAGGCTAGTCGCACATTGGGGAGGACCCGGGCATGGGAGTCTGGTCGGGCGATCGGACTGACGCAGAACTCGGCGCCGGCGCCGGGCGGCGCGCCCTGCCGCGCTGTACGCCGGCGACAGCGATCGGTTTCAACCCCCGTGCCGGACGTGGCGAGGGGATTCGAGAAGGCCAGGCTCGATCTCGTCGAGGGTGCGCGCGGCCGCCTCGGCGCCTGCCGATAGGCGCCTTGAATCTTCCCCCCCGCCCGACTAGGTTCCGCGCCTTCGCCCATGCGGCGGCGCGCGCTCGTAGCTCAGCTGGATAGAGCACCAGACTACGAATCTGGGGGTCGGGCGTTCGAATCGCTCCGAGCGCGCCAAGCCATTTCAATCACTCAGGGTGTCGGCGGACGTGGCCGCAGGAGGATGGCGCATCCACCTGTCCCGCAGGGCGTCTGCATCGGCCGCGACCATCGGCGGGTCGTGGGATGGGTGGGAGGCTTCTGTTGCCAGGCGCCTCCCGAGCCCCGCCTGAACCGGCTAAGGCCCAGGGCTTAAGGTCGAATTCGACCGCACCGCATTACGCGGCGAGGGCGTATTCTTCAGCGAAGTTATCGTTCGCAGTTATCAAATGGCCCGAAACGGTGAGCCACGCCGGGAAAAAGCAACGCCTTTAGACGTCTGTCGATGCTGATCGGCCCCGCATGCGCCCCGCCGATAACGCGAGGAGAAGCAGGAAGTGGTGGAGCCGCCGGGAATCGCACCCGGGTCCAGTCCGCTTATTGCGCGCGCGTTTATCTCCATAGTCCGGACGAGAGCCCGAACGGACGACATATATGCGCTTGCGGCCGCCGATTGAAGCCGGCACGTGCAGACGCGGGTTCGAAGCAGGCGCCGGACAAATCCACCTGCCGGGCGTACCGTGCCGCCAGGACGGACCTGCCGACGCGGGTCGCCGCGACGAAAGCCTGAGGAGGAGCGGCCATGGACGATGCTGCGGCGCTGGCGCGCACGACGCGGTTCGATCCCGCTCCGCACGTGGAACGGATGCGGCGCCACGGCTGGACCGTGATCGAGAACTTCCTCGACGAGCAGGACCTCGCCGACTTCCGCGCCGGCGTCGCGCCGCTGCTCGGCCGCTGGCGGGGCCGCAACGCCTTCGAGGGCCGCACGACCGAGCGGGTCTATACCCTGGTCGGCCGCGGCCGGGTGTTCGAGTCCATCGCCTGCGATCCGCGGCTGATGGCGGTAATCGGCGCGTTCCTGCGGCCCAATTTCCTGCTCTCGGCCAGCCATGCCATCTCGATCTTCCCTGGCGAGGTCGCCCAGGCGCTGCACACGGACGATGCCTTCTATCTCGTGCCCCGGCCGCGGCCGGCGCTCGCGGTCAGCGTCATCGGCGCCATCGATGCGTTCACCGTCGAGAACGGCGCCACGGTCGCGGTCCCGGGCAGTCACCTCTGGAGCGCGGCCGACCTGGAGGCGTTCCGCCTGCGCCGCGCCGGCGCGAGCGGGCCGCCGCCCGAAGCGGTGGCGCTGGAGATGCCGGCCGGCGCCATCGCGGTGTTCCCAGGCACGCTCGTGCACGGCGCGGGGTCCAACCGCAGCGCCGCGCCGCGCCTTGCCTTCACCAGCCAGTATTGCGAGCCCTGGCTGCGCACCCAGGAGAACTTCCACCTCGCCGTTCCCAGGGAGCGGGTGCGGGCCATGGCGCCGCAGCTGCAGAGCCTGCTCGGCTATTCGATTGCGCCGCCGTTCCTGGGCATGGTCACCGCCTCGCACCCGCTGAAGACGCTCGATCCGGACTGGACGGCGCCGATCACGCGCGGGGCGGCGCAGTAGGCGCCGGCGCCCTACAGCGTCTCCACGCCGCGCTCGATGGAGAGCACGCCGGTGCGCGAGACCTCGACCAGACCTAGGGGGCGGGTCAGGTCGATGAAGCCGTCGATCTTGGCGGGCGCGCCGGTGATCTCGAAGATGAAGCTCTGGGTGGTGGTGTCGATCACCCGGGCGCGGAAGATCTCGGCGATGCGCAGCGCCTCGACCCGTTCCGCGCCGGTCCCGCGCACCTTCACCAGCGCTAGTTCGCGCTCGACGCCGTTGGGGTCGCGGCTCACGTTCTGGACGTGCCGCGTGGAGACCATCTTCTGGAGCTGCGCCTCGATCTGGGCGAGCACCTGCGCAGTGCCGCGGGTGACGATGGTGACGCGGCTGGTGTGGGCGTTGCGATCGGTTTCGGCGACGGCGAGGCTCTCGATATTGTAGCCGCGCGCGGCGAAGAGGCCGACGACGCGGTGCAGCACGCCCGGTTCGTTGTCCACCAGGATGGCGAACGTCGCCACCTGCTCGGCTTCGTGGGCATGGCCCATGTCGTAGGCCGAGGCGGGAGGTTCGACGCTCATCGAAGATGGCTTACGCGCGCCGCCGGGCGTTGGCTACGTGCTGGCGCAGGACGCGATTGATCTCGCGCTGGTAAGGCCCGCCGCCCGCGTGTTCCTTGAACCAGCCGACGATGTCGGCGTCGAGACGGATGGTGATGGGCTGCTTGATCGGACGATTCAGTCCCGGCCGGAACGCGCGCGCCCACTGCTCGTCGGTGATTTCAGGAATATCGCTGGTGTCGATGTCCTTATCGGACGTCGCTTCGAGTTTGACGAGTTGCTTGAGTTCTTCGGGCGTGAATGGTCTATCGCTCATGTTGGCGCCTCTCTTGCGACGTGGCCTTTCGGGCGCTGATGATGCGCACCCGCTGGTCATCTTCGAGGTCGGGGAATGCATGGACCACGACGATGATCGTCGTCGTGCCCACAACCCCGACGGCAAGCCATCTCTCCTCGCCGTCTACAACCCTGCCGAACGTGACCTCGTATAGCGGGTCGTCCCATACGCGCTTGGCCAGTTCGAAGGATATGCCGTGCTTCGCCAGATTCGACAGCGCCTTGGCGTCATCCCAATCGAACCTCATCTGTACGTACATATATGTACGTACATTGCGCGGCCGTCAAGCGCGTTCACACCAGCTTCCTGCCCGCTGCGTCGATCACCGCGCCGAGGTCGCCGGCGTCGTCGCCCAGGATCATCTCATTGTGGGCCTTGCCCGAGGGGATCATCGGCAGGCAGTTCTCGGTCCGCTCGACCCGGCAGTCGAAGATCACCGGCCGGGGCGTATCGATCATCAGCTCGATCAGATCGTCGAGTTCGTCCGGACGCTCGGCTCGCAGGCCCACGGCGCCGAAGGCCTCGGCCAGCTTGACGAAGTCCGGCAGGCTCGCCGAATAGGAGTGGCTGTAGCGCTGGCCGTGCAGCAGCTCCTGCCACTGGCGCACCATGCCCATCCATTCATTGTTGAGGATGAAGATCTTGATCGGCAGGTCGTACTGGATCGCCGTCGACATCTCCTGCATGGTCATCTGCACCGAGGCGTCGCCGGCGATGTCGATCACCAGGCTGTTCGGGTGCGCCACCTGCACGCCCACCGCCGCCGGCAGGCCATAGCCCATGGTGCCGAGGCCGCCGGAGGTCATCCAGCGGTTCGGCGCGTCGAAGTGGAAGAACTGCGCCGCCCACATCTGGTGCTGGCCGACCTCGGTGGTGATGTAGACGTCGCGCCCGCGCGTCAGCGCATAGAGCCGCTCGATGGCGTACTGCGGCTTGATCAGGGTCTGCGAGGCTCGATAGGCGAAGCCGCGGCGCGCCCGCCAGCCCTCGATCTGCGCCCACCAGCCCTTCAGGGCGGTTGCGTCGGCGGCGAAGCGGCCGCGCTTCCAGGCGCCAATCAGCTGGCCGAGCACCTGGCCGGCGTCGCCGACGATGCCGACGTCGGCGCGCACCACCTTGCCAATGGAGGAAGGGTCGATGTCGACGTGGATCTTCTTCGAGCCCGGCGAGAAGGCGTCCAGCCGGCCGGTGACGCGGTCGTCGAAGCGTGCGCCGATGGCCACCATCACGTCGCAGTCGTGCATGGCGTGGTTGGCCTCGTAGGCGCCGTGCATGCCGACCATGCCGAGCCAGGCCGGAGCGCTGGCGGGAAAGGCGCCCAGGCCCATCAGGGTCGAGGTCACCGGCGCCCCGGTCAGCCTCGCCAGCTCGCGCAGCGCCTGGCTCGCGCCCGGGCCGGCGTTGACGACGCCGCCTCCGACATAGAGGATCGGCCGGCGCGCCGCGGCGATCAGGGCCGCGGCCTCGGCAATCTTGCCGGCGTCGCCCTCGACGCGCGGATGGTACTCATGGCTGGTGCGCGCCTCGCGGGGGCCGACGTAGGGGGCGCTGGCGAACTGCACGTCCTTGGGGATGTCCACGACCACGGGCCCTGGGCGGCCGGTGGCGGCGATCCGGAACGCCTCGTGCAGCACGTGCGGCAGGTCGGCCGCGTTCTTCACCAGATAGTTGTGCTTGGTGCAGGCGCGGGTGATGCCCACCGTGTCGGCTTCCTGGAAGGCGTCGGTGCCGATGAGGTGCGTGGGCACCTGGCCGGTGATCACCACCAGGGGGATCGAATCCATCAGGGCGTCGGTGATGCCGGTGACCGAGTTGGTGGCCCCCGGTCCGGACGTGACGAGGACGACCCCCACCTTGCCGGTGGAGCGGGCGTAGCCCTCGGCCGCGTGGGTCGCCCCCTGCTCGTGACGCACCAGGATGTGGTTCAGGCGCGGCTCGTGGAAGAGCGCGTCGTAGATCGGCAGCACCGCCCCGCCCGGATAGCCGAAGAGGTCGGTCACCCCCTGGTCCACCAGCGCGCGCACGACGATCTCGGCGCCGGTCATGATCTCGGCGGCTGTCTGGGTCTCGGCTTGGATGTCTGGATGGGCGGTCATGGGACTCAAGGTGGGCTGATCGGGTGTCGGGGCAAGAAAAAAGGCCCGTCGAGGGGCCTTCAGCGCGTGCGACCGAGATCGGATCAGGGGCGTCAGCCGCCTGCCGATACCGATCGCCTGATAAGTACGAGCCGCGCCATGCGCATCGCTCTTGCTCCAACGCCGTCTGCGAGCGTGATGCCATCGTGGCGACCGAGCGTCAAGGATGGGTTGAGCGGCGCGACCCATTCAGGATCGGCATTGTTCTCGTCGATGACGGTCGACACGCGGTCGATCGTAGGGTCGCGCGGCTCGGTCGTCCAAATGAAGATGAGTTCGTCGCGCGCTGCGACGTACCAAGCTCCTTCCCGCGCCTTCCACGGTCGGAGGACGAAATCACCAGCATCGAGCGGCGCTTTAGGCAGGGCAATGGCCATTCTGGCGGACTCTTCTGAGGACTTCGGGCACGAGGCAATAAAAACGGCAGTATTACGTCCTGTATCGAACGCCGATCAAGCAACAGCTCGGTCGCGATCTCAGCCAAGCCAAAGCTCGTAGATCAGTTCATCCTCTTGGCCGCCATCTGGCCAGAGGCGGCGCTTGCGATCGATCAATGCAAAGCCGTGCCGTTGAATGGCGCGCATCGAAGCTTCGTTCGAAGCCCGATGACCCACGCGGACACGCCTGAATTTGGGTCGCGACCGTATCCAGGCGAGGCGGGCTTCGTAGAGCTTTGCCGATAGCCCTCGGCCGCGATAGGCGGGCAGGATGAACGACATGGCCAAGCCGGCCGTCGAGCCGTTCGGATCATCCTGGTCGGTATACACCGACGTGATTCCGATCACCTCCGTTCCTTCGAACAACCCGAAGACTGCGCCGTCGATGCCTGCCAGGAGAGCCGCCCACCGCTCTTGGGTGTGCGCTGCCTCGCGCTCGAACGTGCCAAGGAAGACCCCGGGGGAGGCGCGCAGGGCGGCGAGCCGGAACTCGCGAAACAGGAGCCACTCCGAAGGCCGCAAGGCGCGAATGGAGATCATTCGGTCTGGAGGGATACCTTCGCCGAATGCCGGCGGAAAGCAGTCAAACCTGATTGCGCCAAGCGGCGACGGCGTCCTTCGGTCCGTCAGGCGTCGCCGGCCGTGTGTGCGCCGTCGCCCGTCCCCTCCCGCAGCGCCTCAAGCTCGCGCCATTGCGCCTGCGGTTCGGCGGCGGTGAGGTGCGGCCAGTCTGGGGTCTGGTGACGGAACCAGGTGAGCTGGCGCTTGGCGTAGCGGCGGGTCTGGCGCTGGGCGCGCTCGAGCGCTTGGGCATGGCTGAGACGGCCTTCGAGGAGTTCGATGATCTCGCGCACGCCCACCGCCTTCATGACGGGCAGGGCCGGATCGAGGCCGCGGCAGGCGAGGGTGCGGACCTCCTCGATGGCGCCGGCGCCGAACATCCGCGCCAGGCGCGCGTCGCCGGCGCGGTAGAGCGTCTCGCGCGGCGGCGCCAGTACGACACCGCGCCAGTCGGCGGCGGCGAGACTGGGGGTGGTGTCGCGCCGCCAGGCGCTCAGCGAACGGCCGGTATGTTCGACGACGGCGAGCGCGCGCAGCAGGCGCGCCAGGTCGCCGCGCTGGATGCGCGCCTCGGCTTCGGGATCGAGGCGCGCCAGCCGCGGACGCAGCGCCAGCTCGCCGGCGGCGCCGGCCTCGTCCTGCAGGCGCCGCGTCACCTCGCGCGGGATTGATGGAATCTCGGCAAGCCCACGCGTCAGGGCGCGGAAGTAGAGCCCCGTGCCGCCCACGACGATCGCCGGCCGGCGCCAAAGCGCGATATCGTCCAGGGCCGCGCGCGCGGCATCCAGCCAGCGGCCCACCGACCAGCGCTCGGCGGCGTCGGCGACGCCGAAGAGGTGGTGCGGCGCAATGAGCATCTCGTCGCGCGGCGGGCGCGCGGTCAGCACCGCCAGATCGGCGTAGAGCTGCATGGAATCGGCATTGACGATATCGCCGCCGATGGCCCGGGCGAGCCGCAGCGCCAGGGCGGATTTGCCGCTTGCGGTGGGCCCGGCGATCAGCCAGATGCGGGGGCTTGCGTCCGAAGGGGCCATTTGCGGATCGTCCTCACCCTCGTCGCCCAGGATTTCGAGGTCCTGCAGGAAGCTTTGCCGCTCGCCCTGGAAGCCTGCGCGAGCGCCGGCGCGCCCGTCAAGGCGACGCAGATTCTGGGCGCCGGCGCGACGGATCTCTTTCTCGAACACGACGATCCCGCCGTCGTGCGCGCCCGCGCCGAGGATGCCCTGCAGCGCCATCGCGTCGATCTCTGCGCCCAGATCGCCGAGCACCGCGCCAAGCGCCTGCTGATCGCCGACATGGATTCGACCATCATCGGCTGCGAGTGCCTGGACGAACTGGCCGATCTCGCCGGCATCGGCGCCGAGGTTGCCGCCATCACCGCGCGGGCGATGCGCGGCGAGCTGGAATTCGAGGCGGCGCTGCGCGAGCGCGTGGCGATGATCGCCGGCCTGCCGCTGACCGAGCTGCAGCGCTGTTTCGACGAGCGCGTGCGGCTCAATCCGGGCGCGCGGACGCTCACGGCCACGATGGCGGCCAAGGGCGCTCGCTGCGTGCTGGTCTCCGGCGGGTTCGATTTCTTCACCGCGCGCGTCGCGGCGGCCGCCGGGTTCCATTCACACTGGTCGAACCGGCTGATCGACGACGGCGTCGCCCTCACCGGCCACGTGGCCGAGCCGGTGCTGGGGCGCCAGGCCAAGCTGGATGCGCTGAAGAGCGAGGCCCTCGGCGCCGAGGTCCCCATGGTTCGGACGCTGGCGGTGGGCGACGGCGCCAACGACCTGGGCATGATCGAGGCGGCGGGCCTCGGCGTCGCCTACCGCGCCAAGCCGGTGCTGGCGGCCCAGGCCGACGCCAGGCTCGACAGCGCCGACCTCACCGCGCTGCTCTATTTCCAGGGCTACGGCGCCGACGAGTTCGTTACCAACTGAGACGCGAGTTCGTTTCAAGATCGCCGCAGGCGCGGCCAGGCCGCGGGCGCGGCAGCAGTCCGTTGGTGCTTTTCGTGTCTTCCGTGGCCAACTCTATCTCTGTCGAGGTCCAGCATGTTTCCGCGGCCGGTTCGGGCAGTCGTCTTCGACATGGATGGCCTCCTCGTCGAGACCGAGGCGCTGGTCCGCGATCTGATGATGGAACTGGCGCCCGCATTCGGGGGCGCCCTGCCGCTCGGCGTCTTCCAGCTCATGGTCGGCTTGCCCGGCCACGCCAGCGACGCGATCGCGAGAGAGCACTTCGGCGCCGCCTTCCCGCTGCAGGCCTATCTCGATGCGGTCTCCATGCGGGTTCACGCGGCCTGCGAGCTCGGCGTCGCCCCGAAGACCGGCGCGATCGAGCTGCTCGACTATCTGAAGGCCGTGGACATTCCCCGCGCCATCGCCACCTCGTCGAGCCACGCCGCGGTGCGCCGGACGCTTGCGCCGATCGGCATCCTGGAGCGCTTCGAGGTGATCGTGGCCGCCGGCGACTATGCGCGCGGTAAGCCCGAGCCCGATCCGTTCCTCGTCGCGGCCGAGCGCCTGGGCGTGGCCGCGCGCGACTGCCTGGCGCTGGAGGATTCGCACAACGGCGTGCGCGCGGCGCACGCGGCCGGCATGATGACGGTGATGGCGCCCGATCTGCTCGAAGCCACCGACGAGATGCGCCAGAAATGCGTCGTCATCGTCGAGACGCTGCATCACGTGCGGGCGCTCCTAATAAGGTAAATGTAAATCAATCAATAACTCGGTCAAAGACTGGCCGACGGCCAGAATATGCCACAATCGCGTCCGACTTACGACCTATTGAGATCGGCGAACTACCTCGCTATCGACCGGATTCATTGCGATTCGCGTGAACCGAGTTCTAGACAGGAGGCGCGCCATGCCGGCCACCAGTCCCGTACGGCGCAAGGCCGAGGCGCGTGGCCCCGCGGCGGCGCCTATCGCGGCCGAGGGCGCCGACGAAATGCTGCGGCTCGCGACCGCGGCGCGGGATATGTTCGCGAGCCGGGCCGAGTTCCACGACTGGTTCGCCTGCGTGCTCCACCGCCGCGCCACGGGGGCGCCGAAGCGTTCCCGCGCCGAATGCGACCGGACCTCGGCCCTCGCCTGCGCCATGAGCCTGAGCGGCGCCTGCGCCTTCTCCACCGCCGCTCGCCAGCTCGATGCGGCGATGCGGGGCCTGCCGACGGGCCCTCTGGAGGCGCTGCTGCGCGTGTCGCGGCGCTTGTAATGTCCGGGCGCGGTGCGGATATGTGGCGCCCGCGCCGCTAGCGCCGCTTCCGAGCAATTGAACACGCCCATGCAGCCAGACAAGGCCCAGGTGCTCGCAGCCCTCGATCGGGTGCGCGACCCGAAATCGAGCCAGGGCCTGGTCACCGCCGGGCTGGTCCAGGGCCTGATCCTGGGCGAGGGGCGGGCGGGCTTCATGCTGGAGGTGGCGGCGTCCGACGCGGCGCTCTATGCGCCGGTGCGCGAAGCCGCCGAACGCGCCCTGCTGTCCGTCGCCGGCGTCGAGAAGGCCCAGGTGGTGCTGACCGCCGCGGCGCGTCCGCCGGCGCCGGGGGCGACGCGGGTCCGAAAGGGCGCGCAGGTGCGCGAGGATCCGCTCGCCGCTCCCAAGGAGCGGCAGCCGCCGGCGCCGCTGGAGCACGTTGGCCGGGTGATCGCCATCGTCAGCGGCAAGGGCGGCGTCGGCAAGTCGACGGTGGCGGTGAACCTCGCCTGTGGGCTCGCCCAGACCGGCGCCCGCGTCGGCTTGCTCGATTGCGACGTCTACGGCCCCTCGGTGCCGCGCATGCTGGGCATCGACGAGCAGCCGGCGTTCGAGGACGGCAAGCTGACGCCCCTCGAAGCCTTCGGCCTGAAGCTGATGTCGATCGGCTTCATCGTCGACGAGGGGCGGGCGATGATCTGGCGCGGCCCGATGGCGACCTCGGCGGTGCGCCAGATGCTGCGCGACGTGCGCTGGGGGACGCACGAGGCGCCGCTCGACGTGCTGGTGGTCGACATGCCGCCCGGCACCGGCGACATCCAGCTGACCCTGTTCAGCGACTTCAAGGTCGATGGCGCCGTGATCGTCTCCACTCCGCAGGAGATCGCCCTCATCGACGCGCGCCGCGCCGCCTCGATGCTCGACAAGCTCGGCGTTCCGGTCCTCGGCGTGATCGAGAACATGGCCTATTTCGCCGACCCGGCCACCGGGGCGCGAATTCCGATCTTCGGATCGGGCGGGGCGCGGGCGGAAGCGAAGCGGCTCGGCGCGCCGTTCCTGGGCGAGATCCCCATCGACATCGCCCTGCGCGAAGGCGGCGATGCGGGCCGTCCGCTGGTGGCGACGTCGCCCGACAATCCAGCCGCCAAGGCGTTCGCGGAAGCGGCGCGCAAGCTTCGCTGACCTACTCGGCCGCCGGGACCGGCGCGCCTTCGATCGGCCCCACCAGGGACTCTTCCGCCGCGGCCAGGTCGAGCTGCGCCAGGGCCTCGCGAATTTCGGCGTGGCGCCGCGAATCCAGCCGGTAGCCGAAGAACATCGCGCCCCCGAACCAGACCAGGATGATCGGCGCGAACAGGTAGCACATCTCCAACCCGAAGATGGCATGAGGCGTGTTCACCGCACCCTCCGCACCGTTGTAGTGGACGAAGGCCAGGATCGGGAACACGACCGCGACGGTAATGCTCGCGCCGATCTTGGTCGTCGTGGTCACCATCGAATAGAGCAGGCTGGTCAGATCCTGCTTCTGCTCGAGCCGCACCTCGTCGGCGACATCGGCGACCATGGCGCGGACCAGCAGCAGGAAGGCGCTGGCGCAGAAGCCCACCGCGAACATGCCGGCGGTGGTGGGAATGGCGTCGACCAGGGTGTAGTGGGGCCAGACCCTCGGCAGCGACATCAGCGTCGCCTGGGTGATCGAATAGCAGACGCAGGCGATCTGCACGGTGCGATGCTTGCCGAACCGCTGCGCCAGCCGCCCCCAGAACGGCGCACCCAGGATGCCCGCGCCGATGTAGGAGATCAGCAGATAGCCGACGTCGGGAATGGAGAAGCCCTTGGCGTCGTGAAAGTAATAGACATAGAGCGGGCCGGTGGTGCCCGGGCCCAGCGTCAGCAGCAGGTCGGCGAGGGTGATCCTCAGCATCGCGGGCCGTCCCAGGGCGCGCCGGAAGTCGGACAACGAGAACCTGGGGCGCTTGGCGCTGGCGGCGAGCCGCTCGGGGGTGAACACCGTGCAGATGAAGAGCGCGATGGGGATGGAGATGATCAGGATGAGGCCGAGCGCCGGCATGCTGGCCTTGCGGCCGGCGGCGATCGCGCCGTGGGTGAGTTCGGGCAGGATCAGGATCGCCACGGCGCCGAGCACCGAGAGCGCCTGCGTCCAGCCATAGACCCGCGAGCGGTCGTTGTAGGTCGTCGCCAGCACGGCGGACCAGGCGGCGAGGCCCAGCGTCATCATGGAGAGCCCGGCGTAGGTCACCGCCAGCCACAGCACGAGGTAGAACTGGGTGATGTGGACCTGGGGCATGGCCAGCTTGTAGACGCCCAGGATCACCAGCGGCGCGCCCAGGACCATCCAGGGCCGGTAGCGTCCGATCGGGGTCTTGGTGCGGTCCATGCCCAGCGCCACCAGCGGGTCGAAGAAGACGTCGATGAAGCGGACGATGGTGATCGCGGCGGCGACCGCTAGGAAGGCGCGCGGATCGCCGGGCCTGAAGCCGCCGATGCCGAGACTGACGTAATGGCGGGGCAGGTAGACGCCGAAGATCAGCAGCAGCGCCGCCATCGGGATTCCCATGGTCCCGAAGGCGAAAATGGTCGGCAGCGGCACCCTGGGCGCGGCCGCCGGCGTGGAAGCTGAAGACAAAGGCGATCCTCCAAAATCGATCGTGGACGCCTGCGGCGTTCCTTATTGGAGGGAGTTAATCACGCGCCCTTGCGCCGCGCACGCCTCAATTTGCCGCCGCCCCGCCCGCGTCACTCGGCCGCGAGGCCGGCCGCCAGGGGCTCGTCGATGGCGCCGTCGCGCGCCTCCAGCGCCAGCCGGATTTCGGCGTGGCGCTTGTGGTCGAGCTTGTAGCCGATGTAGCAGGCGCCGCCGAGCATGACGAAGCCGACCGGGCCGATCAGATAGACGAGCTCCAGGCCGTGGATCGCCGCCGGCGTGTTGTGCGCGCCCTCCTTGGCCTGGTAGCCGACCCAGGACAGGATGGTGAAGGTCAGGCCGATGGAGAGGGCGGCGGCGATCTTCTCGACGCTGGTCATCATGGCGTAGAGCAGGCTCTGGCGATGCTTGCCCTTCTTCAGCCGGATGGCGTCGCCGACGTCGGCGCACATTGCCCGGCCCAGGAGCACGAAGCCGGAGGCGAGGAAGCCCAGCGCGAACATGATCGCCGCCGCCGGCCAGAGGTCGCCCTTGGGCAGGAAGCTCAGCACCACGAGGCCGAGCGAGTAGCCGGTGCTGGCGATCATCAGCGTCCGGTGCTTTCCCAGCCGCGTCGCCAGCCGCGACAGCACCCAGGCGCCCAGCACGCCGGCGGCGATGTAGAGCACCAGCAGATAGGTCGCGGTCCGGAACGCAAAGCCGCGCGAATCCTGGAAGTAGAAGAGGTACATCGCCGACATCCAGCCGGGCCCCAGCGACAGGCAGAAGTCGGCCAGCACGATGCGGCGCATCTCCGGCCACGAGACCATCTCCCAGTAATCGCGCCAGGTGACCTTCTCGGTGCGGTGCTCCCGGACGATCCGCTCTGGGGTGAAGAAGGCGGCGGCCAGGATGCCGATGGGCGTCACCACCAGGATGAACCAGCCCATGTCCTGCACGTCGGAGACCGAGTTGCGGCTGATCAGCGCCGGCACGATCAGCACCGCCGCGGCGGCGATGGTGCTGGCGACCTGGATCGCGCCGAAGACGCGCGAGCGCTCATGGTACTTCGAGGCCACCACCGACGCCCACGACGCGTGGGCGAGCGCGATCACCGAGGTGCCGAGATAGTAGAGGAACAGCCAGACCACCAGATAGAGGTAGGGGACCCCGACCGGCGCCAGGAACAGCATGTAGACCGGAATGCCCAGCAGGGGCGCGCCGCAGACGAGCCAGACCCGGTAGCGTCCCAGCCGCGTGCGGCTGTGGTCCATGACGATCCCGATCACCGGATCGAAGCACATGTCCACGAGGCGCACGGTCATGAAGGCCGCGCCCACCGCCGCCAGGCTCAGGCCGATGTGGCTGGCGTAGTAGCGCGGCAGATAGACCGAGAGCGCCGCCGCCAGCGCGCCGAGGGGCAGGCCCGGCAGACTGAAGGCGAGCAGCCGCGGCGTCGCGAGCCGATCGCCGGCGGAGGAGGAATTGGACGCTGTGGTCACGCGCGAGTCCCGGGCTGGGCTGAAGATCGCGCCGCTGCGGGGCGCCTGCCGGCCAGGGAAGCCCGGGGCCGCAGGGCGCGCAAGGAGATTCGTGGCGGAGCTTGGCTCGGCGCGGTGCGAACCTCAAAGGCGTTTCAGGACTTCGGCCAGATTCCGGGCGCCATGGACGATCCGCGCGACGACGGGCGGTTCTTGCGACGCGTCATAGACCACGAGGTAGGGAAAGCCCCTCACGACGCAAAATCGGTAAGGCGCCGGCGCGAGGTCTGAACGCAGAACCCCGACCCTCGGATGTTCGCCCACGAGCTTGGCGACGGCGTCGATCGCCTCCCGGAACGCGCTTGCAGCGGAGCGACTGTCCCTGGCGATCCACGTGGCCGCTTCGCCAAGATCCGAGCGCGCGCGTGGCGTGAACGCGGCGGGCTTGGTCACGCCTCCGCGGCGGCGATGATGGAGTCGATATCGGCGAGGACTTCCTCCAGCGTGACATATCCGTCCCGCTCGGCTTCGGCCATGGCTTCGTCGAGGGATGCCGTGAACCGGCGGCGCCGTTCCTCCGCCTCCTGCACCAGCCGCAGGCCCTGCCGCACCACTTCGCTGACGTTGTTGTACCGGCCCTCGGCGACCACCTCGCGGGCGAAGCGCTCCAGCTCTGGCGTCAGATGTACGTTCGTGCCCATGTGGCCGACCCTATATCAATGCTTGATATAGATGGTTCGCTTCGCGGCGTCGGGCAAGCGGCCGTCAGACCGGCTGTCCCATCTTGCGGAAGAACTTCGCGGTCTGCTCGCCGCCGCTCACGTAGGCGCTCTGGCCGGGCTCGTCGGCGATCCGGGTCCAGTTCGCTCGCACTCCCTCGGCCGAGAGGGCGCCCTCGCCCAGAAAGACGCCTTCGGTCTCGAAGATGCGGGCCAGCGCGAAGGCGCCGCCGCCGGCGGTGAGGATCGCGCCCGTGGGCGCCTCCTCCGAGCAGAGGTAGACCACGCCCGGCGTCACGTGGTCGGGCTTCAGCCGCTCGGAGAACGCGGGCGGGATGATGTTCTGGGTCATGCGCGTGGCCGCCACCGGGGCGATGGCGTTGACGTGGATGTTGTTCTTCTGACCCTCGAGCTTGAGGCTGTTCATGAACCCCACCAGGGCTAGCTTGGCCGCGCCGTAGTTGGTCTGGCCGAAATTGCCGTAGAGCCCCGTGGACGAGGTCGTGACGACGATGCGCCCATAGTTCTGCTCGCGCATGATGTCCCAGACGGCCTTGGCCGGCTTCACCGTGCCCATCAGGTGCACGTCGACCACGAATTCGAAGTCGCGCACCTCCATCTTGGCGAACGACTTGTCGCGCAGCACCCCGGCGTTGGCGACGAGGATGTCGATGCGGCCCCAGGCGTCCATGGCCTGGCGGACCATCAGAGCGACGCCGGCGTCGTCGGTGACCGACGAGCCGTTGGCGATCGCCTGGCCGCCGAAGGCCGCGATCTCGGCCACCACCGCCGCGGCCGCCGCCGACGAGCCCCCGGCGCCGTCGACCGCGCCGCCGAGGTCGTTGATCACCACCTTGGCGCCGCGCCGCGCCAGCTCCAGCGCATGCTCGCGCCCGAGCCCGCCGCCCGCGCCGGTGACGATCGCCACCTTGCCGTCGAAGCGGATGTCCGCCATCGCCTTTGCGTCTCCTGCTCGCTGAGGTCGCGGCCTTCTGCGCGGCTGGCGCGGCCGCCGTCAAGCCGCACTCCGAGTTCGAAGCGGGTTCCCCGACCAGGCGCCTGCGACCTCAGCCCCCGCCCTTCATGAACTTCACCAGCACACGCTGTCCGATCAGGAAGGGGGCGCCGTTGGCGCTGACCACGGTCTCGACCACGCGCTCGTCGGTGCGCGCCGAAGGATTGTCCGACTGCAGCTTGCGGGCGCCGAAGACCGGGGCGATGCGCAGCACCCGCCCTGGGTACGACCGGCTCTGATCGGCCTCGGAGGCCAGCTGCACCGCCTGGCCGACATGGACGAAAGGCTCGTCGCCTTCCGAAACCTCGGCGCGCACGATGCGGCCGCCGTCGGGCGCGAGGTCGAACATCTTGGAGACGTTCAGGGTCGAGGCGCCGGCGCCGGGGGCGGCGTAGCGGCGCACGATCTCGCCATTGACCGGCGCGCGGATAATGGTGAGTTCGACCGCGTACCTGGCCTGGTCGAGCTGGGTGCGGGCGACCTCGACGGCGGCGCTCTCGGCGGCGAGGGTCGCCTGGGCCTGGCGGATGGCGTCCTGGGCCTGATCGAGCTGCTGGCGCGCCACGAACTGCGAGGCCGAAAGCGGCAGCAGGCGGTCGTACTCGCGCTGGGCGGTGGCGAGCTGTACGTGGGTGAGGTCCATCTGCGCCTTGGCCTGCGCCAGGTTCGCCTGCGCCGTCTGCACGCCAAGTAGCTGGGCGCCGTCCTCCTGGCGCGCGAGGATCTGGCCCTTGGTCACCTTCTCGCCGCCGCGGACGTAGACGGCGCTGATGACTCCCGGCGCGCGGGCGGCGAGGCTGATGATGCCGCCTTCGACGTCCGCCTTGCCGTCGGCGATCGCCGCATAGGGGCTAACCGCGGCGGCGGCGGCCTTGGCGGCGCCGGCGCGCTGGCATCCGGCCGCCCCCAGGGCGAGCGCGAGGCTGAGAAGGACGGGGAGGGCCGAGGCCCTAGGCGGTTTCATGGCGGCCTCGAAGTTCAGCGAGCGCGGGCTTTGGCGCAGCGGCCACGGCGCGGGCCGGAGCGTCGGCGAGGATGCGGCCGTCCTCCAGGCGCACGATGCGGTCGGCGAAGGCTTCCAGGCGCTGGTCGTGGGTGACGCAGATCACCGCGGCGCCATGCTCGCTGGCCGCACGGCGCAGCAGCCGCACCACCAGCTGGCCGCTTTCCGAATCCAGCGCCGAGGTGGGCTCGTCGGCGAACACCAGGTCCGGCGCCTTGGCGAGGGCGCGCGCGATGGCGACGCGCTGCTTCTCGCCGCCGGAAAGCTCGGCCGGCCGCTGGTGCATGCGCGGGCTCAGCCCCACCTCGTCCAGGGCCGCGGCCGCCCGCTGGCGCGCCGCGCGCCGTCCAAGTCCCTGGTAGCGCAGCACGCTCGCCACCTGCTGCAGCGCCGAGAGCGCCGGGAACAGGTTGAAGCCCTGAAAGACGAAGCCGCAGTGGTCGAGGCGGAAGCGGTCGATGAGGGAGGCGCGCCGGCTCCAAAGGTCGGCGCCCAGCGCCGTGACCTGCCCCTCGTCCGGCCGCATCAGCCCGGAGAGCGCCGCGATCAAGGTCGACTTGCCGGACCCGGACGGCCCCATGACCATGGTGAGGTCGCCGGCCCGGGCCTCGAAGTCCACCGCCTTCAGCACGGTCACCTGGCTGCGCCCGGTCCTGTAGCGCTTGGTCAGCCCGGCGGCCGCGATGGCCACTTCAGAGGATCCCCGAGGGCTCATCTGAGCAGATCCGCCGGCTGGCTCTTCTTCAATATGCCCATCGCCATGGCGCCGGAGACGACGGCGAGGATCATCAGCATGGCGCCGACCCAGGCCGCGACGTTGGGGCGGATCACCAGCGGCAGGCCGATCGCTCCGGTCGCGAAGGAGATCAGGAAGGTGAACAGCGCCGCCGCGGCGAGGCCGGCGACGCCCACCCAGAACGACAGCTCGATGACGATCAGGCGCAGCGAGGCCATCGAGATGCCGAGGGCGCGCAGCGAGGCGAACTCGCGGATGTTGGAGAGAATGGCGCCGCGCAGCGTCTGCGAGGTGATGCCGATGCCGATGCCGATCGCCAGGAAGATGAAGAAGACCAGCAGCACGCCGATGATCTGTTCGGAAAGCAGCGCCCGCTCATCGTTGCGATTGAGCTGGGCGCGGGTCAGCGCCCGATAGGCGCCGTGCGCGGCGGCGTTGAGCTGCGCCGCCACCAGATCGGCCTTGGCCGGATCGGCGATGCGCACCATCAGGGGGCCGGTCTTGCCCTTCTGGTCGCCCATGCCGAGCAGCCGGGCGGTGTCGCGCGACATGATCACGGTGGGCTGGGTGACGCCCGGGTAGCCGTGCAGCACCGCCCGCAGCCAGACCGTCTTGCCGTTCAGCGAGGCCGTGTCGCCCAGTTTCACGCCAAGCCGCGCCAGATCGGTGGCGTCGGCCGCCACCGCTCCCGGCTCGGCCAGCGCCAGGCGCACCTGGTCTGGATAGTCGACCGGCAGGGTCAGGGCGTCGCGGCCGGTGTCCACCGCCCAGGTCTGTACGAAGGTCTGCACCTGCTTTTCGCCCGGCTTGGCCACGTTGACCCATTTGGCCCCGCCGCCGTCGAAGCTCTCCACGTCGACGACCTCGGGATTCATGTAGATCAGCGGCTTGACCCGATCGGGCAGGCTTGAGTCGCTGTTGATCAATTGCGGCGTCGCGAACGGCAGGATGAAGAGGTCGGCGCGCGAGCGCTCGGTGGTGGCGAGCACCGAGTGGACGATGCCGGTGAAGAGCCCCGTCGTCCCCAGCACCAGCAGTCCGGAGAACGCCAGCGCCACCACGGCCGCCAGATATCGGCGCCACTCGTAGACCAGCGTGGCCAAGGCCAGCGACATCGCAGCCAATCCCGTCGAAGGCCCAAGCTCTTAGGAGCCGCCCGCCTGGCGGACCAATTAATTCGGAGTAACGGGCGCAGTCGCCGCGATCTGGTCCGCCAATCGGCCCAGAAGCGCGCTCATCGACTTCGCCTGGGCCTTCGCGTTGCTCGACGGCTGCTTGGCGATGAGGTCGACGTCCCGGGTCAGCGGCGCCTGCGACTTCGCGGCGGGGAGCAGCGTCCAGCTTGCTTGCAGGCGAACCCGACCGTCGGTTCCGGCCTCGAACGCCAGGATGTTCACCACCAGTTGGCGGGCGCCGGCGGGTCTGGGCGCGCCGGGCAGGACCAGCAGCCCTGGCGCCAGACGCGCCGCGAGATCCTGGGCCAGGGCGCGGCGAATCAGGTCCGCGAGCGGCGCGCCCCAGTGGTCCTGTTCGCTGATCCGCAGGCGATCGGCGGCGACCTCGCTCACCACCTGAGGCCGATCCAGCACCGCGGGGATGTGAACGGCTTGCAGTTGGATCCGCGTCGCCGGCGCCGACGATGCTTCGCCGACCGCGGGCGTCGGATCGAGCGTGTAGAAGCTCGTTGGGGGACTGTGGCTGCAGGCGGCCAGCCCGAGCGCGCCCACGGCGATGACGATCGGCTTCATCGGGGACTCTTCTGCTTCGCCTTGCCTTCGATCAGCGCCTCCGGATGGCGCTCGAGATAGTCCGCCAGCACGCGGATCGAGCGCGCGGCGTCCGTCAGTTCATGCAAGGCGCTCGGCAGGTCGCTGTCCTGGCTGGCCGGGTCGCCTGCGACGATGCGGCGCGCCGCCGCGGCGGCCCGGTCGGCCTCGTCGGCGGCCCCACGCATCTTGGCGACCAGGGGGCCGACCTGAGGGCCGGCCTCGTGGATCGCCAAGTCCACTTCGGCCAGCGAGCGGTCGAGATTGTTCAGGCTATCGGCGAGCTTCGGAGACGAGACCAGGGCGCGAATGCGCCCCGTGGCCTGCCGCAGGTTCTCGCCGATCCGGGCGAACGGGACCTTGTCGAGTTTCACGAGCACCTGATCGGCGTGGCCCGCGATCGCAGCGAAATCGCCGGACGTCGTGGCTGGAATCGTCTCCACCCCATCACGGGCGACGAGCGCCGCGACGCCCGAGCCGGGCGCGAACACCAGCTCCACCCGATGCGCCCCGACGATCGGAGGGTCCTGGGCGAGGCGGGCGCGCAGACCGCGGGCGATTAGCCGCCGCAACATCGCGTCCACCGCAGGCCGCCAGTCGGTGCTCGCCGCCGCACCGGCATGCTCGATATGCAGGAGCGCCGGCTCCAGAGCGATGCCCACGGGGGTGATCAGTCGGCCGGCGGCGGCGTCATAGCCCAGCCGGACGCTCGTCACGCGCCCGATCCGAAAGCCATCCATCATGACGGGGGCGCCCGCCGCGAGGCCGCCAACAGGCCCCTGGAAGCGGATGGCGTAGGCGACCTGCGGGCCGATCGCGGCGTTTTTCGCGGCGCCCTCGTCGTCGAAAAGCGCGAAGCGGGCGCCCGCCGGAGCGGCGGGACCGGCTGCCGCGTCCGGAGGCGTATCGAAACTGAGCGCCCCGGAAATCAGCGCCGTCGGCGAAAGCAGCTGGGCCTTCACCCCGGAACTCGTTGCGGAAACCTGAAATGCGCCCGAGTTCCAGAAGCGCGTATGCGCGCCGACCAGGCGGTCGAACGGCGCGTTGACGAAGACGTCGACTTCGAACGCGTGCGGACCCAGCAGTCTGACGGCCGTCACCTTGCCGGCCGCGTCCTGCCCACAGAAGACCGGCGAGCCGGCTCGAAGCCCTCCGAGTTGATCGGCGGTGAGCACGAAGGCGGCGCCGTTGGCCGGCAATGGCATCGCGGGCGGCTGATCGAGGCCCTGGAAGAGCCGTGTCGGCTTGCCAGGGCCGGGGCTCATCGCGACCTGCGGCCCCGCCAGTAGCCCTTTCAGGGATGAGGGGTCGGCCAGGTCGAATTTAGCGCCGACCAGCCAGAAGCGCGTTCCGGAGGTCAGATAGCGGTCGACATCCGAGTCGAGCCTCAGCTTCACCCTCGCGTCTTGCAAGCCCCGGCCCAGGGATACGGCGGCGACATCCCCGACCTTCACGCCCCGCAGCATTACCGGGGTTCCGCCTTGCTTCAGGCCATAGGCATTGTCGAAGACGACCGTGACCTCTTCGCCGCCGCGGGAGAGTGCGCGGATCGACAGCCATCCGGCCACGGCGATGGCGGCGATCGGCACGGCCCAGATCCATCCCGGACCCCAGCTTCGTCGCGTGCCGGCGATGCTGCGGTGGCCTCCGTCCTGGCTCACCGGGGCGATTCCGCCGGCAGATCCCACATCAGTCGCGGATCGAAGAGGCGCGAGGCGAGCATGGTCAGCGTCACGACGAGCGCGAACGCCGGCGCGCCCGCCCCGGCGCGCGCCGACGCCAGACCGCCGAACTGGATCAATGGCAGGAAGGTGGCGAGCGTGAAGACATCGACGTACGACCACCGTCCAAGCTCGTCGATGGCGCGGTAGAGATGGGTCTTGAGACGCAGATGCCGATGCGGGCGTCGCTGCACCGTCAGGATGAACCAGCCCATGCCGGCAAGCTTGAGCAGTGGGATGGCGATGCTGGTGCAGAAGATGACGATGCCCAGCGGCCACAGGCCGGCCTGGAACAGCTCCCTGACGCCATCGACGATGCGGTGCGGTATCTCGCGGCCAAGCTGGCCGGCGACGGCCATCGGGTAGAGGTTCGCCGGAGCGTAGAGCGCCAGAGCCGCCAGGCTGAGGGCGCTGGCCCGCAGCACGGCGTGGGGCATGCGCCGGCGCAGCTTCAGGCCGCAGCGCGGACAGGGCGTTCCCTCGGCGCTGGGGGGCGCGGCGTAATCGCACGTGGTGCAGGAGATCGCGGTCTCGTGCTCGCCCACCTGCCGTTCTGGTGCGATCGCCCTCCAGACCGCTCGCCGGTCGAGCGTCGCGCGGGTCAGCATGGTCATGAGCGCGGCGGCGACGAGGCACCAGCCGCCCATGCCGATGGTGACCGAGAGGTGCTGGGCGACCCGGCTGTAGCCGATGAAGAAGCCGATGAGGAAGACATCCGTCATCGCCCAGTGATCGAGCCACATCGCCCAGCGGTAGAGGCGGCCGAGTCCCCGTGGGCGCGGACCAAGCTGCAGGCCGGCCAGCACGAAGGAGAGCAGCCCGAAGCGCACCAGCGGGGCCGCGACCGCGAACGCGGCCACGAGGCAGGCGAGGATCGGCCAGCCGCCCTCCCAGAATGCCGCCACCCCCGAGCCGAGCACCGTGGTGCGCTCGGCGCCCATGATGCCGACCGTCATCAGCGGCGCCAGGTTGGCCGGCAGCAGCAGGACGAGCGTTGCGAGCGCGCAGGCCAGCGCCGCGTCGGGACTTCGGCCCAACGTCCGCTCCAGCGGCGCCCGGCAGGTGCGGCAGATTGCCTGGAATGGCGGTCGCAGCGGCGGCAAATCCTCGAGCGCGCCGCAGTCAGGGCAGCCGATCGTCATGCCCCAGGGGCCGGGGCCACCGGGCATGGACCGATGCCGATCGCAACAGAGCCTGCGAGCCCGCCCGCCATTCCCATTCCCGCGGCGTCGACCGCCGGGTCGTCGCCGAGCCAAATGCCTGCAGCGCCCAGGGCTACGCTCCCGAGCGCACCGACAAACTAGATCGTGGCGCGATGTGTTCCCGCGGCTATGGCGCGAAGCTCGACCTCGCCTTCACGCCCCAGTGGCCGTTCTCGCAGGTGACGACGTAGATGGAATCGAAGCCGCCGATGACGCTTGCGTCGGCCCGGTAGCGCACGAAGCGGGTGTCGACGTGCACCTTGTCGGCGCCGGCGTGGATGATCTCGCGCCGCTCCCAGGCGGAGTGGTCCCATTCGGCAAGGGCGCCGCGGCCGAACATCTGCGGCGTATGGTAGCCCGGCTCGATGATGGTCAGCGTCCCGGACGCGAGCCGCACGCTCGGGAAGTTGAAGGTTCTCTGCCAGGCCTCGAGGTCGCGGGCGTTGAAGGCGGCCATGAAATCGTCGAGACACTTCATGGCGGCGGCGATGGCGGCGGGATCCTGGGGCATCGGGCTGGGTTCCTCGGTTGAAGAGCGCGCTTCATGGCGCCGGCGCTGCGCCGCCGCCAGCGCGGCGTGGACGGCGCCAGCTTCGCCGCCTAGGCTCGCGGCGAGATGTTGCGCAGCGTCTTCGTCGCGGCGGCCGTGGCCTGCCTTGTCCTGATCGCGCCGCCGGCGCGCGCCAACGAGGGCATGTGGCCTTTCGACGAGGCGCCGGTGGCGCAGGTGCGCGCGGCGCTCGGGGTCAAGCTGGATTCGCGCTGGCTCGATCATCTGCGCGGCGCTTCGGTGCGGCTCACCAGCGGCTGTTCGGCGGCCGTCGTCTCGCCCAGGGGCCTGATCCTCACCAGCCAGCACTGCATCGTGGACTGCGCCGAAGCGCTCTCCAGCCTCGAGCGGGATTATGTCGCGGACGGGTTCACCAGCGACGGCGAGGCCGAGGAGAAGACCTGTCCCGACGTCCAGGCCGAGATCCTCGTGGGCATCACCGACGTCACGGCGGCGGTCTTCGCCTCCAGCCGCGGCAAGTACGGGGCGGCGTTCGCGACGGCGCGCGAGGACGCCATCGCCGCGGCGGAACGGGACGCCTGCGGCGGCGACCGACGTTTCTTCTGCCAGGCGATCAGCTTCTATGAAGGCGGCCAGTTCAAGGTCTACAAGTACCGCCGCTATGCCGACGTGCGCCTGGTGTTCGCGCCGGAGTTCGACGCCGCCTTCTTCGGCGGCGATCCGGACAATTTCAACTTTCCAAGGTACGACCTCGATTGCGCGTTCCTGCGCCTCTACGAGGATGGACGCCCGGCCGCCACGCCGGACCGTCTCGCCTGGACCACGGCTCCGCCTCTCGACGGCGAGCCTGTCTTCGTCTCGGGCGACCCCGGGGCGACCGAGCGCCAGCTCACCGTGGCGCAACTCCAGACGCTGCGCGACGTCGCCCTGCCTCTGCTCCAGGACGAGCAGAGCGAGCTGAAGGCGCGGCTGCTGCGGCTCGGCGCCGAGAGCCCCGAGATGGCGCGCGTCACCGCCGCGCCGCTGTTCGACGTGGAGAACGTCCTCAAGATCTTCGCGGGCCGGCAGGCGACGCTGCACGATCCGGCGTTCATGGCGGCCAGGGCGAAGGCGGACGCCGCCCTCCAGGCCAGGCTCGCGGCCGATCCGCAGCTCGCCAGGCAGATCGGCGATCCCTGGAGCGAGATCGAGGCGGCGCAGAAGGCCTATGCCCGCCAGTTCGTCGTCTGCGCCAGCTCGAGGTCGGAGCGGGCGGCGGTTCGGATCTGTTTCGCTACGCCCGCGATCTGGTCCGCGGCGCGGAGGAGCGCGCCAAGCCCTCGCCGCAGCGCCTGCCGGAATACGCCGACTCGCG
>Ga0307374_10001227_pt1 | contig 47749 bp, 42 predicted proteins | sample OX3MG_FD_202532 | JGI IMG/M metagenome (GOLD analysis project Ga0307374, IMG submission 202532) | Soil microbial communities from Risofladan, Vaasa, Finland - OX-3 | ecosystem: Environmental > Terrestrial > Soil > Coastal area > Acid sulfate soil | place: Finland: Risofladan, Vaasa | collected...
GCCCCCGTCGACGCCGCGCTCGCCGGCGCGGCCGCCGACCTCTACCGGTGGGGCTGGGCGCGGGGCGGGCGCGAGGGGCTCGTCCTCACCGGCGACGCCGCGGTGGTCGAGCACTTCGAGGAGGCCGTCCACATCCGCTGGTGAGGCGGCGCGCCGCTACGCGAAGCGGCGGGCGTCCTGCGCGGCGTAGCGGGCGACGACCGTGTCCACCTCGGCGGTCGCCTCGATGGCGCGCACGCTCTCGGCGAGCTGGCCGGCGGGGAGGGCGACGGTCATCTCGTCGGGGGTCATCCCCGTGCGCGCCCGGCTCAGCGCGCAGCCGACGCTCGCCGCGGGGTGGCCGCGCTCGGCGGCGAGGGCGACGATGTGGCACTGCGGCTTGCCCTCGATCGACAGCCACGGGAGGGCGTCGGAGAGCACCATCATCTGCCGGCCGTTCACCCGCAGGAGGACGACGCTCGGGTCGACGCTCTCGGGGGTCTCGGCGAGCGGGCCGTAGGTGACCGCGCCGGGCCGCTCGCTCACCGTCGGGATGCCACCGACGGCCTCCTCGCTCACCCAACCCGACGCGAGCAGCGCGGCGACGTCGTCGTTGCCGGCGACCTCGGCCAGGGTGGCGAGGCCGTGCGTCACCCGTCCGACGGAGCAGTTCCCGTGGTCCTCGGGGGCGGTCGTGAAGGTCTCGGTCGCGCCGTGCACCCAGAAGACGCAGCCGGCGGGCACCCGCCCGCGGCGGCCGTCGGGCGCCGCCTCGCTCATCGGAGCGCCGAAGGGGGCCACGCCCGCGGGCGCGGCCGCGGAGAGCGTGATCGCGACCGGTGACGTCGCGAGGTGCAGCGCCGAGGTCAGTCGGAGCGAGAGCTCCTGCCAGTTCGTCGTCTCCATCAGGCTCCTCCTTGTCCGCCGCGAGGCTGGCACAGCCGCCGCGCGCCGTCCATTTGCCACCGCCCGAGGGCCGCGGCGCGTTGTGGCACGCTGAAAAGGTGCCGCGCCTCTCCGAAGACCTCGCCTTCCGGGGCCTCGTCCAGCAGGTGAGCGACCCCGAGCTGCTCCCGCTTCTCGACAAGGGCGGGGTCACCGCCTACATCGGCTTCGACCCTACGGCGGACAGCCTGCACATCGGCAACCTCCTGCAGCTCTGCAACCTCCGCCGCCTGCAGCTCGCCGGCAACCGGCCGATCGTGCTCGCCGGCGGGGCGACGGGGATGATCGGCGATCCCGGGGGCAAGTCCGAGGAGCGTCAGCTCCGCACCCGTGAGGAGATCGAGGCCAACCTCGTCGGCATCCGCACCGAGCTCGAGCGTTTCCTCGACTTCTCCGAGGCCGCCGGGCCGACGCGTGCCGTGCTCGAGGACAACGCGGACTGGCTCTATGACTACCCGCTCGTCGAGTTCCTGCGCGACGTCGGCAAGCACTTCACCGTCAATCAGATGGTCGCCAAGGAGATGGTGCGCAACCGCCTCGAGAACCCCGAGGAGAGCATCTCGTTCACCGAGTTCAGCTACATGCTGCTGCAGGCGACGGACTTCCTCCGTCTCTTCGACGAGCACGACTGCCGCCTGCAGATGGGGGCGAGCGACCAGTGGGGGAACATCACGATGGGCATCGACCTCATCCGGCGCAGCCGCAACGCCAAGGCCTACGCCCTCACCTGCCCGCTCGTCCTGAAGGCCGACGGTACCAAGTTCGGGAAGTCGGAGTCGGGGGCGGTCTTCCTCTCCCCCCGCCGCACGAGCCCCTACGCGCTCTACCAGTTCTTCCTCCGCACCGAGGACGAGATGGTCGGCACCCACCTCCGCTACTTCACCTTCTTGGAGCACGAGGAGATCCTCGCCCTCGACGTGGAGAGCCGGGAAAGGCCGGGCGCGCGCGCCGCCCAGCGGCGCCTCGCCGAGGAGGTCGTCCTCCTCGTGCACGGCCCCGCCGAGCTGCACCGCGCCGTCGCCGCCTCGGAGGCCCTCTACTCCGAGGACCTCGCCGCCCTCGACGAGGAGACGCTCCTCATGGCGCTCGCCGACGCCCCCTCCTCCGAGGTGGCGCGCAGCATCCTCGACGCCGGTTGGCCGGTGGTCGACGCCCTCGTGCAAAGCGGCCTCGTCGCCTCCAAGGCACAGGCGCGCACCACCGTCGCCCAGGGAGGCGCCTACCTCAACAACCGCCGCGTCCGCGAGCCCGAGCAGCAGGTGGCGGCGGAGGACCTGATCGCCGGCCGCTACCTGGTGCTCCGCCGCGGCCGGCGCGAGCTCCACCTCGTCCGCTTCACGTGAGGCGTGGCCGCCCCGTCCTGCTCCTCCTCGTCGGCGCGCTCCTCCTCGCCGGCTGCTCCAACTACTCGGGCGATGCCACCCAGCGCGTCCGCGAGTGGGCGACCAGCGCCCCCTGGGACGCGAACGACCAGCAGCTCGTCTCGGACCTGGGCGATCTCGCGAACGGCCTCCGCCTCCGCCGGCTGCTCCCGCTGCGCACCGCCTGCGAGGCCTTCGCCGCCGACGCGGCAGTCCTCTACGACACGCTCCCGACCCCCGACAAACGCCTCACCGACGAGCTCAACACCGCGCTCGGCGGCTTCGACCGGGCGGCACGCGACTGCTACGCCTCGAGCGCCTTCTCCTCGGCGACCTTCCGGCGCTACCAGCGTGAGCTCGCGAGCGCGACCGCCACCTACCACCAGGCCGAACGACGGCTCGCGGGCTTCGGAGTCCATTAGCGTCCCGCTCGTGCCCCACGCCGAGCTGGTCGGACCCTTCCCCGAGGGCGCCGACCCGGTTGCCTACGACCAGCAGCGACGGCGCCTGTTGTGGAGCCTGCCGAGCGGCCTCTACCTGCTCTCGAGCCGGGCCGGCGAGGAGCGCAACCTGATGGCGGTGAGCCTCGTCAGCCAGCTCGCCACCGACCCGAAACTCCTCGGCGTCGCGGTCGAACGGGAGGCGGCGACCGCGGCGCTCATCCGCGGCGGCGGCGCCTTCGGCCTCGCCGTCCTCGCCCGTGGCGAGCGCGACGCGGTCCGCCACTTCGTGAAGCCCGCCGCCCACGACCCTGCGGCACGCACCCTCGCCGGCACCCCGTACACCGACGCGCCGGTGACCGGCCTCCCCGTGCCCGCCCTCGCCGGTGCCTTCCTCGACTGCCGCGTCACCGCCGAGCACGACCTCGGCTCGCACCTCCTGTTCGTCGGTGAGGTCGTCGACGCCCTCGTCTCCGACGAGAAGGCGCTCGTCGAGCCGCTGCGGATGGAGGACACCCGGATGAGCTACGGCGGCTGAGATGGGCGCCCGCATCGACCCCGAGGTCGCCCGCCTGGTGAACACCGACGCCGCCTTCGCCGAGCTCGTCGAGGAGCTCGCCTCCGAGGAGCTCTACGGCTTCGACACCGAGTTCCACCGCGAGCGCACCTACTACCCCCGGCTCGCCCTGCTGCAGGTCTGCTGGCCCGGGCGGATCGCGCTCGTCGACCCGCTGGCGATCGACGTCGCCGACTTCGCGAAGGTCCTCGACGGTCCCGGCCTCGCCGTGGTGCACGCCTGTGACCAGGACCTCGAGGTGCTGCGGCGCGCCTGCGGGACGCTGCCGGGGAAGATGTTCGACACCCAGCTGACCGCCGGCTTCGTCGGCATGTCGGCGCCCTCGCTGGGCAGCCTCACCGAGCGCCTCCTCTCGGTGCACCTCGAGAAGGGCGACCAGCTCACCGACTGGACGCGCCGCCCCCTGGCCGCCGAGCAGCTGCGCTACGCGGCGAACGACGTCGCCTACCTGCTCGAGCTGTACGAGGTGCTGAGCGGCCAGCTCGAGCGACGCGGGCGGCGCGCCTGGGCGGAGGCCGAGTGCGAGCTCGCGCTCTCGCGCGGCCGCGGCGAGGTCGTCCCCGAGGAGGTCTGGTGGAAGCTCCGCCAGGCCCGCCAGCTGCGCGGCAAGTCGCGGGGCGTCGCCCAGGAGGTGGCGGCCTGGCGCGAGCGCCGCGCCCAGGAGCTCGACGTCCCGGTGCGCTCGGTGCTGCCGGACCTCGCCCTCGTCTCGATCGCGCAGCGACCCCCGAAGGGCCGCCGCGACCTCGAGCAGGTGCGCACCATCGACTCCCGCCACCTCGGGGGCGGTGCCGCCGAAGCCTTGCTGCGGGCGGTCGAGGCGGGCGCGGCACTCTCCCCCGACCGCCTCCACCTGCCCCCGCTCTCGGAGGGCGAGACGGCCGCCCGCCCCGCTGCCGCCCTCGCCGCGGCGTGGGTGCAAGAGCGCGCCCGCCAGCTCGAGATCGACCCCGCGATCCTCGCGACCCGCGCCGACGTCGTCGCCTACCTGAAGAGCCCGCCGTCGGGGCGGCTGCTCGACTCCTGGCGCCACGAGCTCGTCGGCGAGCCGCTTCGCCGCCTCGTCGCCGGCGAGCTGGCGGTCGCCTTCGAGGGGACCTCGCTCGTCCTCGAGGAGCGCACGCGGCGCCCCGTGGCGAAGGAGCCGGCGACGGGCTAGCGGGCGGAGCCCGCCTGTTCCCCGCTCGGGAAGCGGCGTTAGGCTGTCTGCCACTCCGCAGGCTGGGGCGGTGGCTCGAGATCCAGTGAGCAGGCCTCGGTTGCGGCTTCATTTCTTCGGGAGTTCGGGGAGCGATGAAAAAGGGACGCCACCGGCGCTTCGAGGAGGCGCGCAGCATGAAGCGGGCCGTCGAGGTCGTCGTCGAACCGTGCCCGGAGTGCGGCGCCGATCCCGAGGACGACCACGCGAGCTGGTGCATGTACGAGGCGCCGGAGGAGGACGAGCTTACGGGCCTCGGCGCGGCGAGCGAGGAGGAGGGCTGAGGGCCCTTCAGCGCTCGCGGGCGCGCGTCGCGCGGCGCACCGTCGGGTGCGCGAGCGCCGCGCCCTTCGGCCGCGACGCGAGGTGCGCGACGAGGCGCCGGTAGACGGCGGCGCCGACGAGCTCGGTGAGTTCCTCGCGCATCTCGAGGTAGACCGGGCGCGCGCCGCTGAAGGCCTCGGGTGCGTCGGTGCACCACCACGCGAAGTCCTGTCCCGCCTCGCCCCAGTGGCGGCGGTCCCAGCCGGCGACCACCGAGGTGATGTGGCCGCCGGTCGTCTCGAGGTCCTCGCGGCGCAGCGGCAGCTGCCAGCAGACGTCGGGCTTCAGCCGCATTGGTGAGCGGCGCCGCTTGAGCGCCGCCTGGTGGAGGGCACAGCCGGGGCCGGCCGGGAAGCCGGGGCGGTTCAAGAAGATGCAGGAGCCGTCGACGAGGCGCGTCGTGCCGTGCGCGCCGCGCCGGGCGACGACTCCCTGGGCGCGGCCGCGCGCCGCGAACTGCCACTCCGTCTCGTCGAGCTCGGCGGCGGCTGCCTCGACGCGGGCGATGTCCTCCGGCCCCGAGAAGTGCGCGCCGTAGCTGCAGCAGCCCTCGGCGCGCTCGGGAGCCCGCTCGGAGAGCACCCCCTGGCAGCCGCAGCCGTACAGGCAGCGCCAGTTGGAGGCGAGGAAGGTGACGTCGAGGAGCCAGGTGCGCTCCTCGTCGGGATCCTCGAAGGAGACCCACTCGTGCGCGTCGGGGTCCCCGGACGGACGCGGGGTGGACGCCACGCCGAGAGGCTACCGGGAGCGGCGAGCGGCGCGGGGAGGCAGGGGCAGGTGAACGGGGGGGGACTCGCGGCCGGCGGGCAGTGTCCGGCGGGTCAGCGGGGCGCAGGGTCCGTCGGGGTGGGCCTCGTGGCGCCGATCGCGGCGAGGACCTGCTCGGCCGCCACCACCACCCCCCGCCGCCGGAGCGTCACCTGCACCGGTGCCACCGCGTAGAGGCTGCGGCGGGCCTCGAACAGCGCCCGCACCTCCTCCTCGGTCGCCTCGGCGAGGAGCGGACGGCCACGGCGCAGCGCCGGCAGCGCCGACCGCAGCTCGGAGAAGGGCTGGTCGAGGTGGACGAGGAGGGCCTCCTCGAGGAGGAGCGCCCGCGTCCCCTCGTCGCCGAGCGCCCCACCGCCGAGGGCGAGCACGACCGGAGGCCGCCGACCGAGCGCGCTCGCGATCGTCTCCGCCTCGATCTGGCGGAAGCGCGCCTCGCCCTCGGCTGCGAAGAAGTCGGCGATGCTCATCCCGATCTCGGCGACGATCAGCGCGTCGGAGTCGACGAAGGCGCGCCCGAGCGCGGCGGCGACCCGCCGGCCGATCGAGGTCTTGCCGACGCCCATGAAGCCGCAGAGCGCGACCGGCAGGTCCCCGCGGAGGGCGCCCATCACCCCGCGGGGTGGCCGGTCGGGATCCCGAGGCCGAGGAAGATCGGCTCGGCGGCGTGCAGCCGGGAGAGCTGCTCGAGCGTCGGCTCGGCGCAGCAGAACCAGGACTCGTCGAGGCGGCCGCGGCGCTCGACGGGGGGGCCGGCGGGGACCTCGAGCGGCGGGAGGCCGGGGTCCTCCTCGGAGAGGGCGCCGTAGACGAGGGCGCGGACGGCGCCGTAGGTCGCGGCCTGTGCCTCGCCTGCGGTGGCGGCGAGCTCGACGCGCGCCGCGATCGCCCCGGCGAGCTCGTCGAGGAGGGGGTCCGCCGCGTGCCAGGCGATCCCGATCGCCCCCGGCGCCGCCCCCTCGAGCGCGGCATCGAGGGTCGCGTCGTCGCGGCCGAGCAAAAGCGAGCCCGGCGGAAGGAGCAGGCGGATCGAGTACTGCACCGGATCGACGTTGTCGACGAGGTCGTGGCTCGCCACGAAGTCGAGCAGCTCGGTGAGGTCACGCCGCTCCGTCCAGGGCGTGAAGGGCAAGAGCGAGGGCCGCGGCTCGATGCCGACTTGCCGGAGGAGCTCCACACAGCGGTGCAGGTCGGCGGCGCAGTGGCCCTTGTCGAGGCGCTCGAGGACGCGGTCGCTCGTCGACTCGAAGGCGGAGGTGACGGTGACGAGCCCCGCCGCCGCCAGCTCGCCGAGCAGTCCCCCGAAGCGCAGGATGTGCGAGACCTTCACCGTCGCGTCGAAGGTCAGCGCGGGGTGCTCGGCGTGGATCGCGCCGACCACGCGGGCCGCGTGGCGGGGGCGGTTGAGGAAGTCGGGGTCGGCGAAGTGGACGTGGCGGGCGCCCTCGTCGACGAGCAGGCCGACCTCCTCGACGAGCGGCGCGAGCGCGAGCGGCTGCGAGCGGCCGCGGTGGACGAGGGGCACGGGGCAGTGACGGCAGTGGTGGTTGCAGCCCGTCGTCGACGCCACCGTTGCGACGAGGCGCTCCTCGTCGCCGGTCACGAAGCGGGCGTAGCGCGCGAGTGGCGGGAGGCCGCGGTGGTCGGCCGGGGCGGGCGGTGCCGGCGCGCGCACGGTCGCGCCGGCGAGCGCGTCGCACAGCCCGACGAGCGCGGCCGCCTCGTCGGCCTCGACCGCCGCGTCACCTGGCTCGAGGAGGCCGGCCGCCTCGGCGACCTTCGCGTAGAGGCCGAAGAAGTAGACGGGCAGCGCCGGGCGCTCGGCGCGGGCGCGGCGCGCCGCCTCCGCGCCGAGGCGGAGCGCGGTGTGCATCGGCACCGAGCAGCAGAGGCAGTCGGCCCGGGCGAGCGCCTCCTCGGGCCACTCCTCGACGGAGAGGTCGCAGGTGAGCACGGTGTGGCCGGCGGCGCGCAGCGCGCCGGCGACGGTGGTGATCCCGAGAGGGCGGGCGCCGAGCTCGTAGGTCGAGACGACGAGGGCGGTGGTCATCGCCGCGGAGCCGCGAAGGCCTCCTCGGCGGCGATCTCGACGTCGAGGAGGGCGTGCGCGGCGCGCAGCGACGCCTCGACGTGCGCGGGGTCGGCACCGGCGGCGAAGAGGAAGCCGAGGTAGCGGTCTCCTTCGGGGAGGGCGACGACGCGCCCGCCGCGGGGGATCGCGATCTCGAGGCCGACGATCCCCTCGACGAGGAGCGCGTCGCGCCGGCCGTGCACCTCGACGAGGCGCCCCGAGGAGGCGATCGGGAGCATCATCACCCCCGCCGCCCCGGCGAGGTCGGCGGGGCATCCCCCGCCGAGGGCGTTCGCGAGCACGAGCTCCTCGAGGCGCTCGCCGGTCGCGAAGCGCAGCGCCTTCGCGCAGCGGCCGCCGATGGTGCGCGCCGCGACCTCGATGAGCGTGGGGGAGAGGGCGCCCCCGACCTCGGGGAGGCGGACCTCGGCGTGCACGGGCCCCTCGGTGAGGCCGAGCGCCCGGCAACCGGCGGCCACGAGAACAGAGACGCGCGCCTGCTCGTCGGCGGCGAGGCGCGAGGGCGTCACGTAGATGGTCTCCTCGAAGAAGGGCCCCTCGAGGGGGTCCGGCTTGTCGAAGAGGCAGAGCGTCTCGAGGGCACCCCCGGCGAGCAGGCCCTCGAGTGCCACCTCGCGGCCCGGGACGTAGGCCTCGGCGAGCAGCGCCTCGCCGGAAAGGCCGCACTCCTCGAGGATCCGCTCGATGCGGGCGACCGCCGCCTGTGCCTCGCCGGCGTCGTCCGCACGGATCACGCCGCGGCTCGCCGCCAGCGAGAGGGGCTTCAGGACCATCGGATAGCCGAGCTCGTGTCCGGCGCGGCGGAGCGCCTCGGGGCGTGCGGCTCCCCCCGGCAGCGGCAGCGACGCGGGCTGGTTGACGCCGGCGGCGGCGAGCTTGGCGCGCAGGAGGGACTTGTCGGTGGTGGCGCGCACCGCGTCGAGGGGGTTGTGGCGAAGGCCGAGGCGCGCCGCGCCGAGCGCCCCGGCGAGCGCGCCGCGGTCGTCGACGGCGAGCACCGCGTCGAGCGGGACGCGTCGACCGAAGTCCTCGATCACCCCCGCGGCGGCGAGCGGGTCGTCGACGGGCAGACGGAGGAAGTGGTCACCCATGATCGCGGCGAGCGCCTGTGCCTCCTCGCTGGCGGTGACGACCTCCACCCCGAGGCGGGCCGCGGCGGCGAGGAACTCGGGCGCCCGGTAGGTGCTCGTCGGCAGGATGAGCAGGACGCGGGCCACGCCACATCATGCCGGTTCCGTGCCACTGCTCCGCCCGGTGGGGGGTCCTTCGCGCCAGGCCGTAGCATGGGCGCATGGCTGCCGACGACGTCATCGAGCCGGTGCTGCAGGTCACCGATGCCGCCCGCGCCCTTATCTCCGAGGCGCGCGCCGGCGAGCCCGAGCCGGAGCACCTCGCGCTCTTCCTCGAGGTGAGCGGTGCCGCAGACGGCGCGTACACCTACGACATGTGGTTCGAGAAGGCCACCGACGCTGGCCCGCGCGACGCCGTCCACCCCCACGACGACCTCACGGTGGTGGTCGCCGCGGCGAGCATTGCGCAGGTGCGCGGCGCGACCCTCGACGTGAACGACGGCGGGCTGGCGATGCTCAACCCGAACACGCCGCCCGAGGCGCAGCACCACGACCACGAGCACCTCGAGGTGCCGACGAGCGACCTCTCGAGCCCGCTCGAGCTGGCCGTGCTCGAGGTGCTCGAGCAGGAGATCAACCCGCAGATCGCCTCGCACGGCGGCCGCGCCGACCTCGTCGCCGTCGACGACGGCGTCGCCTACCTCCGCCTCTCCGGCGGCTGCCAGGGCTGCGGGATGGCGGAGGTCACCCTCACCCAGGGGATCTCGGTGGCGATCAAAGAGGCCGTCCCCGAGATCGTCGAGATCGTCGACGTCACCCAGCACGAGTCGGGCGAGAACCCCTACTTCGCCAGCGCCAAGAAGTAGCCCGGTCGAAGATGAGCCCGGCCCGCGCCGGGGCGCCCCGGTGAGCGCCCGCGGCGAGCACCTCCTCCTCGTCGGGACGATGGGGAGCGGCAAGACGACGGTCGGGCGCGCCCTCGCCGAGGCGATCGGCCGCCCCTTCCTCGACAGCGACGAGGCGCTCACCGCCGCGGGGCGCAGCGCGCCCGAGCGCCTGCGCGACGAGGGCCTCGCGGCGCTGCACCGCGCCGAACGCGAGGTCTTGAGCGACCAGCTCGCCGGGCCGCCGGCGGTGATCGCGGTGGCCGCGAGCGTGATCGAGGACCCCGCGAGCGCGGCGCGCCTCGTGTCGGCCGGAGAGGTCGTCTACCTGCGCGCCGAGGTCGCGGTGCTGGTGGGGCGCGTCGAGAAGGACCCGCCCCGGCCGCTCCCGGGCCCGGCGTCCGAGGTCCTCCCCGCACTCGACGGCGCGCGCCGTGCGGCCTACGCGGCGATCGCCACGCTCACCGTCGACGTCGACCATGCGAGCCCCGCGGCGATCGTCAGCGCGATCATCGACGGACTCGCCCGCAGCGTGCAGGTGCCCCTAGGGGAGCGCGCCTACGAGGTCGTCATCGGACCCGGCGTCCGCCGCCGGCTCGCCCGCCACCTCCCCGCCGGCGCGCGGCGGGCGGCGATCGTCACCCAGGGCGGGATCCCCGTCGCCGCCGAGCCGGGCATCGAGTCGGCGCGCTTCGAGATCGGCGACGGGGAGGGGGCGAAGTCCCTTTCGACGGTCGAGGAGCTGTGCCGCGGCTTCTCGCGCTTCGGCCTCACCCGCAGCGACGTGGTCGTCGGCGTCGGCGGCGGCGTGGTCACCGACGTCGCCGGCTTCGCCGCCTCCTGCTACCACCGCGGCGTCGCGGTGGTGCACCTCTCGACCACCCTTCTCGGCCAGGTGGACGCGGCGATCGGCGGCAAGACGGGCGTCAACCTCCCCGAGGGGAAGAACCTCGTCGGCGCCTTCTGGCAGCCGCACGCGGTCCTCTGCGACACGGCCACCCTCGACACCCTCCCCGAGCGGGAGCGGCGCTCGGGCTCGGGGGAGATGGCGAAGTACGCCTTCCTCGGCGTCGACGACCTCGACGAGCTGCCCCTCGCCGAGCAGGTGCGGGCCTGTGTCGAGCTGAAGGCCGAGGTCGTCGCGGCCGACGAGCGCGAGGGCGACCGCCGCATGCTCCTCAACTACGGCCACACGCTTGCGCACGCCCTCGAGGCGGCGGGCTTCGCCGACGGCCCGGGCCGGGACGGCATCGACCTCCGCCACGGCGAGGCGGTCGCGATCGGCCTCGTCTTCGCGGCGCGCCTCGCGCGTCGCCTCGGCCGCATCGACGACCGCCGCGTCGACCGCCACCTCGAGGTGGTGCACGCCTACGGCCTCTCCGACGAGCTGCCGCACGGCGTCGACCACGACGAGCTGCTCGTCCTCATGGGACGGGACAAAAAGGCAACGGCCGGACTCACCTTCGTCCTCGACGGGGACAAGGGGGTGGAGGTCGTCCGCGACGTCCCCGCGGAGGCCGTCGCCGCGACCCTGGCCGAGGCCTCGGCGTGAGCGGCACCAGCGGGATCCTGCTCCTCCTCTCGGGGCCCAACCTGGCGCTCCTCGGCGAGCGCCAGCCGCACATCTACGGCAAGACCACCCTCGCCGAGCACGCGGCGAGCGCCGAGGCCACCGCCCTCGCGGCGGGGCTCACCTTCGAGCACCTGCAGGCCGAGTCAGAGGGGGCACTCGTCGACGCGGTGCACGGCGCGCGCGGCCGGGTGGCGGCGATCGTCATCAACGCCGGCGCGCTCACCCACTACGGCTGGTCGCTGCACGACGCCCTCGCCGCCTTCGAGGGGCCCGTCGTCGAGCTCCACCTCTCCAACCCCGACGCCCGCGAGCCCTGGCGCCGCCATTCGGTGCTGGCGCCGGTGGTCGACGGCTCGATCGCCGGCTTCGGGGGCCTCGGCTACCTCCTCGCCGTCGAGGCCGCGGCCGCCCTGCTCGCGGCGCGCTGAGCGGCGCGCGACGGTCATCGTCGCGACGCGAGGCCGTAGATTCGGAGGGTGACCCCCGCGCTGAACCTCGCCGAGATGCCCGACGCCGCGGTCGCCAGCCGCCTCGGGAGGCTGCGCCCCCTCCTCGCCGGCTCGGGCTGTGACGCCCTGCTCGTCACCAAGCTCGAGAACGTCCGCTACCTCACCGGCTTCAGCGGCTCGTCGGCGATGCTCCTCGTCACCGCGAAGGGCGCACTGCTCACCACCGACGGCCGCTACCAGGAGCAGTCGGCCGAGCAGCTCGCCGCGGCGGGCGTCGAGGCCGAGATCACGATCGGCCGCCCCGAGGTGCAGCTCGACGCGCTCGAGCGCTTCGCCGCCGACGCGCCGCGCCTCGGCCTCGAGGCCGCCTCGCTCTCCTGGGCGCAGCAGCGGCGCCTCGCCGAGCGCCTGAGCGCCGAGCTCGTGCCGACGAGCGGCCTCGTCGAGCAGCTCCGGCTGGTGAAGGACGAGGGCGAGCTGGCGCGCATCGAGGCGGCCTGCGACATCGCCGACGCCGCGCTCGCGCACGTGAAGGAGCGCCTCGCCGAGGAGCCGACCGAGTCCGAGTTCGCCGCCGAGCTCGAGTTCGAGATGCGCCGCCGCGGCGCGCAGGGGCCGGCCTTCGAGACGATCGTCGCCGCCGGCCCGAACTCGGCGATGCCGCACCACCGCCCCTCGGACCGCAGGGTCGTCGAGCGGGAGCTCGTGGTCGTCGACTTCGGCGCCACCTTCGACGGCTACCGCTCCGACATGACGCGCACCTTCGTCGTCGGCAGGCCCGACAGCGAGCTCGTCGACCTCCTCGACGCCGTCCTCACCTCCCAGCGCGCCGGCGTGCGCGCGCTGGGTCCCGGGGTGCCGAGCGCGGCCATCGACGAGGCCTGCCGCAGCTCGCTCACCGAGGCCGGCTACGGGGCCGCCTTCCTGCACTCGACCGGCCACGGGGTGGGCCTCGAGATCCACGAGGCCCCGGCGGTGGCGCAGGGGGCTGCTGATATCCTCGCCGCCGGCTCGGTGGTCACCGTCGAGCCCGGCGCGTACCTCGCGGGCAAGGGCGGCGTCAGGATCGAGGACAGTCTCGTCATCACCGATGACGGCGCCCGCGTGCTCACCAAGTCGACCAAGGACCATCTCCTGTAAATGGCGCTCTCCACGAATGACCTGAAGAACGGCATGGCGCTCGACCTCTCCGACGGGCTCTTCCAGGTCGTCGAGTTCCAGCACGTGAAGCCCGGCAAGGGCGGCGCGTTCGTCCGCACCAAGCTCCGCAACGTGCGCACCAAGGCCGTCGTCGAGCGCACCTTCCGCGCCGACGAGAAGGTCGAGCAGGCGATGATCGACAAGCGCGAGATGCAGTACCTCTACAAGGACGTCGACGCCTACGTCTTCATGGACAACGTCTCCTACGAGCAGATGAACGTCTCGGGGAGCTCGCTCGGCAGCGCCGCCTCCTACCTGAAGGAGGGCGACAGCGCGGTGCTCGAGCTCTACAACGACGAGATCGTCGACGTCGACATGCCCGCCGCGGTCGAGCTCGCGATCACCGAGACCGAGCCGGGCATCCAGGGCGACCGCGTCTCGGGCGCCCGCAAGCCGGCGACCACCGAGACCGGCCTCGTCGTGCAGGTCCCGCTCTTCGTCAACCCCGGTGACCGGATCAAGGTGGACACCCGGTCCGGTGAGTACCTCACCCGCGCCTGATCCTCCCCCTGCGGCTGTCGGCGCGCGGCGGCGCTCTCGCGAGCGGGCCCTCGGGCTGCTCTACGAGGCGGAGGCGAAGGCCATCACCCCTGCCGAGCTCCTGAAGGAGCTCCCCGTCGCCCCCGAGCACTTCGCCGCGGCGCTCGTTAGCGGGGTCTCCGGTCGCCTCCCCGAGATCGACGGGCTCATCTCGCGCTTCGCGCGCGACTGGGGCCTCGACCGCCTCCCCGCCGTCGACCGCCAGCTGCTGCGCCTCTCGATCTACGAGCTCCTCGACCAGGCGGAGGTGCCCGTGGCGGTCGTCATCGACGAGGCCGTGGAGCTCGCCAAGCAGTACTCGACCGAGGAGTCGAGCCGCTTCGTGAACGGGGTGCTGTCGGCCGTCGCCAGCGAGGTCCGCCCCACCAAGGCCGCCTCGTGAGCGAGGCCTACGCCGCCTCGGGGGTCGACTACGAGACCCTCGACGCGGCCAAGCGCTTCGCGCTCACCGCGGCGCGCGCGACGGCCGAGCTCGGCGCGGCGCGCGGCGCCCGCCTCGACGCGGGCTTCTTCGGGGAGCCCGCGGCGCTCGTCGAGGTCGGCTCGCTGCGCCTCGGCTTCGTCCTCGAGTGCCTCGGGACGAAGTCGCTCATCGCCGCGGCGCTGGAGGAGGCGACCGGCGCCGACCACTACTCGGCGATCGGCTTCGACACCGTGGCCGCGGCGGTCAACGACTGCTGCTGCGTCGGCGCGCTGCCGGTCGTCGTGAACGCCTACTTCGCGACCGGCGCCGCCGATTTCTACGGCGGCAGCCGACACCGCTCGCTCGTCGAGGGCTTCGCGCGCGGCTGCGCCGCGGCCGGGGCGAGCTGGGGTGGGGGCGAGTCGCCGACCCTCTCCGGGATCGTCAGCCCGCAGGCGATCGACCTCGCCGCCGCCGCGATCGGCATCGTCCCCCCCGGCGCCGAGCCGCTCGCCGCGCCGCGCCTCGAGGTCGGGGACGAGATCGTCCTCGTCGCTTCCTCGGGGCTCCACCAGAACGGGGCGTCGCTGGTGCGCAGCGTCGCGGAGCGGCTCGACGGCGGCCTGCTCGCGCCCCTCCCCTCGGGGCGCCTTTTCGGCGAGGCCGTCCTCGACGAGAGCGTCATCTATGCACCGCTCGTCGAGGCGCTGCTGCGCAGCGAGGGGCGCCTTCACTACGCGAGCAACATCACCGGCCACGGCCTGCGCAAGCTGATGCGCGCCGACCGCGAGCTCCGCTACCGCGTCGACGAGCTGCCCGAGGTGCCCGAAGTGCTCACCTTCCTCGCCGGCGCCGCCGGCCTCGACGACCGCGAGGCCTACGGCACCCTCAACATGGGCGCGGGCTACGCGCTGTTCGTCGCCGCCGGCGAAGGCGCGGCGACCTGTGCTCAGGCGACCGCCCTCGGCCTGCGGGCCCTCGTCGCCGGTGAGGTCGAGGAGGGCCGCCGCTCGGTGCTGCTCGCGCCGCTCGGCGTCACCTACGCCGCGGACGAGCTCGAGCTGCGGTAGCGGCGCCTCCCCGGGAGGACGCGCGCCGACGGCTGCTCCGTTACCATTGGGGCGGACGTGAAACGGGTCCCGTGAGGCCCGTACGGACGAGGAGTGGACGTGGCAGAGCGCGAGCGACGGTTGGCGCGCCCAACCGGGAAGGTCTTCGCGGCGCGTTCCCTCGTGATGGGACCCGACGACGTGCGCCGCGCCCTCGTCCGCATCGCGCACGAGATCCTCGAGCGCAACCACGGTACCGAGGACCTCGTCGTCATCGGACTGCAGACCGGTGGTGTCCCCCTCGCGGAGAAGCTCGTCGCCCAGCTCTCCGAGATCGGCGAGACGACCGTCCCCCTCGGCACCCTCGACGTCGCCTTCTACCGCGACGACATCGGTCTGCGCCCGGTGCACGCCGAGGCGACCGACATCGGCGGCGACCTCACCGACAAGGTGGTGGTCCTCGTCGACGACGTGCTCTTCACCGGGCGCACGGTGCGCGCTGCCCTCGACGCGCTGCGCGACCACGGGCGGGCGCGGGCCACCCAGCTGGCGGTGATGGTCGACCGCGGGCACCGGGAGCTCCCGATCCGCCCGGACTACGTCGGGAAGAACCTCCCGACCCGCATGGACGAGGTCGTGGACGTCTCCGAGGCGGGCGTGGCGATCGGCGAGATGGTGGAGGGCGAGTGATGGGGTCGACCAACCTGCTCGAGATCGGCGACCTCGGACGCGAGGGGATCCTCCGCATCCTGCACGACGCCGAGGCCTTCACCGAGGTCTCCTCCCGCCCGATCCCGATGGTCCCGGCGCTGCGCGGCAAGACCGTCGCGACCCTGTTCTTCGAGGCCTCGACGCGCACCCGCCTGTCCTTTGAGACCGCGGCGCGGCGCCTCTCGGCCTCGACGATGAGCTTCAGCGCCCAGGGCTCGTCGCTGCAGAAGGGCGAGTCGCTGCGCGACACCGTCGAGACCCTCGACGCGATGGGCGTCGACGCGATGGTCGTCCGCCATTCCTCCTCGGGCGCCCCCGCCCTCGTCGCCAACTGGGTCGAGGCGGCGGTGGTGAACGCCGGCGACGGCCAGCACGAGCACCCCACGCAGGCCCTCCTCGACTGCTACACGATCCGCCACGCCCTCGGCCTCGCCAGTGACGCGGACCTCGCCGGGCTGCGGGTCGCGATCGTCGGCGACGCCCGCCACTCGCGCGTCTGCCGCTCGAACGTCGCGGCGATGACCGCCCTCGGCGCCAGGGTGGTGCTCGTCGCGCCGCGCACCCTGCTGCCCCCCTCGCTCGAGGGCTGGCCGGTCGAGGTGACGACGGACCTCGACGGTCTGCTCGGTGAGCTCGACGTCTGCTACCTGCTGCGGCTGCAGAGCGAGCGGATGGAGGGCGAGCTCCTGCCCTCCCTCGCCGAGTACCACGACCGCTTCGGCCTCACCGTCGAGCGGGCGGCGCGCCTCTCCGAGGGGGCGGTCGTGATGCACCCCGGCCCGATGAACCGCGGCATCGAGATCGACCCCGAGGTCGCCGACGCCCCGAACTCGCTCATCACCGCCCAGGTGCGCAACGGCGTCGCCGTGCGCATGGCGGTGCTCTTCTCGCTGCTCGCCGAGGTCCCCGGCGACCAGGCGATCGACGTCCCCGGGATCACGATCGAGGAAGGGGCACTGCGTGGCTGAGGCACCGGGACTCCCGGGCGGCGCGGCGGTCGCGCTGCGCGGCGGGCGGGTCGTCGACGAGCACGGGGAGCGGCGCGCCGACCTCCTCGTCGTCGACGGAGCGATCGCCGCGGTCGGGGAGCGCCTCGAGCTGCCGGGCGGCACCGTCGAGGTCGACTGCGGTGGCGCGGTCGTCGCACCCGGCCTCGTGGACCTGCACACCCACCTCCGCGAGCCGGGGGGCGAGCGTGCCGAGACGGTCGAGAGCGGGAGCCGGGCGGCGGCCCTCGGCGGCTACGCGGCGGTCGTCGCGATGCCGAACACCGAGCCGACGATCGACTGCGCGGCGATCGTGCGCGACGTGCGCGGCCTCGCCAAGGAGGCGCTCTGCCACGTCGCGGTCGCGGGGGCGATCACCGAGGGGCGCCGCGGCGAGCGCCTGGCGGCGATCGGCGAGATGGCCGCGCTCGGGGTGGTGCTCTTCACCGACGACGGGAGCGGCGTCCAGGACAACGGCCTCATGCGCCGCGCCCTCGAGTACGCGAGCGACCTCGGGGTCGTGCTCGCCGAGCACTGCGAGGACTCCTCGCTCGCGGCCGGGGGGCACATGCACGAGGGCGCCGTCTCGGCGCGCCTCGGGATCCCCGGTCAACCCGCGCTCGCCGAGGAGCAGATGCTCGCCCGCGACCTCGCCCTCGTGCGGGTGACGGGCGCGCCGATGCACTTCCTCCACCTCTCGACGGCCGGCTCGGTCGCGCTCGTCGCCGCCGCCAAGTCCGAGGGCCTCCCGGTCACGGCCGAGGCGACCCCGCACCACCTCACCCTCACCGACGAGCTGGTCTCGAGCTACGACGCCCGCTTCAAGGTCAACCCTCCGCTGCGCACCGCCCCCGACACCGAGGCGGTGCGGGCAGGGCTGCGCTCGGGGGTGATCGACGCGATCGCGACCGACCACGCCCCCCATCCCGCCGAGCGCAAGGAGGAGCCCTTCGACCTCGCGCCGCCGGGGATGACGGGCCTCGAGACGGCGCTCGCGGTCGCGCACAGCGTCCTCGTCGCCGAAGCGGGCGAGGAGGCGCTCACCCTCGCCGACCTCTTCGCCCTTCTCAGCTGGCAGCCGGCCGAGATCGCCCGCCTGCGCGACGCCGGCTTCGGCGGGCCGCTCACCCCCGGCAGCCCGGCGCACGTCGTCGTCTTCGACCCCGCACAGCGCTGGACGGTCGTCCCCGAGCAGAGCGCCTCGCGCAGCCGCAACACCCCCTTCGGCGGGCGCGAGCTCACCGGGCGCGTGCGCCACCAGCTCTTGGGGGGCGAGGTGGTCGTCCTCGCCGGGGCGGCGACCCGATGAGCCGCCTCGACCGCCCCGAGGGGCTGCTCGTCCTCGCCGACGGCACGACCTTCGAGGGGGAGGCGATCGGCGCGCTCGCCGACGGCGGCGCCAACGCCTTCTCCGGCGAGGTCGTCTTCAACACCTCGATGTCGGGCTACCAGGAGATCATCACCGACCCCTCCTACGCCGGGCAGGTGCTCTGCTTCACCTACCCGCACATCGGGAGCTACGGGGTGACGCACCTCGACACGGAGTCGCGCCGCCCCTTCTGCAGGGGCGTGATCGTCCGCGACCTCGTGGAGACCCCGAGCAGCTGGCGGAGCGAGGGGGGCCTCGAGCAGCTGCTCAGCGCGGCGGGCGTCGGCGGCCTCACCGGGGTCGACACCCGGCGCCTCACCCGCCACGTCCGCGAGGCGGGGTCGATGCCCGGCGCCTTCGGCATCCTCCCCGAGGCCGAGCTGCTCGCGCTCGCGCAGCGCGAGCCGGGGACGGCGGGGCGGGACCTCGTCGCCGAGGTCACCACCGAGCGCGCCTACCGCTCGGGCGGGGGGCGCTTCTCGGTCGTCGCCTACGACTACGGCATCAAGTCGACGATCCTGCAGCACCTCGGCGCGCTCGCGACCGTCGAAGTGGTGCCGGCGACGACGCCCGCGGCCGAGGTGCTCGCCCGCTGCCCCGACGGGGTCTTCCTCTCCAACGGCCCCGGCGACCCCGCCGCGCTCGGCCACCTCACGGACGAGCTCAAGAAGCTCCTCGGCGAGGTCCCCATCTTCGGGATCTGCCTCGGCCACCAGCTGCTCGCGTCGGCCCTCGGGGCCGAGACCTTCAAGCTCCCCTTCGGCCACCACGGCGCCAACCACCCGGTGCGGCGCCTCTCCAGCGGGCAGGTGGAGGTCACCTCCCAGAACCACGGCTACGCGGTGACCGAGGGCTCGATCGAGGGCGCGGAGGTCACGCACGTGAGCCTCAACGACGGGGTGATCGAGGGGATCGCCGTCCCCGGCGCAGAGGCCTTCTCGGTGCAGTACCACCCCGAGGCGGGCCCCGGGCCGCACGACGCGCACTACCTCTTCGAGAGCTTCGTCGCCCTCATGGAGCGGCACGACGCGAAGGCGGGGGCCCGCTGATGGGGCGGCGCGAGGACCTCTCCTCGATCCTCGTCGTCGGTTCCGGGCCGATCGTCATCGGCCAGGCGTGCGAGTTCGACTACTCCGGCACCCAGGCCTGCCGGGTGCTCGTCGAGGAGGGCTACCGGGTCATCCTCGCCAACTCCAACCCGGCGACGATCATGACCGACCCCGGCATCGCCGACCGCACCTACATCGAGCCGCTCGCGCACGACGTGCTCGCGCAGATCATCGAGCGGGAGCGCCCCGACGCCCTCCTCCCGACGATGGGCGGCCAGACGGCCCTCAACCTCGCGATGGCCCTCACCGAGTCGGGGGTGCTCGAGGCGCACGGCGTGCAGCTGATCGGGGCCAACGCTGAGGCGATCCGCACCGCCGAGGACCGCGACGCCTTCAAGCGGGCGATGACCGAGGTCGGCCTCGCCTCACCGGAGTCGGGCTTCGCCCACGACCTTGAGGAGGCGCTCGAGATCGGCGAGACGATCGGCTTCCCGATCATGGTGCGCCCGAGCTTCATCCTCGGCGGCGCGGGCACCGGGATCGCGAAGGACCGCGACGAGCTCGTCGGCCTCGCCGCCTTCGGCCTCGCCGCCTCGCCGATCCACGAGATCCTCGTCGAGCGTTCGATCGCCGGCTGGAAGGAGTACGAGCTCGAGCTGATGCGCGACCGCGTCGACAACTGCGTCGTCGTCTGCTCGATCGAGAACTTCGACCCGATGGGGGTGCACACCGGCGACTCGATCACCGTCGCCCCCGCGCAGACTCTCTCCGACGTCGAGTACCAGGAGATGCGCGACGACGCCTTCACCTGCATCCGCCGGGTCGGGGTCGAGACCGGCGGCTCCAACATCCAGTTCGCCGTCGACCCCCGCTCGGGGGACCGCCTCGTGATCGAGATGAACCCCCGCGTCAGCCGTTCCTCGGCGCTCGCCTCCAAGGCGACGGGCTTCCCGATCGCGAAGATCGCCGCCCGCCTCGCCGTCGGCTACACGCTCGACGAGATCCAGAACGACATCACCGGGGCGACGCCCGCGAGCTTCGAGCCGACGATCGACTACGTCGTCACCAAGGTCCCCCGCTGGGCCTTCGAGAAGCTGCCCGGCGCCCCTGACCGGCTGGGGACGCGGATGCAGTCCGTCGGCGAGGTGATGGCGATCGGCCGCACCTTCGCCGAGTCCTTCCAGAAGGCGCTGCGCGGCCTCGAGCAGGGGCGCTACGGGCTGAACGCCGACCCCGCGGAGGTCGTCTACGCCTCCCGCAGTGACGACGAGCTCGTCGCCCTCGCCTCGGTGGCCACGCCGGCTCGCCCCTTCGAGCTCGCCGCCGCGCTGCAGCGCGGGGTGAGCGTCGAGCGCCTCGCCGAGGCGACGGGCATCGACCGCTGGTTCCTCGACCGCATCGCCGAGATCACCGAGGCGCGCAACGCCCTGCAGGCGCGGGCGGGGCACGAGGGGGGGAGCGCACTGCTGGCGGCGCTCACCCGCGGCGAGCTCCGGCGGCTGAAGCGGCTCGGCTTCGCCGACGCGCAGCTCGGCTACCTCCTCGGCACCGAAGAGGAGGCGGTGCGCGAGCGGCGCGCGGCGCTCGGGGTGCACCCGACCTACAAGACGGTCGACACCTGCGGCGCCGAGTTCGCGGCCGCCACGCCGTACTACTACTCGACCTTCGAGGACGAGAGCGAGGTCGCCCCGAGCACGAAGGAGACGGTGATCATCCTCGGCTCGGGGCCGAACCGCATCGGCCAGGGCATCGAGTTCGACTACTGCTGCGTGCACGCCTCGATGGCGCTGCGCGAGGCGGGCTACGAGACGGTGATGGTCAACTGCAACCCCGAGACCGTCTCCACCGACTACGACACCTCGGACCGCCTCTACTTCGAGCCGATCACCGAGGAGGACGTGCGCGGCGTGATCGCCGCCGAGCGCGCCGCGGGGGGGAGCCTCGCCGGGGTGATCGTCGGCCTCGGGGGGCAGACCCCGCTGAAGCTCGCCGCCGCCCTCAGCGACCTCGTCCTCGGCACCGCCGCGGGGGCGATCGACCTGGCCGAGGACCGGGAGCGCTGGAACGTCCTCTGCGCCCAGCTGGAGATCCCCCAGCCGGCGGGGGGGACGGCACGCAGCCTCGACGAGGCGCTCGCGGTCACCGAGCGCATCGGCTACCCGGCCCTCGTCCGCCCGAGCTACGTCCTCGGCGGGCGGGCGATGGAGATCGTCTACGACGGGGACGACCTCGCGCAGGCGATGGCGAGCATCGCCGGCTTCGCCGAGGGCCAGACCGCGGGCTCGCTCGGGCGAGAGGGCGGCCTCGCCGCCACCCGCCCGGTGCTCGTCGACCGCTTCTTGGAGGACGCCACCGAGGTCGACGTCGACGCGGTGCGCGACCGCACCGGAAAGGTGCTGATCGGCGGGATCATGGAGCACGTCGAGGAGGCAGGCGTGCACTCCGGCGACTCGGCCTGCGCGATCCCGCCGCCGACGCTCTCGGTCGAGACGACGGCGGTCCTCGAGCAGTACACGGCGCGCATCGCCGAGGCGCTCTCGGTCGTCGGCCCGATCAACGTCCAGTACGCGGTGCAGCAGGGGCAGGTCTTCGTGATCGAGGCCAACCCGCGCGCGAGCCGCACCGTCCCCTTCGTCGCCAAGGCGACGGGGGTCCCGCTCGCGAAGATCGCGGCCCGCACGATGCTCGGCGCGACGCTCGCGGAGCTGCGCGCCGAGGGCCTCCTCCCCCCACCCGCGGCGCCCCGGCGGGTTGCGGTCAAAGAGGCGGTGCTGCCCTTCTCCCGCTTCCCCGAGGTGGACGCCCTGCTCGGTCCCGAGATGCGCTCCACCGGCGAGGTGATGGGGCTCGCCGCCACCTTCGGCCTCGCCTTCGCGAAGAGCCAGATCGCGGCGGGCAACCGCCTCCCCGAGGAGGGGGGGATCTTCTTCTCCCTCGCCGACCGCGACAAGCCGCAGGGGCTGGTGGCGGCGCGCGCCTTCGCCGAGCTCGGCTTCACCATCGCCGCCACGGAGGGCACCGCCAGCTACCTCGAGGCCAATGGGGTCGCGGTCGAGACGCGCGTCGCCAAGCTCTCCGAGGTGCGCGCCCCCGGCGCGCCGAGCGAGGACGGGTTGGTCGACGCCACGGCGCTCATCGCCTCGGGGCGCCTGCAGCTCGTCGTGAACACCCCCCGCGGCCGCGGCCCACGCGCCGACGGCGCGTACATCCGCCACGCCGCCGGCGCGGCCGACATCCCGATCCTCACCACCGCGGCGGCGGCGCGCGCCGCCGCCGCGGGGATCGCCGACTGGAAGCGGCACGGCCTCTCGGTGCTCAGCCTGCAGGAGCACCACGCCGAGCTCCGCCCGGCAGTCGGGGAGCAGGTGGGCCAAGGGTGAGGGCGACCAAGGTCGGCTCGCTGCTGTTGAAGAACGCGGTGATGACCGCCGCCGGCACCGCCGGCCACGGCGCCGAGCTCGGCGACTACCTCGACCTCTCGGCCCTCGGCGCGCACGTGGTGAAGTCCCTCGCCCCCTATCCCTGGGACGGCAACCCCTCCCCCCGCGTCGCGCCGGTGCCGGGGGGGATGCTGAACAGCGTCGGGCTGCAGGGCCCGGGGGTCGCCGCCTGGCTGGAGGAGGAGCTGCCCTCCCTCGAGGCGAGCGGCGCGGCGGTCGTCGCGAGCATCTGGGGGCGACGCGTCGAGGACTACGCCGAGGCCGCCGGGGCCCTCGCCGCGGCGCCGGCCTGCGTGGTCGCGGTCGAGGTCAACGTCTCCTGCCCGAACGTCGAGGACCGGCTGAGGATGTTCGCCCACTCGCCCTCGGCGACGGCGGAGGTGGTGGCCGCCACCGCGGGCTGTCGCCGTCCCCGCTGGGCGAAGCTCTCCCCGAACGTCACCGACATCACCGAGATCGCCGCCGCCGCCCTCTCCGCCGGGGCGGAGGCGGTGACGCTCACCAACACCCTGATCGGCCTCGACCTCGACCTCGAGCGCCGCCGCCCCGTGCTCGGGGCGGGCGGGGGCGGCCTCTCCGGGCCGCCACTCCGCCCGGTCGCGCTGCGCGCCGTCTATGACACGCGCGCCGCCCTCCCGGAGGCGGCGATCATCGGGGTGGGGGGCGTCTCGAGCGGCGCCGACGCGCTGAAGTTCCTGCTCGCCGGGGCGAACGCGGTGCAGGTGGGCACCGCGACCCTCGCCGAGCCGCGCGCCGCAGCGCGGGTCCTCGCCGAGCTCGAGGGGCTCCTCGACCGCGCCGGGGTGGAGAGCATCGACGAGCTGATCGGAGCGGCCCATGGCGACTGAACCCACGGCCGCGAAGCCACCGCCGCCGGCCTTCCCGCACCGCGAGCGCCTCGCCCTCGCCCTCGACGTCGAGTCCCTCGAGCGCGCCGTCGAGCTCGCCGCCGCGCTCGCCCCCTACCTCGGCGTCGCGAAGGTCGGCCTCGAGCTCTACAGCGCGGCCGGCCCCGCCGCCGTCGAGGCTTTGCGCGAGCTCGGCCTCTCGGTCTTTGTCGACCTGAAGCTGCACGACATCCCGACGACCGTCGAGCGCGCCGCCGCGGTCCTCGGTTCCCTCGGCGTCGCCTACGCCACCGTCCACACCGCCGGGGGGGCGCCGATGTGCGCGGCGGCCGCGGCCGGCCTCGCGGCGGGTGCCGCGCGCGCCGGCCTGCCGGCGCCGGTCGGCCTCGGCGTCACCGTCCTCACGAGCGAGGCCGCCGCCTCCCCCGAGCTGCTCACGGCGCGCGCCGCCCTCGCCGCCGCGGCCGGCCTGCGCGGCCTCGTCTGCGGCGCGCCCGACCTCCCCGCCGTGCGCGCCGCGGCGCCCGGCCTCCTCACCGTCGTCCCCGGCACCCGCCCGCCCGGCGCCGCCCTCGACGACCAGGCCCGCACCGCCACCCCCGCCGAGGCGCTCGCGGCCGGCGCCGACCTCCTCGTCATCGGGCGGGCGGTCACGCACGCGCCGGACCCGGTGGCGGCCGCGTTGACGCTCCATGAACATCTCGCGACCGCCGCGACATGGTGAGGCACCCCCGACCCCACTAGCTGGGGCGTTGCAGCGATGCCCAGCTTGCTCGCAGATACAATCCCCACCCAGCAGTGCACGCCTGGGGGTTCCGTGACCCAACCGACCGGCCGCAGCGGCAGGGTGGGGGTCCGGTTGCGGGGGCCCTGAAACGTCCGCGCGAACGTCGCGGACCTATGTCAAGGAGGAGCAATGGTGGGTGCCAAGAGGCGCCGCACGCTCATCTCATCCGGGGTGACGATCCTCGCGACCGGTTGTGTCGCGTTGATGCTCACCGCGTGTGGAGCGGGGGCGGCGCAGAAGCCGGCAGCGAGCTCGGGGGGCGTCGTCAACTGGGCCGAACAGCCCCAGGGGACGCCGAACTTCATCTTCCCGTTCATGCCGATCAACTACTTCAGCGTCGCGAACATCAGCCAGTTCCAGTACATGATGTTCCGCCCGCTCTACTTCTTCGGCACCGGCTCGCAGCCGACGCTCAACTCCTCGCTGTCGCTCGCGAGCGCGCCGAAGTACTCCAACGGGAACAAGACGGTCACCATCAACATGAAGACCAACTACAAGTGGTCCAACGGTGAGGCCGTCGACGCGCAGGACGCGCTGTTCTTCTTCAACATGCTGAAGACGGACAAGTCGCACTGGGCGGCGTACGCGCCGGGGACCATCCCCGACGACATCGCCTCGATCACGACGCCGTCGAAGTACAAGCTGGTGGTCAACCTCACCGGCTCGGTGAACCCCTACTGGTTCACCTACAACGAGCTGAGCCAGATCACGCCGATGCCGCTCGCCTGGGACGTCACCTCGACGAGCGCCAAGGCCGGCTCCGCGGCCTGCGCCACCTCGACGTACGCGGCGCTCGTCGTCGACGCCAAGGGCGCGCCGACCAACGCCGCCGCGAAGGCCTGTGACGCGGTCTACACCTTCCTGTCGAGCCAGTCCGGCTACGACCCGGCCAACCCGAGCGCGGCGAACAACTCGCTCGCCACCTACGCGACGAACCCGCTCTGGCAGGTCGTCGACGGCCCGTGGCACCTCACCGCGTTCAGCTCGACCGGTGCCGCCTCGTTCAAGCCCAACGCGAAGTACGACGGGCCGATCAAGGCGAAGATCAGCCAGTTCAACGAGCTGCCCTTCACCTCCACGTCGTCTGAGTACTCCGCCCTGCTCGGCGGCAAGCTGCAGTACGGCTACCTGCCCCCCGAGGACGTGACCAAGGCGACGAAGAACCCGACCAAGCCGGCGGGCAACCCGCCCTCGCTGAAGGGTTTCCAGATGAACCCCGTCTACGTCTGGGGCATCAACTACTTCCCCTACAACTTCAACTCCTCCGGTGACGGCGGGCAGGCGGGCAAGATCTTCAGCCAGCTCTACTTCCGCCAGGCCTTCCAGATGCTGGTCGACCAGCCGCTGTTCATCGACAAGTTCTTCAAGGGCTACGCCGTGCCGACCTACGGCCCGGTGCCGGTCCTCCCGAAGAACCCCTTCGCCTCGAGCTACGAGAAGAGCAACCCCTACCCCTTCTCCTCGAGCAAGGCGGTGAAGCTGCTGAAGGACCACGGCTGGAAGGTCGTCCCCGGCGGCGTCTCGACCTGCAGCGTCGCCGCGAAGTGCGGCGTCCCGGTCGGAACCAAGCTCTCCTTCACCGAGCAGTACGTGAACCAGGGCCCGATCGCGCAGGAGGAGGCGAACGCCGAGGTCTCCTCGTGGGAGTCGGCCGGCATCAAGGTGAGCCTCAGCACCGGCACCTTCAACACCGTGATCGGCAACGCGATCCCCTGCAAGGCGGGGGCCGCCTCGTGCACCTGGGAGCTCGAGAACTGGGAGGGTGGCTGGCTCTACGCGCCGGACTACTACCCGACCGGTGAGGAGATCTTCCAGACCGGCGCCGGCTCGAACGTCGGGAACTACGACGTGCCGGCGAACGACGCGCTGATCAAGGCGACGGACTTCACCTCGGCCAACCTCACCAACTGGGAGAACTACATCACCAAGAACCTCCCCTTCGTGTGGCAGCCGAACCAGGCCTACGACCTCTACGAGATCTCGAGCAAGGTCCACAACGCCACGCCGATCAATCCGCTGCTCAACCTCACGCCGGAGACCTGGACGCTCTCCAGCTGATCAGCAGCTGACCGAGGGCGCTCCGGCGCCCACGCCGCTCGTCCCCCACCCCCGACGCCCCGCGCCGGGGGTGGGGGACCCGGCGTTGTGGGGTTGCGCGGGGAGCGCCCCGTCGAGAAGAGGTCCGTCACGCTCGCCTACATCATCAGAAGGACCCTGCAGGCGCTCGTCGTGCTGCTTGGCGTGAGCCTGCTGACCTTCGTCCTCTCGCACGTGATCCCCGGGGGGGCGGCGCGCGCCGCCCTCGGTCCGCGCGCCCTTCCGCCCCAGATCGCCCAGTTCAACCGGGTGAACGGCTACAACCTGCCGATCTGGGACCAGTTCTACCGCTACCTGCGCGGCCTCGTCCTGCACGTCAACCTCGGCTACTCGTACCGCAACAACCAGCCCGTGCGCGCGCTCATCGGCTCCCGCCTCCCGAAGACCCTCCTCCTCGTCGGGATCTCGACGGTCTTCGCCCTCGTCGTCGCGATCCCGCTCGGGATCCTGCAGGTCGTGCGGCGCAACAAGCCGGTCGACTACCTGCTCACGAGCATCTCGTTCCTGCTCTACGCGATGCCCGCCTTCCTCATCGGCACGCTGCTGATCATCTACTTCGCGATCGACCTCCCCTGGCTCTCGGTGGAGGCGCCGCAGGCGAGCACGGTGGCGGGGATCCTCGCCGACCCGCGCGGCCTCGTGCTCCCGGTGCTCACGCTCTCCGCGATCACCATCGCCTCGTTCAGCCGCTACATGCGCTCCTCGATGATGGACGCGCTCACCGAGGACTACATCCGCACCGCCCGCGCCAAGGGGGCGAGCCCGCGGCGGGTGCTCTTCCTCCACGCGCTGCGCAACGCGATGATCCCGATCATCACCCTCCTCGGCCTCTCGATCCCGACGATCTTCGGCGGCGCGGTGATCACCGAGACGGTCTACAACTATCCCGGCATGGGCCTCCTCGCCTTCAACGCTGCGACCCAGACCGACGTGCCGCTGCTTTTGGGCACGACCTTCGTCGCCACCGTCGCGACCGTCGTCGGCAGCTTCGTCGCCGACCTCCTCTACGCGGTGGTCGACCCGCGGGTGCGCTATGTCGCGCGCTGATGACGGGGAGGGGGGGCGATGAGCCTTCCCGGCGGCCTCGGCGAGACGCCGCTCGCGCCCGTCGGCGAGGAAGGCCCCGACGCCCTCCCCGAGGGGGGCGAGGGGCGCTCGAGCGGCGGTCTCACCCGCCAGATCGCCCGCGTCTTCATCGAGAACAAGCTCGCCGTCATCGGCGCGGTGATCATCGTCTCGATGGTGCTCTTCTGCTTCCTCGGGCCGGTCTTCTACCACACCAACCAGACCAACTCCCAGGAAATCCTGCTGAACTCGACGCAGAACTCGCCACCGTCGGCGACCAACCCGCTCGGCACCGACTCGGCGGGCTTCGACATCCTCGGCCGCATCATGTTCGGCGGGCAGACCTCGCTCATCGTCGGCTTCGCGGCAGCCGCGATCGCGGTCGTCGTCGGCGTCCTTTGGGGCGCGATCTCCGGCTACTTCGGCGGCTGGGTCGACTCGCTGATGATGCGCATCGTCGACGTCCTGCTCTCGATCCCGCTGATCTTCCTCTTGATCGTGCTGGCGGTGATCTTCACGCCCTCGGTGGAGCTGCTCATCCTCGTGATCGGGATGACCTCCTGGCTGCAACCGGCGCGCCTCGTGCGCGGCGAGACCCTCGTGCTCCGCACCCGTGAGTACGTGCAGGCGGTGCGGGTGATGGGCGGCAACGGCCGGCGCATCGTGCTGCGCCACATCATCCCGAACGCGATCGGCACGATCGTCGTGAACGCCACCTTCCAGGTCGCCGACGCGATCCTCCTCCTCGGCGCGCTCGGCTTCCTCGGCCTCGGCGTCCCCGCGCCGCAGACCGACTGGGGCTCGATGCTCTCCAACGCGGTGAGCTTCGCGACCCTCGGCTACTGGTGGGAGATCTACCCGACGGCGATCGCCTTCGTCCTCGTGGTGATCGCCTTCAACTTCGTCGGCGACGCCCTCCGCGACGCCCTCGAGGTCCGCCTGCAGCGTCGCTGAGCCGCGCCGCCGGCGGGGCGCCCGCCCTATTGGTTGCGCGCCGGCCCTCAGACGCGCTGCGGTGCGAGGAGGGCGGCCTCCTCGGTGAGCGGCGTCTCGAGGGGGAAGTGGCAGGCCGCGACGTGCCCCACCCCGAAGGGGCGCAGCGGCGGCTCCTCCTCGGCGCAGAGCGCCTGCGCGAAGGGGCAGCGTGTTCGGAAGCGGCAGCCCGAGGGGGGGTCGATCGCGGAGGGCAGCTCGCCGCGGATCGTCTGGCCGCGCTTCACCTCGGCGAGCTCGGGCGAGGGGACCGGGATCGCGTCGATCAGCCCCTTGGTGTAGGGGTGGGCGGGCCGCGCGTAGAGCTCCTCCGCGGGGGCGAGCTCGACGAGCTTGCCGAGGTACATCACGCCGATCGTGTCGGCGACGTACTTCACCACCGCGAGGTCGTGCGAGATCACGATGTAGGTGAGGCCGTGGCGGTCCTGCAAAGAGCGCATGAGGTTGAGGATCTGCGCCTGGATCGAGACATCGAGGGCGGAGACCGGCTCGTCGGCGACGATCAGCTTCGGCTGCAGCGCGAGGGCGCGGGCGAGGCCGATCCGCTGGCGCTGGCCGCCGGAGAACTCGTGCGGATAGAGCTCGATCGCGCGCCGCGAGAGGCCGACCTCGGTGAGCAGCTCGGCGACGCGGGCGTCGCGGCTCGCGTGGTCGCCGATCCCCTGCACCGCGAGGGGCTCGCGCAGGATCGTGCCGACGCGCATCCGCGGGTCGAGCGAGGCGTAGGGGTCCTGGAACATGAGCTGCAGGTCCCTGCGCTTGTCGCGCATCGCGCCGCCGCGCAGGTGGGCGAGGTCCTCGCCCTGGAAGTGGATCGCGCCCGCCGTCGGGCGCTCGAGCGCGACCACGAGGCGGCCGATCGTCGTCTTGCCGCAGCCCGACTCGCCGACAAGGCCGAAGGTCTCCCCCTCGCGGACCTGGAAGCTCACCTGCGAGACGGCCTTCACCGTGCCGACGGCGCGCTGGATGATCGCCCCCGCGCTCACCCGGTACTCCTTCACGAGGCCGTCCACCTCGAGGAGCGGGGGCTTGCCGGCGAAGAGCTCGGCGCGCTGCTCGGAGGAGCGGGTGTCGAGCGGGGTGGCGACGTTGCCCTCGGCGGCGCGGGTGCGCTCCGAATGGCCGACGGGGTGGAAGCAGGCGAAGGCGTGGTCGATGGAGACCCCGAGGCCGCCGGGGCTGGTGAGGGGCGGCTCCTCGGCGCGGCACTGCTCGGTGACGTAGCGGCAGCGGTCGGCGAAGCGGCAGCCCTTCGGCGGGTTGGAGAGGTCCGGCGGCAGGCCGGGGATCGAGTACAGCGGACGGGTGCGGTCCTGGTCGAGGCGGGGGATCGAGTCGAGGAGCGCCTCGGAGTAGGGGTGGCGCATCGCGGAGAAGAGCTCGCGGGTCGCGCTCTTCTCGACGATCTTGCCGGCGTACATCACCATCACCCGGCTGGCGCGCGCCGCGATCGCCCCCATGTCGTGGGTGATCAGCACGACCGCCATGTGCAGCTGCTCGCGCAGGTCGTCGATGAGGTCGAGGATCTGCGCCTGGATCGTGACGTCGAGGGCGGTCGTCGGCTCGTCGGCGATCAGCAGCTTCGGTTCGCAGGCGAGCGCGATGGCGATCATCACCCGCTGGCGCAGCCCGCCGGAGAGCTCGTGCGGGTAGCGGGCGAGGCGCTCCTCGGGGTGGGGCATGCCGACGAGGCGCAGGACCTCGAGGGCGCGCTCCATCGCCTCGGCCTTGGAGACCTTGCGGTGCAGCCGCACGGGCTCGGCGATCTGCCGCCCGATCGTCCAGGTCGGGTTCAGCGAGGTCATCGGGTCCTGGAAGATCATCGCCAGGTCGTTGCCGCGGACGTCCTGCATCTCCTTCTCCGAGAGGGGGAGGAGCTCCCGGCCGTCGAGGCGCACCGAGCCGGCGGTGACGTGGCCGACGGTTGGGAGGAGCTTCATGATCGACAGGCCCGTCGTCGACTTGCCGCAGCCCGACTCGCCGACCAGGCCGACGCACTCGCCGGGGGCGACGCTGAAGCTCGCGCCGTCGACCGCGCCGACGGTCTGGTGGCGGAGGTGGAACTCGGTGCGGAGCCCTTCCACCTCGAGGATGGGGCGTCGTGTGTCGGCCGCTGTCAACGGTCCGCCTCCGTGGCGCTCAACGCCCCTCCCTGCTCAATCGTGGTGCGGGAGGCACCGAGGCGCTATGGTACCGGTCCATGCCTCAACCTCCTACCCTCACACCGGAGCAGCGGACCGCCGCGCTGGCGAAGGCTGCTCAGGCGAGAAAAGCGCGCGCCGAGCTGAAGGATCACCTGAAGACGGGGCGCACCACGCTGAAGGATCTCCTCGGCAAAGCCGACAAGGACGAGATCGTCGGGAAGATGAAGGTCCTGGCGGTGCTCGAGTCGCTCCCCGGTACGGGCAAAGTGAAGGCCCGTCGCCTCATGGAGCAGGTCGGCATCTCGGAGACCCGCCGCCTGCAGGGACTCGGCGCGAAGCAGCGCGACTCCCTGCTCGAGGCCATCGAGCGGCCCTGAACCTTGTCGTCTGCGGCCCCGGTGGGGTCGGCAAGGGCACGGTCATCAGGCAACTCATCGAGCGTGACCCGCGCTTGTGGTTGTCGCGCTCCTGGACGACCCGGGCACCCCGCCCGGGGGAGAGTCCGGACGCCTACACCTATGTCGACAAGGCGGCCTTCCGGGCACGCGTCGCGGCCGGCGGCTTCCTCGAGTGGGCGACGGTCCTTGACGAGTACTACGGGACCCCCCTCCCCGATCCCCCTCCCGGGCGCGACGTCGTCCTCGAGATCGAGGTGCAGGGGGCCAAGCAGGTCCTCGAGCGCTGCGAACAGGTCGTCTGCATCCTGCTCGTCGCCCCCTCGCGGGCCGAGCAGGAGGCGCGGCTGCGCGAGCGCGGCGACGACGAGGCGCACGTGCAAAAGCGTCTCGTGCTCGGTGACGAGGAGATCGCCGCCGCCTCGCCGATCGCCGACGCGGTCGTGGTGAACGACGACCTCGGGCGGGCCGTCGCCGAGATCGAGGCTATAATTGCTGCTTCACGCAGGTGCTTCGCGCCCTGACCCCACCCGGGCAGGTGAAACGCCCGGCGCGGCCGCCAGCCGACGCGTGAGGATGCAGACCGACGAAGGAGCCTGATGGCCGAGCCCCGCAGCACGATGATCGACCCGCCGATCGAGGACCTCCTCGACAAGGTCGACTCGAAGTTCACCCTCGTCACCCTGTCCTCCAAGCGCGCCCGGCAGATCAACTCCTACTTCAACCAGCTCGGCGAGGGCCTCGGCGCGATCGTCCCGCCGCAGGTCACCTCGGTCGCCCGCAAGCCGCTCTCGATCGCCTTCGAGGAGATCGCGGCGAGCAAGGTGCGCGCCGGCGACCCGGTCCCCGAGGCCGAGGAGCTCTCCGAAGAGGACGCCGCCGCGCTCGCCGCCCTCGCAGAGGACGCGGGCGAGACCGAGTAGCAGACGGCGCGGGGTCGACCGTGGGCGCGACCGACGACGACCTCGCCTGTTTCCGGGGGCGCTTCGTCGTCCTCGGCGTCACCGGCGGCATCGCCGCCTACAAGGCAGTCGAGCTCTGCCGCCGCCTCGTCGATGCTGGCGCGCACGTCGCCCCGGTGCTCACTAAGGCCGCGACGCGCTTCATCGGTACGGCGACCTTCGACGCCCTCGCCTCCGAGCCGGCGAGCACCGCGCTCCTCGGCGGTGCGGAGCCGATCCCGCACACCCGCCTCGGCCAGTCGGCCGACCTCGTCCTCGTCGCGCCGGCGACGGCCCGCCTGATCGGCGCCTACGCGGCGGGGATCTCCTCGGACCTGCTCGGCGCGACGCTGCTCGCGACGACGGCCCCGGTCGTCGTCGCGCCGGCGATGCACACCGAGATGTGGCGCCACCCTGCCGTCCAGGAGAACCTCGCGACGCTGCGCCGGCGGGGGGTGTCGGTGGTCGAGCCGGAGCAGGGCCGCCTCGCCGGCGGTGACGTCGGCGAGGGACGCCTCGCGCCGCCCGAGGTCATCCTCGCCTCCGCCGCGGCGGCGCTCGGCGGCGGCCCGTTCCACGGCCTGAAGGTCGTCGTCAGCGCCGGCGGGACCCGCGAGGCGATCGACCCCGTGCGCTACCTCTCCAACCGCTCCTCGGGCAAGCAGGGCTACGCCCTCGCCGAGGCGGCGCGCCGCGGGGGCGCGGCCGTCGTGCTCGTCACCACCGTCGAGCGGGCCGCCCCGCCCGGGGTGGAGGTCGTCGCCGTCGAGAGCGCGGAGGAGCTGCGCGCCGCGATGCTCGCCGCCGCGGCCGACGCGGACATCGTCGTGATGGCGGCCGCCGTCGCCGACTTCCGCCCGAAGGCGCCGGCGGAGACGAAGCTGAAGCGCGCCGACGGCCTCCCCGAGCTCGTCCTCGAGCCGACTCCCGACGTCCTCTCCGAGCTCGTCGAGCGGCGGCCCGTCGGCCAGGTCGTCGTCGGCTTCGCCGCGGAGACCGACGACCCGCTCGGCAACGGCGCCCGCAAGCTCGCCGCGAAGGGCGTCGACCTGCTGGTGGTGAACGACGTCTCGCGTCGCGACGCCGGCTTCGCGGCCGACGACAACGAGGTCACGATCCTCTCCGCGGAGGGCGCCCGCGCCGTCCCCCTCGCGCCCAAGCTCGCGGTCGCCGAGGCGGTGCTTGCCGCCGCGCTCGAGCGCCGCACCCGCCTCGCCGGGCGGGGATGAGCGGCCCCACCGCCCCCTCGCCCGACGCGTCCGCAACCGGCGGCCCCGACGAGGGCCCCGCCGTCTCGGTGCTGCCCGACGTGAGCGGCATCGACCGCACCTTCGACTACACCGTCCCGGGGCCGACCCCCGCCGCCGGCACCCTGGTGCGCGTCCCGCTCGGCGGCCGCCGCGTGCGGGGCTGGGTGGTCGAGGCCCTCGGCCGCCGCCCGACCGAGGGGCTGCGCCCGCTCGAGCGCGTGCTCTCGATCGGCCCGGCGCCCGAGCTCGTCGGCCTCGCCCGTTACGGCGCCTGGCGCTACGCGGGCCGCCTCCGCCCCTTCCTCCTCGCCGGCAGCCCACTCCGCCAGGTCGCCGCCGCGGCGCCCCCGCCGCCCCCCGCCGCGGCGCTCCGGCGCGGGCCGATCGGCGACGCGCTGCGCGAGCTCGTCGAGAGCGCCCTCGAGCGCCCGAGCGCGGTGCTCCGCCTCCCGCCCTCGGGCTCGCGCCTCGCCGTGGTCGAGGAGGTGATCGCGCGCGTCGGCCCGGAGGTCCTCGTGCTCTGCCCGTCGCTCGCCGACGTCGCGGTGCTGCGCGGGCACCTCGAGCGCGCCGGCCACCGGGTCGCCGCGCACCCCGAGGACTTCGCCCTCGCGGCCGGCGGCGGGCGCGTCGTGCTCGGCAGCCGCGCCGCGGTCTTCGCCCCCGCGCCGCGCCTCGCGGCGATCGTCGTCCTCGACGCCCACGCCGAGGCCTACCGCGAGGAGCGCGCCCCGACCTGGGACGCGACGGTGCTCGCCGTGGAGCGGGCGCGGCGCGCAGAGGTCCCCTGCCTGCTCGTCACGCCGGCGCCGACGGCCACCCTCCTCTCCGGCTCGCCGCCGCTCACCCTCCCGCCGCACGAGGAGCGGGCCGAGTGGCCGCGCGTCGAGGTCGTCGACCGCCGCGGCGACGACCCGCGCGCCGGACTGTTCTCAGGAGCGCTCTCGGGAACCGTCCGCCGCGCGCTCGAGACCGACCCCGGGCGCCCCGTCGTCGCGGTGCTGAACCGCACCGGCCGGGCGCGGCTGCTCTCCTGTGCCACCTGCGGCGAGCTCGCCAGGTGCGAGCACTGCGGCGCCGCGCTCGCGCAGCGCCGCCTGCCCGACCCCGGCACCGCCGCCGAGCTCTCCTGCCCGCGCTGCGGCGCGAGCCGCCCCGTCGTCTGCGCCGAGTGCGGCGCCCGCCGCATGCGGCTGCTGCGCGTCGGCGCGGCGCGCGCCGCCGAGGAGCTCGCGGCGCTCGTGCGCCTTCCCGTCGGCGAGGTCTCCGGGCCGAGGTCCCCCCTCCCCGAGGCCCCGGTGCTGGTCGGCACCGAGGCGGTGCTGCACCGCGTGCGCCGCGCCGCCCTCGTCGTCTTCCTCGACTTCGACCAGGAGCTGCTTGCGGCGCGCTACCGCGCCGCCGAGCAGGCGATGGCGCTCCTCGTCCTCGCCGGGCGGCTCGTCGGCCCGAGGAGCGCGACGGGGGCGCCGGGGCGGAGAGTCGTCGTGCAGACCCGTCTCCCCGAGGACGAGGTGCTCGCCGCCGCGGTGAACGGCACGCCGGGGGCCCTCGCCGAGGCCGAGCTCGCCCGCCGCCGCCAGCTCGCCCTCCCCCCTTTCGGCGCCCTGGCTCTGCTCTCCGGCGAGCGGGCGCCGGCCCTCGCGGCCGAGCTCGTCGCGGCGGGCCTCGAGGTCTCCGAGCGCGAGCCGGCGACGCTGCTCGTGCGCGGCCCGGACCCCGCGCACCTCGCCGACGCGCTGCGCGCCGTCGTCCCCCTCGAGGCCGGGCTGCGCGTCGAGGTCGACCCGATCTCGGTGTAGCGAGCGGCCGCGCCGCTCCGCCTTGGCGCCCCGCTCAGTGCACCTGCAGGAGCGCCCCGTAGAGGGTGAGGCCCGGCCCGAAGGCGAGCAGCACGAGGTTGCTCCCGGCGGCGGGCGCGGTGGATCTGACGAGCTCGTCGAGGACGACGAGCACGGTCGGCGACGAGCAGTTGCCGTGCTCGCGGAGCACCGTCCGCGAGGGTGCGAGCGCCTCTCGGCCGAGGCCGAGCCGCTCACCGGCGATGTCGACGATGCGCGGGCCGCCCGGGTGGATCGCCCAACCGCTGACGTCGCCGAGGGCGAGCGCGTTGCGGGCGAGGAGGCGCTCGACGAGGGGGGCGATATGGCTGGCGAGGACGTCGGGGACCTGCGGGGAGAGCGCCATCGTGAAGCCCTGGTCACCGATCTCCCAGCCCATATAGCTGGCGGTCGCGGTGTCGCTCATCGCCACAACGTCGAGGACGGCGAGGCCGCGGCGGCCGGCGCGCGCCGGCTCGAGGACGAGCGCCGCGGCGGCGTCGGAGAACAGGGCGTGCACGACCGCCTGCTCGGGCGCGGCGGTGACGTCCTGCAGGTGCAGGCTCGGGAGCTCGAGGCAGAGCACGGCGGCGGCGCGCTCCTCGGTCCGGACGTAGGCGCGCGCCGCGTCGAGGGCCGGGAGGGCGGCGTGGCAGCCGACGTGTCCGACGAAGAGGCGCTTCAGCTCGGGTGCCATCCCGAGGTCGCGCGCCAGCAGCGCGTCCACCCCCGGCGTCGTGTAGCCGGTGCAGGAGGCGACGACGAGGAGGCCGATCTCGGTGGCGTCGGTCCCCGAGCCCTCGAAGGCGCGGGCGAGCGCCTCCTTGCCGAGCGGCATCGCCTCGGCCGCGTAGCGGGTCATGCGGGCGCCCGTCGACCAGGAGGAGAGGTCCTCGAGGAGGGGGTTGGCGACGGCGTGGCGGTACTCGATCCCCGATGCGGAGAAGGCGTGACGGGCGCGGCGGCTCGCGCCGAAGCGCTCTGAGAAGAAGCCCTCCCAGAGGTCGTCCTGGCGCACCGCCGGCGGGAAGGCGAAGCCCGACGAGGTGAGGAGGGGGGCGTCGCTCACCACCGCGGCGTCTCCGCGTCGTCTGGGTCGAGCCCGAGGGCGACGAGGCCGAGCCAGTCGGCGCAGACGTCGGAGGTCGCCGGCTGCAGCGCGCCGCAGCGGGCGTCGCGGTAGAGGCGCTCGAGGGGGTGGCCGCGGCGCGTCGCCGAGGCCCCCGCCGCCTCGAGCATCGACGAGGCGACCTCGTTGGCGGTGTCGCCGGCGAGCAGCTTCGCCCGGTAGACGGCGCGGTTCGTCTCGCGCGCACCGGGTGCCTCGTCGACGTGGCGGGCCGCCTCCTCGACGACGAGGCCGGCGGCGGCGACCGCGGCGTCGGCGCGCCCGAGGCGCGCCCGGATCGCCGGCAGCCGGGAGAGCCCCCGCTCGTTGACGTGCGCCACGCAGGCGTCGAGACAGGCGCGGGCGACCCCGACGTAGACCGCGGCATAGCTGGCCACGAGCCACTGCGGCATGAGACGGGCGATGAGCAGCCCGAGCCCCTCGACACCGCCGACGAGCGCCTCGCGGCCGACGGTGACGTCGAGGTGGAGGTCGTTGCTCCCCGTGGCGCGCATGCCGAGCGCGTCCCAGCTCTGCTCGACCTTGGTGCCCGCCCCCGCGGGGACGAGGAAGAACGAGACCCGCGCCGCGTCCTCGGCGGCGCGCGCCGCGACGAGGAAGGCGTCGGCGAGGTCGGCGCCGGAGACGAAGGTCTTCGCCCCGGTGAGGTGGAAGTCGCCCCCGACCGGCTCGTAGCTGGTGGTGAGCGAGGAGAGGCGGGCGCCGCTGCCGCGTTCGCTCATCGCCACCGCGTAGAAGGCGCCCTCGCGCGCCGCCACGAGGGCGGCGTCGCGCGCCGCGAACCACCCGTCGCCGGCGCCGAGGTTGCGGGTGAGGTCGTCGGGGGCGAGCGCGAGGGCGCCCGTCACCGAGGCGTGCATGTTGAACACGAGCGCCGGCGCGCCGTTCCCGCGTGCGAGCGCGCCGGCGACGCGCGCGTAGTCCGAGAAGGAGGCGCCGCTGCCGCCGAGGCGGGAGGGGACCATCAGCGCGAGGAGGCCGCTGTTGCGCAGCGCGGCGAGGTCCTCCTCGAGGAAGCGCCCCTCCTCGTCGCCGCGGCGCGCGTGGGCGGCGAGCGCCCCGGCGACGGCATCCGCCGCAGCGAGCGCCGCAGCGGGGTCGGCGGGGGAGGCGAGCGCGCTCATCGCGCCTTCATCCCGACCCCCTGGAAGAGGATCGCGGTGGAGCGGCTGCGGACCATCTCGACGGCGGCGCGCCTGCCGGCGAGCCACTGCAGCATCTGCAGGGCGGCGGGGCGGAGGCCGGTGAGCTCGAGCGCCACGCCGTGGCGGGCGCAGCGCGCGACCAGGGCGTCGCGGTCGACGAAGAGGCGGGGGTCGTGGATGCCTTTCGGCGCGCCGCCGGGGATGCGTTCGGCGATCTCGACGGCGACGAGGCGCGCCCGCCAGGTGGCGGCGATCGTGTCGAGGATGAGGAGGCCGCCCGGGCGGAGCAGCCGGCAGGCCTCGTCGAGGGTGGCGTCGAGGTCGCTCACGTGCTCGAGGATCTCACCGGCGCTCACGACGTCGGCGACCCCGTCGGCGACGGGCAGCGCGGTGACGTCGCCGCGCACCGCGGCGAGGCCGTGCGCGGCGGCGTGACGGAGCGCGGACTCGGTGAGGTCGACGCCGACGACGCGGTAGCCCTTGCCGGCGAGGTGCGGCGCGAGCAGCCCCGCGCCGCAGCCGAGGTCGGCGAGCACGGCACCCTTGCGCCGGGCGTCGGGGATGCGCGCCGCGCGCGCGGCCGCGATCCAGTGCAGCATCGAGAGCGGCCCGCGGGGATCCCACCACGTCGCCGCGAGGTCGTCGTACTGGGCGGGGTCGTTGCGCGCTCTTCTCGTCGCGACCGCAGGGCTCACCGGCGCATCCTTACCATTCGACGCCCCACTCGCTCGCCAACGCGGCCGACGGCCACTCCGGACTGTACGGAGGCACGCCGCCAATGGATGAGGGCGGGAGCGGCCTTCGGGGAGGCCACCCGCTCCTCCCGGTGGCCCCGCCTCACCGCCGCAGCCACCACCGGCAGAGCCGCAGCAGGGCGGTGGTCCCACCTGAGCTGCTACTCTTTCGGGGTCGGCGTCCGCCGACCCGGAGGGGCAGCAGCCCAACCGGCCCCGCCCCGTGGTTGGGAGGTTCGCCTCCCGGCCGGCGCACGAGTTCACGAAGGTCTGCGTCAAGCATGCCCGATAAGACGGCCACGATCGCCGAGTACCGCCTCCACGAGACGGACACCGGCTCCCCCGAAGTGCAGGTCGCGATCCTCACTGAGCGGATCAACCACCTCACCGAGCACCTCCGGGTGCACAAGGGCGACCATCACACCCGTCGCGGGCTGATGAAGCTCATCGGGCACCGTCGCCGTCTTCTCGACTACGTGCGGGACAACGACGTGAACCGCTACCGCAACCTCATCGCGAGGCTCGGCATCCGCCGATAGGGGCATGCCACCGGGAGTTCCGGTGGTGTCCGGGCCGATGTGGAAAGGCCCGGCAGCAAGAGGGTCAGCCCGCCAAAGTGGCGGCGCCCACATCGAACCGGCGAGCGCAGGTGTCAGCTGCCAGTGGCCGTGTACCGGGCTCGTCCTGGTGCCCGCCCACTGGGAACTGGCCGGAGCGCCCGCCAGAACACGAGGATTGACATGGCCGAGGCCATTTCCGTTTCAACCCCGATCAGCGGGTCCGACCGCACGCTCACCTTCGAGACCAACCGTCTCGCCCCGCAGGCCGACGGCGCCGTCACCGTGCGCATCGGCGACACGATCGTGCTCTGCACCGCGACCGCGGCCCGCAAGGTGCGCGAGGGGATCGACTTCTTCCCCCTCACCGTCGACATCGAGGAGCGGATGTACGCCGCGGGCAAGATCCCCGGCTCGTTCTTCCGCCGTGAGGGCCGGGCCACCGACCAGGCGACGCTCACCGCCCGCCTGATCGACCGACCGCTCCGCCCGAGCTTCGCCGAGGGCTTCCGCAACGAGATCCACGTCGTCGGCACCGTGCTCGCCGCCGACATGAGCAACCCCCACGACGTCCCGGCGATCAACGGCTGCTCGGCCGCGCTGATGCTCTCGGGCATCCCCTTCGAGGGACCGATCGGCGCGGTGCGGGTCGCGTACTCGACCGACGGCCAGTGGATCCCGCACTGCACCTACGCCGAGGGTGACGCCTCCACCTTCGAGCTCGTCGTCGCCGGCCGTGCGCTGTCAGAGGAGCCGAACGCCGAGATCGCGATCATGATGGTCGAGGCCGGCGGCACCGAGAAGGCCTGGGACTACTACGAGGCGGGCGCGCCGAAGGTCACCGAGGCGGTCGTCGCCGAGGGCCTCGAGGCCGCGAAGACCTGGATCCGCGAGTCGATCGAGCTGCAGCGCGAGCTCGTGAAGCAGGCCGGCGGCAAGAAGGAGATCATCCCCTTCGAGCTCTTCGTCGACTACGGCGACGACGTGAAGGCCCGCGTCGCAGCGGTCGGTGAGGAGTCCCTCGCGAAGGCCAACCTGCTCACCGACAAGCCCGAGCGCGCCGCCGCCTTCGACGCCGCCGGCGACCAGATCCTCGCTGCGCTTGCTGAGGAGTTCTCCGGGCGCGAGCGCGAGGTGCGCTCGGCGATCCGCTCGCTCACCAAGTCGCTCGTCCGCCGCCGCGTCGTCGAGGAGGGCGTGCGCATCGACGGCCGCAGCCCTGGCGACCTCCGCAAGGTCTCCGCAGAGGTGGCGGTGCTGCCGACGGCGCACGGCTCGGCGCTGTTCCAGCGCGGCCTCACCCAGGTGCTCAACGTCACGACGCTCGGCATGCCGCGCATGAACCAGCTGCTCGACACGATCGGCACCGACGAGCACAAGCGCTACATGCACCACTACAACATGCCGCCCTTCGCCTCCGGCGAGGCCTACGCGATGCGTGGCCCCCGCCGCCGCGAGATCGGCCACGGTCTGCTCGCCGAGCGGGCGCTGCTGCCGGTGGTGCCGAGCGAGGAGGAGTTCCCCTACACGCTCCGCCTCGTCTCGGACGTCCTCTCCTCGGACGGCTCGACCTCGATGGGCTCGGTCTGCGGATCGACGCTCTCGCTGATGGACGCCGGCGTGCCGATCAAGGCGCCGATCGCCGGCATCGCGATGGGCCTCATCTTCGCCGAGGGCAAGTACACGACACTGACGGACATCTCCGGCGCCGAGGACGCCTTCGGCGACATGGACTTCAAGGTCGCCGGCTCGCGGGACTTCGTCACCGCCCTGCAGCTCGACACCAAGATCGACGGCCTCCCTGCCGACGTCCTCGCCCAGGCGCTGCAGCAGGCCTACCAGGCCCGCACCGCGATCCTCGACGTGATGCTCGGGGCGATCGCCCAGCCGAACGCCGACGTGAAGGGCCACGCCCCGAAGATCATCAGCTTCGAGATCCCGCTCGACAAGATCGGTGAGGTCATCGGCCCGAAGGGCAAGGTCATCAACGGCCTGCAGCAGGAGACCGGCGCGGACATCGCCGTCGACGACGACGGCATCTACGGGCGGGTGACCATCGGCGGCAAGGAGAGCGACGCGGTCGAGGAGGCCCGCCGCCGCATCGCCCTCATCCTCGACCCGCCGGTCGCCGACGTCGGCGCCACCTACGAGGGCAAGGTCGTGAACATCACGAAGTTCGGTGCCTTCGTGAACATTCTCCCCGGCCGCGACGGTCTGCTTCACATCTCCCGCCTCGGCGGCGGCCGCCGCATCGAGCGCGTCGAGGACGTGCTCGAGCTCGGCCAGCCGGTGACGGTGATCGTGGACGACATCGACCCGCAAGGGAAGATCTCCCTCTCGCTGATCGGCGAGGACGGCCAGCCCGTCGGCCGCCGCGAGTCCGAGCCCGCGAGCAGCGCCCCGCACGGCAGCGGGAACGGCGCAGCCGCCGCGCCCGAGGCCCCGGCCGCGGCCCCGGCGAGCGCCCCCGGTGGCGTGAAGCGGGTCTCCTTCGAGGACACCTTCAACGCCGAGCTCGAGCAGGAGTTCGGCAACCTCGGCCCCGCGAATACCGGCGGGGCGCCGCGCGAGGACCGGGGTCCGCGTCGCCGCTCGGGGCCACGCCGCTGAGCGCGGCGGGGGCACCCCGCCGATGATCGACATCTCCACGCTGCCGTGCGGAATCCGGCTCGTCACCGAGGCGATGCCGGTCCGCTCGGCGTGCGTCGGCTTCTGGGTCGGCACCGGCTCGCGTGACGAGAGCGACCGCCAGGCGGGGATCTCGCACTTCCTCGAGCACCTGCTCTTCAAGGGGACGCCGCGGCGCAGCGCGCGCGAGATCGCGGAGGCGATCGACGCCGTCGGCGGCGACATGAACGCCTACACGACCAAGGAGTACACGGCCTTCTACGTGCGCCTCCTCGCGGACGACCTGCACCTCGGCCTCGACGTCCTCACCGACATCATGAGCGACCCGGCGCTGCGCCCCGACGAGGTCGACGCCGAGCGGCAGGTGATCCTCGAGGAGGTGCTGATGCACCTCGACGAGCCCGCCGACGTCGTGCAGGAGCGCTTCGCCGAGGCGATCTTCCCCGGCCACCCGCTCGGGCGCGAGGTGCTCGGCCTCCCCGACGTGATCACCTCCGTCGGCGTCGCGGAGATCCGCGACTTCTTCGAGCTGCACTACCGACCTGGCAACGTCGTCGTCGCCGCGGCCGGCGACGTCGACCACGCGGCGCTCGCCGAGACGCTGGAGGCGCGCTTCGGCGGCTTCCCGCTCGGCGGCCCACCCGGGCGCGAAGCCCCCGCCGCGCAGGTCCGCCTCCTCGACGCGACCAAGCGCGACAGCGAGCAGGCCCAGCTCGTCCTCGGGATGCGCGCCCCCGCCCGCCGCTCGCCGCGGCGCTTCGCGCTCTCGCTGCTCAACCACAGCCTCGGCGGCGGCCTCTCCTCGCGGCTGTTCCAGAAGGTCCGCGAGGAGCGGGGCCTTTGCTACTCGATCATCTCGGACCGTGTCGCCTACGCCGACGCCGGGGCGCTCGCCGTCTCGGTGGGCACCGCCCCCGAGCACGTCCAGGAGGTGCTCGGCATCGTCGCCGCCGAGCTCGACGACCTCGCCGCGCGGGGGGTGACCGCGGCCGAGCTCGCCCTCGCCAAGGGCCACGTGAAGGCCGACACCCTCTTGAGCCTCGAGGACTCGGGCTCGCGGATGAGCCGCATCGGCGCCTCGTTGCTGCTGCACGGAGAGGTGCTGTCGACCGACGAGCTGGCGGCGCGCATCGACGCGGTGACGGTCGAGGAGGTCGCCGAGGTCGCCGCCGAGGTGCTCGCCGGCCCCCGTTCGCTCGCCGTCGTGGGCCCCTTCGACGAGGGCGACTTCGCCGCCTTCGCGGCCCCGTCCGGAGCCGGCTGATGCGCGTCGCGGTCGCCGGCGCAGCCGGGAAGATGGGGCGCACGGTCCTCGCCGCGGTCTCGGCGGAGCCCGACCTCGACCTCGTCGCGGCCTGTGACCCGGCCGCCGCGGGCGCGACGCTGCGCGAGCTCGCCGGTCTCGACGAGGCGGTCACCGTGACAGCCGGCCCCGAGGGTTTCGCGCCAGGGTCGGTCGACGCCCTCGTCGACTTCACCGTCGCCCCCGCCGCCCTCGCCGACCTCCGGTGGTGCGCGTCCAACGGCGTGCACGGGGTCTGCGGGACGACCGGCCTCGGCGCCGCCGCGCTCACCGAGCTCGCCGCCGCGTTTGGCCCCGAGGGGGCGCCGAACTGCGTCCTCGCCCCGAACTTCGCGATCTCGGCGGTGCTGATGATGCGCCTCGCCGCGCTCGCCGCGCCCTACTTCTCCTCCGCGGAGATCATCGAGCTGCACCACGACCAAAAGCGCGACGCCCCCTCTGGCACGGCGCTCGAGACGGCGCGCCGGATCGCCGAGGCGCGCGCCGGGGCGGGGCCCTTCGGTGCCGACCCGACCGAGGTGACGGTGCTCGAGGGGGCGCGCGGCGGCGTCGCGGAGGCGGGGGTCCACCTCCACTCGGTGCGCCTCGCCGGCCTCGTCGCCCACCAGGAGGTCCTCTTCGGGACGACGGGGCAGTCGCTCACCCTCCGCCAGGACTCCTACGACCGGACCTCGTTCATGCCCGGCGTGCTGCTCGCGCTGCGCAAGGTCGCGACGACGCCCGGCTTCACCGTCGGCCTCGACGCGCTCCTCGATCGAGCGCCGCGATGACCTTCCCGCACCACTCCCACAGAGGCCTGCGGCGGCCCGCTGGTAGCGTCGGGGCGTGACGACCGCCCTGCGCCCGGCGCGCTTCGGCCGGGTGCTCACCGCGATGGCGACGCCCTTTGACCGCGACGGCGCCCTCGACGTCGAGGGGGCGGTGAAGCTCGCCGCCCACCTCGCCGAGAACGGCTCGGACGGCCTCGTCCTCACCGGCTCGACCGGCGAGTCGACGGCGCTGTCCGACGAGGAGCGCGAGCTCGTCTGGCGGGAGGTCGCCGCCGCCGTCTCGGTGCCGGTGCTCGCCGGCTCGACCTCGGCCGACACGGAGAACTCGGTCGAGCTGACCCGCGCCGCCAGCCGCGCCGGCGTGAGCGGGATCCTCGCCGTCACCCCCTACTACTCCCGCCCCGGCCAGTCGGGCCTCGCGGCGCACTTCCGTGCGGTCGCGGCGGCGACCGAGCTTCCTGTCGTGCTCTACGACATCGCCATCCGCACCGGGCGGCGGATCGCCGCCGAGACCCTGCTCGCGCTGGCCGAGGTGGAGAACATCGTCGGCCTGAAGGACGCCTCGGGAGACCCCGCCGGCACCGCCCGCCTGCTCGCCGAGGCGCCCGATGACTTCGAGTGCTACTCCGGTGACGACCTCCTCACCCTCCCCCTCCTCTCGGTCGGCGCCACGGGGCTGATCAGCGTGGCCGCCCACTGGTGCGGCGCGGAGTGCCGGGAGATGGTGGAGAGCTTCCTGCGTGGCGAGGTCGAGGAGGCGCTCACGCTGCTGCGGGCGCTCGTGCCGAGCTTCACCTACGAGACGGGCGACGAGACACCGAACCCGATGCCCACCAAGGCGATGCTGCGCGTCCTCGGCCTCCCCGCCGGCGAGTGCCGCCTCCCCCTCGGCGAGGCGCCGCACTGGCTCGAGGAGCGGGCGCGCGACGTCCTCGCCGACCTCGACACCTTCCGCTCGTCACGGGGTGTGCGTGGCTGACGCCGTGCGCGTCGTCTTCCTCGGCGGCCTCGGGGAGATCGGCCGCAACTGTGCCGTGATCGAGGTCGACGGCCGCCTCGCCGTCCTTGACTGCGGGGTGATGTTCCCCGACGCCGAGATGCCCGGCGTCGACCTCGTCCTCCCCGACTTCACCTATCTCCGGGAGAACGCGGAGCGCATCGACGCGATCTTCCTCACCCACGGCCACGAGGACCACGTCGGCGGCCTCGGCTACCTGCTCGCCGAGCTCTCCGCCCCGATCTACGGCTCGGCGCTCACCCTCGGCCTCGCCCGCGGCCGCGTCGAGGAGGCGGGGCTGCTCGCCAAGGCGGACTTCGTCGAGGTGCACGACGGGGAGCGGCGGCGCGTCGGTGCCTTCGACGTCGAGTTCATCCCCGTGACCCACTCCGTGCCGAACGGCTTTGCCACCGCCTTCCACACGCCGGCGGGGGTGATCCTGCACTCGGGGGACTTCAAGCTCGACCTCACCCCCGTCGACGACCGCCGCACCGACCTGGCGCGCATCGGCGCGATCGCCTCGGAGGAGGGGATCCGCCTCCTCCTCGCGGACTCGACCAACGTCGAGGAGCAGGGCTTCACCCAGTCCGAGCGCACCGTCGGGGAGTCGCTCAGGGTGATCTTCTCCGAGCACCCGAACCGGCGCATCATCGTCGCCTGCTTCGCGAGCCACATCCACCGCATCCAGCAGCTCTGCGACGCGGCGACCGCCAACGGCCGCAAGGTCTCGCTCCTCGGCCGCTCGATGATCCGCAACGTGGCCCTCGCCCGCTCGCTCGGCCTGCTGCACGTCGACGGCAGCGTCTTCGTCGACGTGGAATCGGTCGACGACCTCCCGCCGAGCGAGGTCTGCGTGATCTCGACCGGCTCGCAGGGCGAGCCGATGTCCGCGCTCGCCCTCCTCGCCTCGGGCGAGAACCGCCGCCTCTCCGCGCAGGACGGCGACGTCGTCGTGCTCTCCTCGCACGCCATCCCCGGCAACGAGTGGGCGGTCTCCAGGGTGATGGACGGCCTCGCCCGGCGCGGCGCGACCGTGGTGCACTCGGGCATCGCCTACGTGCACACGTCGGGGCACGCGAAGCGCGGCGAGCTGCAGATGCTGCTCTCGATCGCCCGGCCCGACTGCTTCGTCCCCGTTCACGGCGAGTACCGCCACCTCCTCGCGCACGCCCGGCTGGCGATCGAGATGGGGGTCAGCCCCGACCGGGTGCTCCTCTGCGAGGACGGGGACGCGATCCGCGTCGACGCCGAGGGCATCGACTTTGACGGCGAGGTGCCCGCCGGCTACCTCTTCGTCGATGGCATCGTCGGCGACGTCGGCCACGGGGTGCTACGCGACCGGCGGCTGCTCGCCGAGGAGGGGCTGATCGTCGTGATCCTCGGGGTGGACCTGAAGACCGGCGAGATCATCACCGGCCCGGAGATCATCACCCGCGGCTGGGTGCACGCGGACGAGGGGGAGGCGATCCTCGACGAGGCGCGCGCCGAGGTCGCGAAGGCGGTCGGCCAGGCCGTCGAGGGGGGCTCCTGGGACCAGGACACCCTGCGGCGCGTCGCCCGCCGCGCCGTCGGCCGCTTCGTCAGCGACCGCACCCGCCGCCGTCCGATGATCGTCCCCGTGGTCATGGAGGCCTGACCGAAGCTCCAGCTCAGGCGCTGTTGCCGGTGTTAGCGTTGTGCCCACTGTGGCTGTTGCGAAGACCACGCGGCCCCCCGCGGCCCGCGCCAAGAGCACCGGAGCGAAAAAGCGCCCGACCGGCGCCTCGCGCGCCACGGGGAAGGGCACGGCGCGCAGCGCCGCGGCGAGGCACACCACCCACCCGCCGCTCGCCGAGCGCTTCGCCACCTTCGTCCGCCGCCAGCCCGACGAGGTCTGGGGCTGGACCTTCATGACCGTCGGCGTGCTCACCGCCCTCGGCATCTACCTCGACCTGCTCGGCCTCGCCGGCCACTACCTCTCCCGCAACGCCGCCTACGGCATCGGCTGGGGCGAGGACCTCCTCGCTCCGGCGCTCGTCGTCGCCGGCCTCTCGCTCGTCGCCGGCCGCACACGCCGCGGCCCGGGCGGCGCCCTCCTCCCCGTCGCGCTGTTGGCGGTGCTCGTCGCCGCGCTCGCCGACCTCGCAAGCGGCCTCCCGGGACTGCACGCCGGCCGCAAGATCCTCGGCGGCGCCGGCGGCTACCTCGGCGCGGCCCTCGGCGGCCCGCTGCACCGCTTCCTCGGCGGCGCCGGGGCGACCGTGCTCCTCCTCCTTCTCATCTTCATGAGCGGCGTCGCCTGTGCCGCGGTGCCGCTGCGGCGCGCCTTTGTCGGGATGTGGCAGCTCGCGACGAGCCTCTCCCGCTCCTCGGTCACCCTCCTCGAGCGCCGTGAGCGCGCCGCCGCGGGCCCCGTCGAGGCGGCCCCCCGCCCCGTCCTCGTCGACTACGGCGCCGAGCTCGGGCCGATCCTCACCGACGACGACGCCCCCCCCGAGGCCGACGAGGAGCCGGAGCGCTCGCCCGCGCCGTCGCTCGCCGTGCCCGCCCCCGAGCCGGCCGCCGAGACCGAGGGCGGTGGTCAGCCCGAGCAGCTCAGCCTCGGCGTGGTGCCGACACCGGGGCCGTGGCGCCTCCCCGCGGCGCGCCTCCTGCAGCGCAGCGCGGCGCAGCGCACCGACCGCAAGGAGGTCGAGGAGCGCGGCAAGGTCCTCGAGCGGGCGCTCGCCGGCCACGGCGTCGAGACCCACCTCGTCGGCTCGACCGTCGGCCCGACTGTGACCCGCTTCGAGCTGGAGCTCGGCTCGGGGGTGAAGGTGGCGCGCGTCACGAGCCTCGCGAAGGACATCGCCTACGCGATGGCCTCCCCCGACGTGCGCATCCTCGCCCCGATCCCCGGCCGCAGCGCGATCGGCGTCGAGGTCCCGAACGTCAACCGCCAGCTGGTGACGCTCGGCGACGTGCTCTCCTCCGAGGAGGCGCGGCGCGCTGCGCACCCCCTCGAGGTGGCGCTCGGACGGGACATCGCGGGGCGCGCCGTGATGGTCAACCTCGCGGAGATGCCCCACCTGCTGATCGCCGGCGCGACCGGCGCGGGCAAGTCCTCCTGCATCAACTCGATCATCACCTCGGTGCTGATGCGCTCGACCCCCGAGCAGGTGCGGATGATCCTCGTCGACCCGAAGCGGGTCGAGCTCGGCCAGTACAACGGGTTGCCGCACCTCCTCACCCCCGTCGTCGTGAACCCGAAGCGCGCCGCCAACGCCCTCAGCTGGGCGGTGACGGAGATGGAGCGCCGTTACGACCTGCTCGCCGAGGCGGGGATGCGCGACATCACCGGCTACAACGCGGCGATCGACCGCGGCGACTTCGCGACCGGCCCCTTCGACGGCGCCCTCGAGCCGCCGGACGAGGCTGCGCTCGAGGACCTCGGCGAGGAGTTCGAGGAGGTGCTCGCAGCGCTCGACCGCGAGGTCGACCCCGAGACAGGCGAGCTCCTCCCCGCGCCCTCGCTCGCCGCGCAGGCGGTCGCGGAGGTACGCGCCGGCGGCGACAAGCTCGCGGCGACGCGCCTCCCCTTCATCCTCGTCGTCGTCGACGAGCTGAACGACCTGATGATGGTCGCGGCCCGCGACGTCGAGGAGTCGATCTGCCGCATCGCGCAGATGGCCCGTGCCGTCGGCATCCACCTCGTGATCGCCACCCAGCGCCCCTCCGTCGACGTGATCACCGGGGTGATCAAGGCGAACGTCCCCTCCCG